>UOFS01000010.1_pt1 | contig 1238 bp, 2 predicted proteins | sample 1989581 | NCBI WGS metagenome assembly UOFS01 (sample SAMEA4712198, study PRJEB27164) | hydrothermal vent metagenome | biome: marine basaltic hydrothermal vent biome; feature: marine hydrothermal vent; material: mineral | place: Pacific Ocean | collected 2011-06-14/2011-07-23 | depth 1691 m | reverse complement strand
AAGAATGGGCGGCAAACCAAAATCAAATTCTAACAAAAAGTTCAAAACGGACTCCGAAACACGGCATTTTTTTTGCAAAGAACGCAAAAAAACCGCCATGTTCCGGAGCAGTTTAACTTGGCGTTAGGCCTAATAATGATTGCATTAGGCACACAATGTGCTAATATTTGAATATGAACTACTTTGCTTGGAATCCAGAAAAAAATGAAGAACTTATCAAAGAACGGGGCATATCCTTTGAACGTGTAATCTATCATATTGAAAAACAAGAAGTTTTAGATGTAATCAAGCATCCAAACACTTCAAAATATCCTAATCAACGGATGTTTATAGTCAATATTGATAACTATGCTTATCTTGTCCCATTTGTTGAAAATGAATCAGAAATCTTTCTGAAAACAATCATTCCAAGTCGAAAAGCAACACGAAAGTATCTTGAGGTGAATGATGAATAAACTTACTAAAGAAGAGAAAGAAATACTTGAATCTTATGATAACGATGAATGGGTTTCTGTATCAAGTGATTCTGAAATTGCTAAATATAAAGCAGCCGCTCAAAATACGTTTAAAAAAGACAAGCGAGTAAATATTCGTATTTCAAAAATGGATCTTGATTTACTGCAAGAAAAAGCTCTCATCGAAGGACTTCCTTATCAAACACTAATGTCTAGTGTTTTACACAAATATGTAACTGGGCGTTTAAAAGAAAAAAATGCCTAACAAAAGGTTCAAGCTGACTTCGAGAACCCGCGCGTTTTTTGCAAAAGACGCAAAAAAAGCGCCCGTTCTCTCCGCAGCTTAACCAAACGTTAGAATTCGTAAAATTAATATTGGTTTAGGTGCATTTATTATTTTCAGTCAATAAAAAAACACAATAGTTTTAAAAGCATATCGAATTTCGCAAAAGACAGTAGTATAAATTAAGAATAAACATGAAACTAAGTTTGAGGTTTTAATCCATTTTTTAGTTTATTGACCAACAAACATCGGTAGTTTATGAAGCAGTCATGGTTCAGTTGACTGATGGTGCTTTAAATAAACTCAAGAAACAAAATTCATACGGAAATCATTTAACAAGTTTTTAGTGTAGTGGTAAATTTAAAGCGAATATGCTTAAATAAATGTAAAGAGTAGTTCCGTGTTAAATTGAACTACACAGTTTAAAGTAGTCCGCAAAAGTGGAATTAAAAAAATGGGCGGCAAACCAAAATCAAATTCTAACAAAAAGTTCAAAACGG
>UOFS01000035.1_pt1 | contig 1478 bp, 2 predicted proteins | sample 1989581 | NCBI WGS metagenome assembly UOFS01 (sample SAMEA4712198, study PRJEB27164) | hydrothermal vent metagenome | biome: marine basaltic hydrothermal vent biome; feature: marine hydrothermal vent; material: mineral | place: Pacific Ocean | collected 2011-06-14/2011-07-23 | depth 1691 m | reverse complement strand
TGGGTGATGTCTATACATGTCAGTAATTTGAATAAAATCGGATACCAGCACTTAGAAAAACCATTTTGGGACAAACGTATCAAATTAATTGAGTATCTAAACGATAAAATGGTCTAACAAAAAGTTCAAGAGGGACTCCGCAAACCCGCGCGTTTTTTGCAAAGAACGCAAAAAATGCGCCCGTTTGCTAGCCCCTTAACTAACCTGAGATCGGTTTAAGAACATGTTAAAGCCCCTTGTTTCAGCCTAGCGATATCAGCGGGATCGAGATTAATAGACGGTTTTTTCTCCTTCAAACAATAGGCGATCAATCCATGAGGTTCAACATAAAACCATGAAGACTCCGATGGCGTGAATGTTCAATTTGCGAAATGTTTTTTAACTGATCATTAATGGTTTCAATAATGAATCGCTTTGCTAAAATAGCTCTATCCCACAAGGATATAAGACGTGCTTTCATATTTTTTCGCACGTTGGTAATCAGCTCAACATTTTTTTCAAATAACGTTCCGGCAAGTTCCTTGCTGATATAGCCTTTATCACCATACAATTTTCCAAACACATTGTCGGTTAATTCCGGTACCGGTTTTCGATCATCCACATTTCCAGGAGTTAATTTTACGGCTAGAATATCGCCTATATGATTAATAATAAGATGCAACTTGAAACCATAAAACCAGCCCATTGTGCCTTTACCGCGTGCCGCAATTCCTTTAAAAACTTTATGTCGAGGGATGCGTAAATTGTGACACACATTAAGACTGGTTGAATCGACAAAGGAAATTCCAGTCGGTTTGCCTTTCAAATGGGTAAAATAACCGCATAACGGCACCAACACCCTGGGCAACACTTCTAAAAAACGGGTATAACTTAACAGTTTCGGAAAGGCTTTTTTTAAGTGCTTGTGCATATAAAATAGGGAGAAGTTCTTGAAACCCTTATAGTTTGAGCGGTGAAACAAAATAATAATGCTCATGATTTCTGAGAAGCTCAACCGACCTGGCCGCCGTCGTTTTCGGTCTCCTGTTTCAATTAATGGTTTTTCCCATTCAGGTATAAATACTGTGCAGAAGTCATCGACATCGCAGAAAATTTCAACTATTTTATCCATGTCAGTTTACCTTTTTGATCAGAGGATTCCTTTTCTAACATTATGATTACTTTGTAAGTAATGTACTTTTCATGATATAGAACCTGAAGCTAAACTGCTGCTTCATTTTTTTAATCGTAACCTCAGTTGCCTTTTCGGTTTTAATTCGTGCCTGTCATTTTTTTGGGTTTTTGTTGGCTTAATCCTGTTTATACTCAATTTTTTGAGTTATATTTTGTTTACAACTGAAATTTTTAATTCTCACTTGCAACTCAATTTGAACCAGAAAAGTAGTAACAATGACATTCATCCGTATTCTTATTTTTTTTTACATTTTACTTGTCTATCAATGCTACTACGCAGCAAACTTGATAGCAGCGGAACCCAG
>UOFS01000016.1_pt1 | contig 3164 bp, 4 predicted proteins | sample 1989581 | NCBI WGS metagenome assembly UOFS01 (sample SAMEA4712198, study PRJEB27164) | hydrothermal vent metagenome | biome: marine basaltic hydrothermal vent biome; feature: marine hydrothermal vent; material: mineral | place: Pacific Ocean | collected 2011-06-14/2011-07-23 | depth 1691 m | reverse complement strand
CATAACACATCTGAGCCGATCTCGTGTCAACAGGCATAAGTAACTTATTTCAGTTATTACTAACTAAAAAATAAATCAATTAACAAAGGCAAATACTTCATCTGTCATGGTAGTTATTAAGCAAGTCGCTTACAACAAATACCACAAGGGCACTTCCGTTGGTCGCACATAGTAGAGGCTCTCTTATTACGATCTTATCGCAGTCTAATCTTTTTCATCATCCATGATGATTATCAGGGGCACTACGACTGCATGGATGCAGGAGGCCAAAGCCGAGACATTCATTCGCGTAACCTTGAGAGGCACTATTCAAATTATTGGGCGGTAAATTATATTGACTGGTTGTATTGGCCACATGGGCTTTTAAGTCCACACCATGACGTACAATTTTAGTTCGTCGTCGCAGTAAATCTCGTGTTGCTAGCATTTCTTTTGGATAAACATAAGCTAATGGAAAATTACCACCGCGAATTAATTTAGCAATTTTAAAGGAATCAATTTTATCGTTTTTTGCTTTACCACCATGAATAGTTTTCATCTATAATGCATGTCCCAGAATAAAATCGATACCTAAGTCAATACAACAGCCCAGGCTGCCCTCTCATGCTTTGCATTCACCTTGAAATCGGATACCCAATACGAGCAAGGCATGCATTCTACACCCACAACAACATTGCCAATGTAAGGTTCGAGTATTTTATGAAGCTTATTAGGATCTGCTGATATTTCCTTATGAACGATGATGTTTCCATCCTGATCCATAATACAAACATAAAGTAATCTTGCATGTAAATCGATACCACAGTAATAGGGTTGCGTGTTATTGTAGAAGTTCATTGAGTTTTCTCTTTTTTGGTTTTTGTCGACTCCAGTTTAACCGATAAAGTTAAGCTGGAGGAGAAGGCTCAATGAGTATCAAAAAGTTCAAGCGGGACTCGCGAAAAAGCGTCGCGAGCCCCTTAACTCGAACGTTATGTGTCAAAATATTATAAAAACATATTGGAGAAGAAATGTTTAATATAGCGAGTATTTATCCAAAGAAAAATGACTATACTTTTGATTTCGAGTATTACCTTAATAAGCATATGCCGATGTCAATTAATCTTCTTTCAAGTGCAAAAGGATTCAAAGGAGTATCAGTTGAAAAAGGCATTGATATCGAAGAACCAAAAATAGAGTCATCCTACGTTGCAATGTGCCACTATTATTTTGAAACTTTAGAAGATTTTCTAGCTGCTTTTCACCCTCATACAAAAACTCTGCAAGGTGATATAGGAAATTACACAAATATTGAACCAGTAATCCAAATAAATGAAGTATCAATTCAACAATAATTCACATAACAAAACGTTCCAGCAGACAGCGCACATTTTGGTTCTTTTGTGCATTCCGCTACGCTACATTGTTGCACAAAAGCCCCAAAAGGCGTATTGCAGCTGAACTCAGCGTTATGTGTAAATAAAAAATTAAGGTAAATTTGTTATTTTAATAAAATTACAATCACCAATGATTAAAGCAAGCTATTGGATGCTTGTAACTTTATTATCTTTCTCTCTAATGGCAGTTGCAGTTAAGGAATTAACAGTTTATTTAAATACTTCAGAGATCATATTTTTTCGTAGTTTAGTAAGTTTATTAATAATTTTGCCTATTGTTGGTTATTTTGGTTTTAAGAAAATTGTTTCAAAGAATATTGGAAAGCATATAGCAAGAAATATTTCCCATTTTTTTGGACAGTTTGGATGGATTTACGGTATCGCATTCATTCCACTAGCTGAGGTCTTTGCTTTAGAATTTACAGTCCCAATTTGGACAGCAATTATTGCGACTTTATTACTAAAAGAAAGGGTAACTAAAAATCGAATTCTTGCCATAGTTTTTGGAATTCTTGGTGTTGTAGTTATTTTGAGACCTGGCATAGAAATTATTCATTTTTCTTCTATTGCTGTTTTATTGGGAGCATTGAGTTACGGGTTATCTCATACATTAACAAAATCTCTTGTTAAAAATGATACACCTCTTAGTGTCATATTTTATATGACGCTAATCCAACTACCCATAGGGTTAACTTTTTCATTAAATAGTTGGGTGATGCCATCTGGTACTATGTGGTTTTGGATAGTTACAACTGGACTTTCCGCGTTGATAGCACATTATTGTATGGCAAAGGCAATGACATTTGCCGATGCAATGGTAGTAGTTCCCATGGATTTTTTGAGATTACCAATTATAATGGTAGTCGGTTTGTTTTTTTATAATGAGGATGTAGAGTGGCTAATTTTAATTGGAGCTTTACTAATGATATATGGTAACTTTATAAACTTAAAACATGAAAATAAAGTTCGGAGTTAAAATGCTCATAAAAGCTCAAGAGGGATTTCGAGAACACGCACTTTTTTGCAAAGAACGCAAAAAAACCGCCTGTTCTCGAACCCCCATAGCTTGGCGTTATACAATCAAATAGGATTATCGTATGAATATAGCTATCTTAGGTGGCGGTGTAGCTGGTGTTAGTAGTGCAATAGCATTAAAACTTAAAGGTTTTGATGTCACTATTTACGAACGTCATGAGTCAGAAGCAAATATAGGAGCAGGAATTGTTGTATGGCCAAATGCTGCGTATATTTTAAAGCAGCTCGGAGTACTTGATGAAATTAAAAAGAACTCTGGTTATCCATCATCAATGCAGCGATTATCAAATACAGGTGAGAAACTAGGCTCAATAGATATAGAGCAAATAAATAATCTTATGGGCTATCCAAGCCTTTCTATACTTCGTTATGATTTTCAAAGAATTCTACTATCCAAGCTCAATGAAATTGGAGTAACTATTAAATATGGATATGAAATAACTGAAATCAATGAATCTAAATCAGAAGATGTAAATATACATTTTAAAAATGGGCAAAAAACATCAGCAGATATAATCATAGGAGCTGATGGGCGCATGTCTTCTATTGCAAGAAAATATTTAATCGGCACTAATAAACCAATATATCAGGGTTTTATAAACTGGATTGGAGTCTTTGAGTCTAAGGAAAAAATATTTGATGAAATCGTTGTAAAAGATTATTGGGGTATCGGCGAAAGATTTGGAATCGTACCTGTTTCTCAATATAAAGCTTATTGGGCTGGTGGTATATCGGCTACAAATGTTGGGGCTA
>UOFS01000052.1_pt1 | contig 4206 bp, 6 predicted proteins | sample 1989581 | NCBI WGS metagenome assembly UOFS01 (sample SAMEA4712198, study PRJEB27164) | hydrothermal vent metagenome | biome: marine basaltic hydrothermal vent biome; feature: marine hydrothermal vent; material: mineral | place: Pacific Ocean | collected 2011-06-14/2011-07-23 | depth 1691 m | reverse complement strand
TAACACATATGAGCCGATCTAGTGTCAACAGGCATAAGTAACTTATTTCAGTTATTACTAACTAAAAAATAAATCAATTAACAAAGCCAAATACTTCGTCTGTCATGGCAGTTATTAAGCAAGTCGCTTACAACAAATACCACAAGGGCACTTCCGTTGGTCGCACATAGTAGAGGCTCTCTTATTACGATCTCATCGCAGCCTGATTTATTTCTTCATCCATGGATGATTATCAGGGGCACTACGACTGCATGGATGCAGGAGGTAGAGCGACGCAGGAGGCCAAAGCCGAGACATTCATCCGCTTAACTTTGAGAAGGCACTATTCAAAAATATGGCTTACTAAATTCAGCATCCAGTTAGTAGCAGGCTCAACCAAAGTGTAAACGACTTTGTTAATTGTATTAATGCACGCCAATGGGATGTCTAATCAAAAAGACTGGCTTTCGTTATTTGATGTATAACTCAACGAAAAAAGGAATTTTATTCCAAAAATCTACGATTGAGTTTTAAAAAACATTCAACTATTAATCCAGTTAGGTTTGTAGCTCATCCCATTGCGTGACTAACGCTTAAAAAACCGCTCCTCATCAAATACAGTTTCATTTTTCAACATAAAATAAATACAGCGTCCCATTTTATGAGCTAAAGCGGATAGTGCTTTAGCTTTACTCATACGCTTTTGAAGTTTTAACAGATGATTTTTTGCTTTATCATTTCCTCGTAAATACAATACTGCCACTTCTGAGAAAGCCCATTTTAAATGTGCATTGCCAATTTTATTTCCTTGAGTACCATAACTTTTACCAGCAGATTCAGCTCGACATTTCACTAGACGAGAATACGACGCAAATTGTTGGACTGACTCAAACCGTTTAATATTTCCAATTTCATAAATAATAGTGAGTGATAAAATACGACCAACACCATTAATACTTCTTAATATAGGTAAGTGCATAGGATTATGTTGTCTAGCTTGTTGCTCAATAAACCATTCAACTTTCGCAAGCTGTTCTCTGTAGCACTCGAGAATGACCATGTCTAAATCAATGTTACGCTGTGCCGAAATATCCGGAAAAGTGGATTTAAAGTCAATGCAGGCTTCTTTGTCTTTTAAATTTGGTTTATAAGCAGGTAAATTATATTGACTCGTGGTATTAACAATATGCGCTTTTAAACCTGCACCGTGTCGGACGATTTTAGTTCGTCTTCGGAGTAAGTCGCGTGTTGCACGCATGACTTTTGGATACACATAGGCTACAGGAAAATTACCACCGCGAATTAATTTTGCAATTTTATACGAATCGATTCGATCATTTTTCGCTTTACCGCCATGAATCGCTTTCATGTACAACGCATGACCCAGGATAAAATCAACGCCTAAATCTTCACAGAAATCTGACACCCAATACCAGCAATGCATGCATTCGACTCCAACGACTATATTTCCAATATAAGGTTTTAAAATATTATTGAGTTTATTAGGATCTGCTGATATTTCTCTATGAACCAGTGTGTTGCCTTCTTGATCTAAAATACAGACATACCGCAATAGTAGGGATGAGTGTTATTATATAAATTCATTGAGTTTTCTCCTTTTATGTTTTTGTCGACTCCAGTTTAACCGATAAAGTTAAGCTGGAGGATAAGGCTCAATGAGTATCAAAAAGTTTAACTCTGACATATTTTTCAACGCACCTTTTTGTGGTTCGCTACGCTCATAATTCCACAAAAAGGCGCGTTGAAAAATATGCAGGTTAACTTGACGTTATGCCTTCAAATCAAAAATTGACACTATAAGTTTTGTACGCTATATTGTACGTAATAACGTTCATTATATAGGAAGAAAAATAATGCAAAGATTGAAAGTAAATCAAGACATTCGCCCTATGTCAGAATTTCGCTCAGGAGTGGCTTCTTTTCTTAAGCAAGTACATGATACTAAACGACCATTAGTCATAACCCAGCATGGTAAAGGAGTAGCTGTTTTACTAGATGCAGGCGAATTTGAACTTATGCAGGAAAAAATTGAGTTATTTCAAGATATAGAAAAATCAATAACTCAAATTGAAGCTGGTACCGGAATTTCGCATGATGATGCAAAAAAACAGGTGTTAAAGAGAATTAACAAGTGAAAATTATTTGGTCACCTTTAGCCGTTGATCAAATAGCAGCAATTGCAGAATACATTACCTTAGATAATCCAGTAGCAGCTGAAAAATGGGTAGATGATATTTTTAATTCAGTAAAAAGACTTAAGAAATTCCCAAAAAGTGGACGCATAATTCCTGAAATCCAGTTAGATAATTTTCGAGAAATAATATTTGGTAATTATCGTATCATTTATCGAATTGATAAAAATCAAATTTCAGTTCTAACTGTTCGTAATGGTTCACAAATATTGCCAGTAAATGAAATTCTGGCATAACAAAATGTTCAAGCTGATAATCATCTAGCGCGTTCCTCAATTAGGCGGTAATGTTAATTTACGAAGTTAATATAAACCTAGCTAAAAGAGGAACAAGCCATGAAACTATATGCTGGAATCGACCTACATTCAAATAATAGCGTAATTGATTTATTAGATGAGACTGATAAAGTGATTTATAACAAACGACTACCCAATAATTTACCGATGATACTCAACGAGTTATCACCCTATCAATCGCAAATTGAAGGGATAGCCATTGAGTCGACATTCAATTGGTATTGGTTAGTCGATGGATTAATGGCAGCAGGTTATCACTGTCACTTGGTTAATACCGCAGCAGTACAAACTTACAGTGGCCTAAAATACACCGATGATAATCACGATGCACGATGGTTGGCACACTTACTACGTTTAAATTTATTACCAACGGGTTATATTTATCCTAAAGATGATCGCGCCATACGTGATTTATTACGCAAGCGAAGCCAAATGGTGCGGATGCAAACCACCAATCTACTCAGTATACACAATCTGATTGCCCGTAACACCGGTGGCGCCATTAAAAGTAATCGGATAAAACGAATGAAGCCTGAAGATGTTTCCCTACAATTACCCAATGAAGATCACGCATTGGCATTGAATTGTAACTTGTCAATATTACACCAATGCCAAGAACAAATAAAAATACTGGAAAGCGCGATACTTAACCGTATTAAACTACGACCCGAATTTCAATTCTTGTTAACAGTCCCTGGGATTGGAAAAATACTGGCGCTCACGATAATGCTTGAAACAGGCGATATTACGCGTTTCGAGAAGGCCGGAAATTTTGCCTCCTACTGTCGATGTGTACAAAGCAAACGAATCAGCAATGGTAAGAAGAAAGGCGAGAATAATCGTAAGAATGGCAACAAGTATTTATCATGGGCGTTTGTCGAAGCCGCGAATTATTCCATTCGCTATAGTGATGTAATAAAGAGTTACTATCAACGTAAATGTGCCAAAACTAAAAAAGTGATTGCCATTAAAGCAGTCGCCCATAAATTATCTCGAGCCTGTTATTACATGATGCGCGATAATGTTCAATTTGATGTTAATAAGGCATTTTCATAATGACATACTAATTTAAAAGTTTCGTTGCGGTCATAAAACCATTACGGAGTTGGTACTAACCATAAAGTTGATTGGACTTGATCGCGACGTCTTAATTTGTCACATGAGGTTTTGTTTTATGCAAGGTCGCCTCAAACGCGAACCAAAAAGGAGTTGGTGCAACACTGGTTGTTGTAACCAAAAATTTGTTATCGATGAAGCTTTAGTTCATCGAACTGGAATGGACACGTTTGGGTACTTACGATTTTCTGGAACCCCGAAATGGGGTTTGGGGCATAACGGTTGGTTGGTTTTGCCTAGATCCTGATGGCTGACTGGTGCGGACTTGTTCCGACATCTTGAGCATGAGAATATGGATGCAACACTTGTTTTTACAAAGTGAATGCGACACAATTTATTTATTGTGTTTAACAATGAATTATTTTTGTTCGCCTACTTGACAAGGAACGGCTAATGGCTGACTCCGAGAACCCGCGCGTTTTTTGCAAAAGACGCAAAAAAAGCGCCCGTTCTCTCCGCAGCTTAACCAAACGTTATATTTTGAAAAGCGAATTAAAGTCAAAATCATTAAAACCAATTTGTTCCGTGCAAGATGGTAGTTTAAATAAATTTAGAGTAAACCAAAAGGATATCGGTTTTAATTAATCTTTATCATGGCGGTA
>UOFS01000008.1_pt1 | contig 4423 bp, 4 predicted proteins | sample 1989581 | NCBI WGS metagenome assembly UOFS01 (sample SAMEA4712198, study PRJEB27164) | hydrothermal vent metagenome | biome: marine basaltic hydrothermal vent biome; feature: marine hydrothermal vent; material: mineral | place: Pacific Ocean | collected 2011-06-14/2011-07-23 | depth 1691 m | reverse complement strand
ATTAGCTGATACCTGGCTGTATTATTGGCAGGCCTGTTGTTTAATGCAACACAAGCCAGTTAAGGCACGTTCTTTTTTAGAAAAATCACATTTAAAATTTAAACAAGCGGGGGATGCAAAAGGGCTGTATCTCTCCTGGTGTAATATAATTGAAAGTTACATTCAGATCTGGGACACATTTATCCCCATAAAATCATGGATTACACATTTTTACATCATCAACCGGGAAATGAGTATTCCTGGGGTGGAATTAAAAGCGCGTGTTGCTGTGAATATGACTGCCGCCATGACATACACCTGGATGGAACATGAAGATTATTCAAAGTGGCTAAAAAAAGCAGAATATTATTATCATATAATTCCCATTAAGCAGATCTTCGGTTTGATTGGCTCCATCCTTGGCTTTGTATATTATATGAAAGGCGATATAAAAAAGTTAAAAAAAATAAATATAACGATGCATCCTCTCCTTGCCTCAGACAAAGTTAGCCCCATAGTTAAACTTGGTATTTTTTATAATATTGTTCTTCAGTCTATTCTTCTCGCTGAAGTTGAAATCTTACAGAAAACCATAAATGACGCACTTTCCCTGTCTGAATCATCTGGAGTAAATACCTTTGACCGCATGTTTGAACTGCATGTTTCCAATGCTTACTTAATGCTTAACGATCATAATTCTACAATTTCAGAGTTAGCCCGGGTTCGCCACATGGGAATATCCGCAGAAGATAGCTTTTATGGTTTTTTTGTTTATGTTGAAGGTCGGGCTGAATTGGAACGTGGCAATTATAGCAAAGCGTTGACGCATTTTACCGAGGCCGAACAATTTAGTCAAGACTGTGGCTTTCCCTATTCAGGCATTGAATATATGATTGGTATCACTCAGGTTTTTCTGGGGAACATAGAGCATGGAATTCAGATTATCAATGACATTAATCAACAGCTAAGTAAAATAAGCTTAGAGTGCTATGCGTTTTCAGGGAATTCTTTCCTGGCTTATGCCTGTTACTTAAAAGGTGATATCAATGCTATGAATAGCCACCTTAAGGCGGCATTTAAAATCATAAAATCCATTAACGGCTATAGCTCACAAATCTGGTGCTATCGCGTATTCAACACGCTCGCCGCAAAAGCTTTGGAGCTTGATATTGACAGCGTTCATCTGCATGAATTCATTAGACGCAATCGCCTGACCCCGCCTGAAGACGATCATTATATTGAAAGCTGGCCATGGCCAGTTAAAATACATACCCTTGGACGCTTTAGTATTCTCTTAAATGATCATCCCTTTGATACTGACAGTCGCCCCTGTGAACTTTTGAAAGTCCTGCTTGCCTTCGGTGGCCGTGATGTTCATGAAGAAAAGATCATGGATACTCTATGGCCCGATGCCGATGGCGATCAGGCTCAGGCCAGTTTCAAAACCACCTTACACCGACTACGCAAAATATTGGGTGAGCTGGATATATTGATATTGAAAAATCATCATCTGAGTTTTAATCAGCAATTCGTCTGGGCTGACACATGGGCCATGAGCCGTCTGTTTGCATCTGCCCAACAAAGCATTAAAACAAAAGACAGCGTACAAAGTATCGAACTGGCAGGCAAACTCATGCAACACTATCGCGGCCATTTTCTTGACCATGAACCTGCCAGTTGGGCAATACATCAACGCGAAAGCCTGCGTCTGCGTTTTATTCGCCATACCACCGCTCTAGCGCAGTCGATTGAACATGAAGACAGTCAAACCGCAATCCAGTGTTATCAACGATTACTGGAAACCGACTCACTAATTGAAGAAGCTTACCAGGGTTTGATCCGCTGCTATCAGGCACAGGGTCGGCAGGCCGAGGCTCTAGCAAGTTACGACAGATGTGTCACTATCCTCGCCGCGACCAGTGGCAGCTCACCCTCCTCCGCAACAACCGATTTAATAAAATACTGAACACCGGCATACCGTCATGGGGTGCCGTACCTATTAATCTGAATGCAACATCAACATCAGCCGGATCTAAATAGCTGTTCCAAATACCAGTACAATTCTGGAAAAACCGTTCATCCTGAGCTTGTCGAAGGACAAACATATTAAGCACTTTATTCACAGTGTTTCCACGTTCATGGTTCGATAGGCTTACCACGAACGTGGAAACTCGAAAGTGTACTGGTATTTGGAACGCCTATTTAGACTAATAATGCAGAAGATCAAGTAGGCTTTAATATCTATCACGGCGCAGCCAACTCTAGCTAGCCGACCCTTAAAAAAGATTTGTATTTAACCCATCCCAAATAATCAAACAACCATTGCCCGTCATAGAATGCAGTCATCAACGCAAAAACATCCTGACAGGCTCACCTCGACGAATTTATCGTCAACAAGCATGGAAAAAAACAACGCCAAAAAAGCGAGCAACCACTTTTTCAGGTTCCATGCCGTTGCGGCCAGTAACAGGTTGATCTCATCTCCTGAGACACCTTTAAGAAAGTTTCTGCATAATGATAGTCTGATTTCAAATCACCAATGATGGGTTCAATAGCCGCGCGTCTGCGACATTGTTTTCGTTTTTTATCCCGTTGGTATCGGTTATCTTTCTTTAACGCTTTCTTTGGTAAAATAATCGCCGTACCATTCACTTCGTTTTTTCCACGATAGCCTCGATCAACCACCGCACGTTTTACGGCCTTGCCTCGCGACTGCTCAATGTGTTCGAGCACGTCAGGAAGGGTATGCCCGTCATAAATACTTTTCTCATGACTGACCACGCCAACGATCAGATTACCTGTCGCGCTACTGGCTATGGAAACCTTATTGCCATCCTCATATTGTTTGTGATCTTTACCTTTGGCAATACAATACATCTGTGGCTCATGCAAGGAATAAATCTTGTTTTTATCTTTTGGTTTCTGCGCAAGTACACGCTCATAAAACAGAGAATCTTTTTGGTATACTTCAAATAAACAGTACCTGGGCAGTTTTCGTCTCAACTCGCGGATCAAAATACCGGCGATGGTTCTCAAACGTTTCAGTGCGCGTTTGGCCTTGCTTCTTTTTTTGACATGACGAAAGTGGCGAATATCAAGGCGTAGATTTTTGACTTCCTTGAGGTAAGTCCGCCTTTGTTGGAGTCCATGCTTTTTAGCGATTTTGTTCAGTCGGTTAATGATCTTGATCGCTAATTTGCTGTCGGTCGGATAGGTAATGTTTTTTCCTGTACCGTGGTATCAATATTAACCGTATCTTCCTTTGCATACTGACCGTGTAAACCTACACTCATTTGAAAGATCGTTTCAAATCCTTCCTTACCGATACGTTTTCGAAAATGAACCAGCTCGGTACTGTGACAGGGCAGACTTTGATGGAACTCGGTCATGCCACAAAAAAACTGATAGTACGGATTACGTTTCCATTGTACGACGACCTCTTCATCACTGAGGTTTTCCAGTTGCTTGAGCAATAACAAACCCACCATCAAGCGGATCGGTTTACTCGGCGCCCCTTTTCCCTGGCTGTAGTGAATCGAAAAGGCTTGATCAAATTTTTTCCAGGGAATAACAAGCGATAATTTAAGCAGGGGATCGTCTGGATCGAGTTGTAAAAGTAAATCGGTGCCAAACAGATTGGTCTGGTGTGTTTCTGAGCTATGAGTGAGCATTTTTATTCGCCATTTCGACCGGAAACCGTGCGGATATGATAACTTATCCAGTCGAAATGGTCACCCTTTTTACCAGTTTTATTGTTTGTTATCAGCAGCTTATGTTTTTTTAAGCGTCGACCAGCTACTACAAGGATAAAAATGATTAGTCTTTTCCTGAACAGTCCGTGTCTTTATAGCTGATGGTTATGCCGGGTTTAAAATCACACCGTCATTAACACAAAAAACAATAATACTATTCTAATCGTAATTAAGACTTAAATACACAAGGACAAGGAAGATGACCATAAAACTACTTTCAATCACGCTATTTATCGTATCAGCAAGCATAATCACCACTTCGTTTGCAAGCTGTCCATCTCAGTTAAAACCGGACAATATGCATGAATGCATCATGATGGAGGGTAACGACGATCTTAGCTATCGGGAGTGGGCTCCTGGTTTTTATAAAACCAGCAACCCTGAAAAAGCCGCTGCTATACTTGCAGCGTATGAAGCCGAAGTAAAACACAATAAAAATAGTGGAGAAGGAAACACATTATCCTTATCACAATAAGTAGGTAACAACGCCGCAAGAGTAATATGATATCGAATATATTTAAAAATATATAAATCACCCCCGGAAAAACCGGGGGACTTATAATAGATATACGCAGCAAGTTGTGGGGAATTAATCATAACCTCCTCTCTAAATTGAAGGCGAGAGAATTAACGGGATGGCAGTGAACCTATATATTAAGTCATATGCAAATCACATCCTGTTAATACCCTGC
>UOFS01000015.1_pt1 | contig 7521 bp, 5 predicted proteins | sample 1989581 | NCBI WGS metagenome assembly UOFS01 (sample SAMEA4712198, study PRJEB27164) | hydrothermal vent metagenome | biome: marine basaltic hydrothermal vent biome; feature: marine hydrothermal vent; material: mineral | place: Pacific Ocean | collected 2011-06-14/2011-07-23 | depth 1691 m | reverse complement strand
AGCTGCATCGTGTACTACAAATTGCTTAGCACCAATCGTTAAAGTGATGAATGAACACATCGGAATAAAACACGGTTGCATGACAACCATTCATGATATTACCAATACTCAAACAATAGTTGATAAGGGCCATAAAGATTTGCGACGTGCACGTGCTTGCGGTCAATCATTAATACCAACTTCAACAGGCTCTGCAAAAGCGATCATCAATATATTTCCAGAGTTGCTGGGTAAACTTAATGGTCATGCTATACGCGTACCATTGCTTAATGCGTCATTGACTGACTTTGTTTTTGAAGCCTCACGACCAGTAACAGTACAAGAGGTTAATCAATTTTTTAACGATGCAGCTCAAGGGGAGTTAAAAGGAATTTTGGGTTATGAAGAACGACCTCTGGTTTCAGTTGATTATGTTAATGATCCACGTTCATCCATTATTGATGCATTGTCAACGATGGTTATCAATGAAACACAAGTAAAAATTTATGCTTGGTATGATAATGAGTGGGCTTATGTCAATCGCATGATGGAGTTGGCTGCTAAAGTAGCACAGCGTTTATAACGTGTCGTTAGCATTGCGTCATTACATTATTGTTACCTCGGGCTATTGGGCTTTTACTATAACCGATGGTGCTATTAGAATGTTGGTGGTGCTATATTTCCATCTATTAGGTTATTCGCCATTAGAAGTTGCCATGTTATTTTTGTTTTATGAATTTTTTGGCATTGTTACTAATCTCATCGCTGGTTGGCTTGGTGTGCGAATTGGTTTGAATTTAATTATGCAGATTGGAATGGCATTACAAGTTTTTGCCTTGTTAATGTTAATGCTACCCGAGGCATGGTTGTCAGTAGTTTTCGTTATGACTGCCCAGGCAATTTCAGGTATTGCAAAAGACTTAAATAAGATGTCGGCAAAAGCCAGTGTAAAAATGTTATTGCCGGAGCATGATTCTGAAACACGATTATTCAAATGGATAGCAATGCTTACTGGTTCTAAAAATGCACTTAAAGGCTTGGGTTTTTTTCTTGGAGCATTATTATTACAAACACTTGAGTTTAGGGGAGCATTGGCAGTCTTGGCCGGAGGTCTATTTTTGGTGTTACTAACTACAGTAGTCTTATTACCAGTGAATTTAGGAAAGTCAAAACAAAAACCAAAATTTACAAAAATTTTTTCCAATAGTTCAGCCATTAACTGGTTATCGGCATCACGGTTTTTCTTATTTGGATCTCGCGATGTCTGGTTTGTTGTTGCCTTGCCAGTATATTTACATTCAGTTTTAAGTTGGAATTTTACACAAGTTGGCAGTTTTCTTGCTGTCTGGGTTATTGCCTACGGTATTGTACAAGCCTGTACACCGGCTATATTAAAAAAAATTCATTCTAATAAAGGCCCTAATGCAAATATGGCCAAATTATGGGCTGCAATATTAGTATTTATTCCATTACTAATAGCCGCCGGTTTGTATTTTGATTTTTATGAGCAACTGGTTTTAATTGTAGGTTTAATTCTATTTGGAATAGTTTTCGCAATTAATTCAGCAATACATTCGTATTTAATCGTTGCATGGTCCGATCATGATAATGTTGCGATGAATGTAGGATTTTACTACATGGCAAACGCAGCCGGACGATTAGCTGGAACGGTTTTATCTGGATTAATTTATCAAACACATGGCTTAATTGCTTGTTTAATATGGTCTGGAGCGTTTTTACTGTTCACAACGATGCTTTCTATGAAGTTAAAAAATTCGTGATACTGGGTCGATATTGTTACTTACATTATTTTGAATATAAAAAAACTCCAATGAATTGTTATACGGGGATTGGTTTTTTGGGTATGAAGTGGATTATTGTTGACTAACGTTTGCAGCATAAATTTATTGTCCAAGCATAACGTTTATCTTTAAGCGGTCGGGTTGCTGTTATTACCAAGGATTCTTGGCGATTACGTTTAAAGATAATACTGTAATCATTTTTGTCACGGCCACTGAGGTCGTATTTATCTAAAACTTTATCTCTAACCGCATCCCATTGAGTTTCTGCACTAAGAGGGCGTAGTTCATGACTAAATTTTGCGGAGTAAATCTTATAAGCACGTTGACCACGTTGGTTTTGATCTGGTGTTAAGACTAAATTAATAAATTGAATGGAACCATCGCTCATTTTCCTAAAGTAACGTTTACCACCACCAAAAGATAAATACTGTTTGGCACTACGTATGGTGGCTAAGATATTAAGCGGTATACGAAATTGATTACACATCAATGCTTGATGTGCCGATGAAAAAGCCATTCCGATTTTGACACCATAAAGTGCCAGTTCATCATAATCATCATATTCATTTTTTTCGAGATACTGCTGGCAAGTAGTAGCATCCGGCACGGCCAGCGCTTTCATAACAGTACGAGTATTTTTATATCGTTTCATTTGTTTTCGACGATTACGTTCTTTTTGGCGGCGTTGTCTATCGATATTAGACTGTTTCATCGCTTTGTCCAAATTTTTTCCGAATTTCACCAGACGCTTAAAATCACGTCGATTGATATCCTTTTTTTCCTTCCGTAAATTTTTTTCTAACTGAGCGTCAGATGGGCCGATATAGCGAATTGATTGACTGTATTGCTTGGCATAGGCATAAGTATTTGTCAGTAAATCGTCCTTTGCTTTATATTGCTCGATGTTTTTTTCGGTATACATTTCACTGCAGCGTTTAATCGTACAAGAGCCAGACGTCAATAAATAATAACGACATATTTTATGCGCAGGTGTTACACGCTTTATGGTGTATGCCTTGGCCGTTGGAAAAGCAGCGACTTTGCCTAGGTCTTGTAGCACATACTTAGACGTTGATGCCTTAATGACAGAACATTGAGGGTTCGCGAAGGCATCATTTGCTGCTGATGCTTTCATACTGGGAGTATCAATCAATATTTGATTCGAGATATCAAATATACCAATGCTTCGTATATCACCTTTGCGAAAACCTGCCTGACTATACTTATTCGCTTTTGGTTGTTGGTAAACCATAGTATAACGATATTTATTATTATTTGTTTGTTTAGTCACTTTAGAAATTGAACCAGATTCTCCCGATACTAACCAGAACCCTTTTAGATTTTTTAATTTACGCCCCTTAGGTTTAGGTAATGCACGTATTGCTGCGGGTGGTGTTGAATTTTTAGGTGTGGATTTACCGGCAGCCATAATTGACGGTAATGTGGTGTTCGGTGAATCGGGGTACATATCATAAACACTTTGTTGTTCTTTTTGTTTGGTGCTTTTGTTACTGTTATTACCTGCCACGTGTGAGAGTTGTTGTTTTTGAGTTGCTTGTAGTTTAGCTTGACGTTGTCTTTCTTTTTCTCGTTTGAGATATTTTGCATTTGCTTGGCGTTGTTGTTCTGCTTTGATATTGGCTTTAGTCAATTGTTTTTTTGTTTTCACCATTCGTAGTTTTTGTTTAGCAATGGCTAATTGTACAGTTTGCATTTGCATGGCTTGCATTTTTTTTATATAATCTGGCGAATAGAGTTTTCCCGTGTAGTTAAAAAAATCAGTAAATGCCTGTATTTGTTTGGATTGATTTGCAGTGCTTAGTGTGGTGCTATCGTTAGTATTTTTCTTGTTCGAGCTACGCGTAAAATGAAGTTTGTCATCAATTTTATTCAGTGTAACACTTTGTTTTCCACATTTACCTTTCTCAAGTAAAACCAATTTATCAGAATTAAATTTTTGTTGTATAACTTGAGTCATACAGGCTCGGTCTGAATACACAGCGACACCGCTGAGCCTCTTTTTTGGAGTCAGCCATAAACTGATTTCGACTTGATCAGTTTTATTCGTCGTCGCATTGTTGATGTTGCCTTTCCAATTGCCAATAAAATCATTTAATTCGGTAGCTTGTAGTGACCAGCTTGGCAATAATAGACAGTTTAAAATGAATCCAGTTAGGAATTTTTGAGTTTTAGTCATGCTGTTCTCAATTTGTATTATATGCTATAATATAGCACTAATTACTAAAAATATGATATTAAATACACTTAATTTGAATTGCTATAACACCAAACGTTTACGAGACAGGAGTGAAAGTAGTTATTTATCACAGTCTCTATATTTTAAATTCCTTTTTGATACTGACTGTTGGTTGATGGGTTGATATTCTGTTGTAATTGATTCATTGCATTAGAATTTCCATTAATGTGTTGCTTAAACAACTGAATGATTCTTGATTTACCCAAAGCAACTTTAGTGTTGGTTTCAATATCTCTTAGATCAATAAAATAATTATCAAACATACCTGAAATGTCAGAGATGATGTCGGTATTTAAAAAATTAGCTTCATTATATACAGTGTGATAACCATTTTTATCTTTATCAATAAAGTAGGTAATGTTTTTTAAGTTTGTGATTGAATCTGATTTCTTGCAACGTTGAATGCATTTATCATCAACTATGTTTTTCTTGCATCCTGATACCTGATGAAACATGCACGCAATTGTAGTCATTAAAACAATAGGGTGTGAAATGCTGTAAGTAAGCGTGAAATCACTTGGTTTGTTGATTTTACGAATTTGTTTTTGACTTAATTCATTTGATATAAACGCGCCGCTACAATTAAATTGTTCTTTTAAGCACAATAAGGAATAGGAGTTAACTAAATTCATGTAAGGGCCTGCAACCCATGAAATACCTTGATTAAATGCTGCAAAAGCTATTCCAGTATTGTTTGTAACGATTTTATTCGGTTTAACTTGCTTTAAAAACTCAACAGCGGCTAAGTAGTGTTGGCCAATTAAAACGGCAGGGAACCAAGGTGTTAGTTTTGAATTATTCTTAAAGAGTTTGATATAGTCTTTTAATTTAGAGTTTAGGTGATTTGGTATTTGAAAATAAACTTCAGCTATATTAAGTTGAGAATCACTGCATAAAGATATGTCTTTTTTAGATGAAATTAATAGTGATAAATTTGAATCAACTGATTCTTGGTCTAGTTTTTTTACTGTAATGTCGATAGTGTTTTTAAAGTCTACGTTATCAATATAGTGTTGCCCTGAGTTTAAATTGAATAAAACATCATTTCTTAGTGTTATTAATTCTTTAAACGGTATGGATAAATTAGCTCCTAATTTATCCAAGTTTAGATTCTCTATTAAATATTCTGAGTTTTTTAGCGGTTTAAACTTTTTCAAGAATAATTCAGCATCAAGTGCAGATGAACTATTTTTGGATAAATTAATTTTTTTAAGGTGGCTACTAGACTGAAGCGTAAACTTTAGTTCAGGTGATTTGACCAATACAGTTAATGGTTCCCCAGCTTGACCTGATAGATGAATTAATAATGGCGCTTTATTAATATTAATGGCATTAATTTTATTCTTAACGGTGGTTTTAATATCTGCTTTTATATCATAAAGTTCTTGCCGTGCAACAGACAGTTGTTCATCACTGATGTTATGGGTGATGTTACTATTTATTTCACCAAACTTCACTTTTACTCGGTGAATGGCAGAATTATCCCGAGGGCTATCAATAAATACATCTCGATTTATCGTACCTTTTAAGAACGAGTTAGAAAAATCACGGTTAAATACATTACGTAAATTAGTGTTATCACCCGTTAAGCTTTGATTGGCATAAAAACTATCAAGTTGATTTCTCCATGTTTCAGTAACACTATAAACATAGTGATATTGTTTTATTCGTCCTTCAATTTTTACTGAGTCGACATCAGCTTGAGCAAGTAAACTTATATCTGAAAAAGCGGAGTTATCTTTGATATTAAGCGGAAAGGTTTTTCCCTGAGCCGTTGTTAAATATTCATCTCGACAAGGTTGACTGCATTGACCTCGGTTACCTGAATTACCACTGGTTACCGAGCTCATGTAACACAGTCCTGAAAAAGAAATGCAATTGGAACCATGAACAAACACTTCAGTTAGCATGTTATTTTTATGTGCTACTGCTGTTAGCGATGTTATTTCGGCTAATGTTAATTCACGAGATAAATTAACTCGAGTTGCATTAAGTTTCGTTAAAAATTGAATTTGCCCTTCATTGTGCGTAGTCATTTGGGTTGAGGCATGAATATTGAGTGTCGGAAAGTATTTGTTTAGTATATAAAAGACACCTAAGTCTTGGATGATAATACCATCCAATGTGGTGTTGGCTAATTTATTGAGTAACTCAAATAATTTTGGAAATTCAGTTTCAACAATAATAATATTAAGCGTTAAAAAAACGTGACAGTTATTATTATGCGCTAATCTTAAAACACCATTGAGATCATCAAGCGATATATTCTTCGCCTGACTACGTGCATTAAATTGATTAAGCCCACAGTAGACCGCATTTGCACCAGCAACTATAGCAGCCTTAATGGCATCAACATCACCACCTGGTGCTAAAAGTTCGATTTGTTTTTCATTATTCATCCTGTTATACAATACACGAGTGTTCGCTATCCATCTGTAACTAATTTAATCTGTCGTCAATAATTTAAACAACTATTCTCGATTCTCGTTCCCACGCTCCAGCGTGGGAATACATACGGAACTAAATAAATGCAACATGGGTTTAGCTTGCTCTTATTATATTGACGCACGACCTGTTTTCGGGCTATATTTAGTCTTATTGTGAGGTGAATATGAAATTATCAGATCAAATTAAACCCATTAGTTACTTAAAGGCTCATGCAGCAGAAATTGTTCGGAATCTGTCTGCTCAAGTCGAGCCCTTGGTTATTACCCAGAACGGTGAAGCGAAAGCTGTGATGCAAGATATCAAAAGCTATGAGCGAACGCAGGAGACGATGGCGCTTCTGAAAATTCTTGCGCTGGGCACACGTCAGATCGAGAAATCTAAGGTTCAACCTGCTGGTGATGTTATTGCAAGGCTTCGCGATCGGAGCAAGAATCGTTAATGCGCTATCAAGTATTTCTAACGAATGATGCCAGCAATGACCTTGAAGACTTATATGATTACATCGAATTCCATGATACAGCTAAAAAAGCAGATTACATTCTGGATAAAATAGAAAAAGCCTTCACGAGTCTTTCTGAAAATCCGGAGAGAGGGGCTTACCCAAACGAGTTGTTGGAATTAGGTTTGCGCGAATACCGAGAAATATATTTCAAACCTTATCGCATTATCTATCGTGTGATTACTGATAATGTTTATGTCATGGTGATTGCTGATGGTCGTCGGGATATGCAGACTTTGCTACAGCGTCGCTTATTACAAGCTTAGATTCTGAGCATTAATGGCTTCTGGAAAAATGGAATTATAAAATGCAACTTAAATTTTTTCCAAGGTTATTAGACCACTACACATTATTGACGTTGGCAGGACATCTTCAGGAGATGGATGCGGCGAATAACGATCATTAACGCCGCATAATTTGCGGTGATTATATTGATCTTGCGGAGAATATCGTCCATAATCTCCGCATGAATAGCGGTAAATATATTTGGCAACAGGCAGATTGGCCCCGCTGGCATTATGATGCTGAGCGGCTTG
>UOFS01000003.1_pt1 | contig 9144 bp, 4 predicted proteins | sample 1989581 | NCBI WGS metagenome assembly UOFS01 (sample SAMEA4712198, study PRJEB27164) | hydrothermal vent metagenome | biome: marine basaltic hydrothermal vent biome; feature: marine hydrothermal vent; material: mineral | place: Pacific Ocean | collected 2011-06-14/2011-07-23 | depth 1691 m | reverse complement strand
AGGCTTTTACCCCACCAACAAGCTAATCAGACTTAGGCTCATCTAATAGCGCAAGGTCCGAATATCCCCTGCTATCCCCCTTAGGGCGTAAGCGGTATAAGCCCGGATTTCTCCGAGTTGTCCCCCACTACTAGGCAGATTCCTAAGCATTACTCACCCGTCCGCCACTCGTCGCCTGGAAGCAAGCTTCCATCGTTACCGTTCGACTTGCATGTGTTAGGCATGCCGCCAGCGTTCAATCTGAGCCAGGATCAAACTCTTCAATTTAAAAGTTTGCTGTTACATTGAGGTGTAACAAAACCTTTGTGATGAAAAGTATTTAATCCTAATTCTATTAAAACACTTACGTTTCTTAATTGATTTAGGTTACTTACATCAACGTTCTTCGCAAGAATGTTGTCAACGCAAGTACCCACACAAATTACTTAATCTATATTGTAAAAGAGCTGCTGAATAATCGTCTCAGCTAAGACGAACCATTTTACACTAAATCTAAAAGTTCGTCAAGCTTTTAATTAATTATTTCTAATAAAAAGCTTACTGCTTGGCTTTCTTCAGTTCCCTGTCTTAGGGAAGATGCGCATTATACGCATCGGTATAAATCGGTCAAGGCTTATTTCAAATCTTTTTAAATCTAATTAACACCTTAACTTTGTTTCTTGTTTCCCCTTTGTTGGGGAAGTCGCGCATTATACGCAGCCAAGCAAATCGGTCAAGGATTATATTAGAAAAGTGTGGGAATAAATCTAAATGAGGTAATTAATATAGGATAATCAATAAGATAGATGAAAATTTAATTGTTTTAGCTTCATTGTAGACACAACTAGAGTTTATCGTTGGATCGTTTAACCAATGATTCTAAATACTGGTTTTCTTCGTCGTCAATAGACTCCGGCAAATGAATACCATAACCCTGAGCATAATCCACTCCGATGTCTTTTAGCCTTTCGAGGGTTTGTTCATTTTCTACGAATTCTGCAATTGTTTTTAAATTAGCAACATGACCAAGTTGATTTATCGCCGCCACAAAGGCTGCGTCCATGTCATCGTACAGCATGTTCCTGACAAAACTACCGTCTATTTTTAAGAAATCAACAGGTATATTTTTTAAGTAAGTAAATGAACTTAACCCACTACCGAAATCGTCTAAAGCAAAATGGCAACCTTGTTGTTTAATGTCTCGGATAAAATCAATAGCACGTTGTAAATTTGTTATTGCAGCCGTTTCAGTTATTTCAAAGCAAACTATTTTTTGATCTAAGTTATATTCTTGAAATTTATCACGGATATAATTGAAAAACTTGTCATCACTTAACGATGCTCCCGATAAATTTATAAATGCAAAGAATGAATCGCTTCCTGACTTTAAACGCTTAGAGTTTTCTGATAAATACCGAAAAGCTCGATTTATAACCCAGCGGTCTAAATCGGGCATTAAATTATAGCGTTCTGCCGCTGGTATAAAAGCACCTGGTGGAATAATTTCACCTGTTTTATCTCTTAACCTTAATAAAAATTCAAAACTGCTAAGCTCCGACTCTTGCTGATCAACCACCATCATATTTTGCCGATATAACAAAAACTCATCATTTTGTATAGCTGTTCGAATTCTTGACACCCATTGCATCTCGCCATGTCGACGCAATAATTCTTTATCATCCTCTTTGTATATATGAATTCTATTTCGTCCTAAATCTTTTGCTGTGTAGCAAGCTATATCAGCACAACTCAATACTGATGAAACATTTCGGCTTTTATTATTAATTGCAACCAAACCAATACTTGTCGTGATATCAATGGATTTATTTTGCCATTGAAAACTAAAGCGATTTATCTCTTTAATAATAGAGTCTGCGATTGTAGTTGCTGTTTCTATTGGACAGTTATCTAACAATATTCCAAACTCATCACCACCTAGTCTAGCCAAGGTATCGGTTTCTCGAATTTGACTATTCAACACATTGGATAACTGACGTAAAAGTTCGTCACCCGCTACATGCCCACAAGTATCATTAATAATTTTGAATTGATCTAAATCAAGATACATCAAACCGTGATGAATATGCCTTAATTTAGAGACTGTAATAGCGTCTTTTAAACGATGTTCAAATTCATTACGATTAGCAAGCCCGGTTAGTGCATCATGGTAGGCCATGTGGATAATTGTTTGTTCGGCTTGTCGTCGCGCTTTACGAGATTCTGATTCACGAACTTCGCGTTGAACTGCAGGCACTAAACGCGATAAATTATCTTTCATAATATAATCCATAGCACCTGACTTCATAGCATCAACAGCAATAGCTTCCCCCATATTTCCAGAGACAATTATAACGGGGGTATCAATATTACTATCACTCGCAATTTTTAATGCCTGTGTTGAATCAAAGCCCGGCATATTATGATCGGTAATAATAATATCCCATGAACTTCCTGCAATAGCATGTCGCATGTCCTCGCTATTATCAACTCGTTCATGGCTAACGTCATAACCGCCTTTAGTTAATTCTCGAACTAATAATAATGAATCATTTTCGGAATCATCAACGATTAATAATTGCAATGGAATACTCATTTAAACTATTCCATTAAGTGAATTAAGATTTAAAACGGGGATAGCACTATTATTTACTGAGTTAATTTCTCTGCATGCTCGAGTAGCTAGTATCTCAGCATCAGAGGTATCTTTAAACAGTAAAATAACGTGTGCACTCATATAGGACCAAACATAAAATTACTTATGACATTATGTATAGTATCATTTGTAATCAAGGTCAAAGTTTATACCTATAGAAACTATGATTATTTACAATTAATTAAAAAATAATCGTATTTCAGCTATTTTTAACTCGCTGAATAACAATTGTCACTTGAGTAAATGATTTTTATTTCGAGTTAATATTCTAAGAGACAAATTTTGACTGGATTAATAAATTACTGATAGTATTTAATAAGACTTCCCTACTAACGGGTTTAGTTAAGTATTCAGATATACCGTGTAAATGCGCATTCTCACTACTAACTTGTTCGCTATACCCTGTGCACAATATAATTGGTAACGCCGAATTCAATTGTTTAAGATTTTTGCTAAGTTCAATACCCGTCATGCCCGGCATTGTTTGGTCGGTAATAACCAAATCAAAACTCTCTGGATCATTTTTATATATTTCAAGCCCCTTAGAACCCGAGTTTGCTACCGTAACTTGAAAACCGTGTATGTCTAGTAACTCGGTTATAAATTTTGTTAAACTTTCTTCATCATCCACTACTAATATATGGCCTTCATTAATTAAACGAGGCGGAATTATTTCAGGTTCACGACGTTGTTCTAGTTCATCAGTAACCGGAAATAATATTGAAAAGCGTGTGCCTGAATTGGGAATAGAATCAACTAATATGTGACCTTGAACCTGATGAACAATTCCATGAACTACAGATAATCCCATGCCCGTGCCCTTATCAACGGGTTTACTCGAATAAAATGGCTCAAAGATTCTAGTTAAAGTGGTTGAATCTATACCACAACCCATGTCTTCAACACAAAGCTCTATATAAGATCCGCGAATTTTGTGTTGGCAAGATGTGCATAAAGTCTCCTGCGTTACAACATTCAAGACTTTAATTGTTATAACACCATCACCATTCATTGCATCACGTGCATTAATACAAAGATTCATTACAATTTGATGTAACTGCACTGGATCCATCATCACGGGTGGGATATTTTCATCAAAGTCCAATTTAATTTGTATTGTCGAAGGTAAAATAGAGTCAAGTAGCTTAGTAACCTCGTTAACAATAAGATCTATTTTGGTAGCTTGCGGTTTAGTGTTACTGGTTCGGCCAAATGCTAACATTTGGCTAATTAAATCACGTGCGCGCTCACCAGACTGTTGTACTTGTAATAAATATTCATCCAACTTTTCATCAATAAATTCAGTCGATCTTAATATTGCTAACTCGGTATAACCTAAGATACTAGCTAAAATATTATTAAAGTCGTGAGCGATACCGCCTGTCAACTGCCCTAACGCTTCCATTTTTTGAGATTGCACTAATTGATTTTGTAGTTCTTCCCTTTCAATTTCACCCGCTCGTCGTTCCGTTACATCACGCCAAATACTTAAATGAAGTGTTTTATCGCGCAGATAGATTTCACGAGTACTCACTAGCACATCGCGATAGCTACCAGTTTTAGTTTTATGGCGTGATTCATAATTATCAAAACCATTTTCTTTTACATGGAGTAAATGGTGATGAAATGCTTCATCATCAACATTGGCTTCAACATCATTAATATTTAATTTATGAAATTCTTTGCGGCTATAATGCAAATTTATATGGGCACTATCATTAAACTCTAAAATATATCCTGTTTCGGCATCAACTAATACAATTGAATCAACTGCTTGTTCGAATACAGCTCTAAATCGTTCTTCAGATTCTCTTAATGCTGCATCAACTTCGATTCGAGTAATCGATTCTGATAACACATTGGAAACCGAACGCAAAAAACTAATTTCTTCTGGCTTAAATATTCTTTTTTCTTTGGTAAAAACACCGAGCAGGCCATGAATTTGACTATTAGCAGAAACGCCAACACTGATTCCACTGGTGATTCCATGTTCACGTAAAAAAGTCATTGGAGCAAAACGGTTATCTTGTGCTATTCGACTTGAGGCAATGCATTTTCGAGTATTAAATAAATCAGTCGCGGCTAACGGCAGTGACGGGATTTTTATACTCGAAAAATCGACACAACTCCAGCCTGTGCCGGCTCGTCCATTTAGATAACGGGTATCTGAGGATAGTTCTAAATATCCCGCAAATTCTAATCCTAGCGTTGCGGTGCTAATAATAATAGCTTCAGATAACAGTTCTGTTAAATTTGTCGAAGATAATGCATTTAAGCCAAATTCAGCTACTACGGCCTGCATCCAGACATGTGAGTCAGCCGTTAAACTTGATTCTTCATTTTTTTCTAAATTTTGTAACGAGCAATAAACTAATTGAACCTTATCATCGGCATCAATTTGAGGGATAAAATTTATTATTAGATTATCATTGCCATACTTTGCTTTGGTGGTTAACTCTGTTTTTACAACATTACCATTTAAAGCATATTTAAAATATTTTTTAAAATCATTAACTTCGTTTAAAATGAATAAGTCGGATAAAGCCTGATTAACTATTAATAATTCATTTTGAATTGATAACACATTAATTAATTCGGCATTAACTCTTTTAATAATACCCAGGGTATCAATCTCTACAATACAAATTGGCAACTCAAAAAATAATTCATCATTAACTGGTTGCTGTGATTTTTTTTTGTTTAATTCAAAAGCATTAACAATATTATCCAAACTACTAATATCAGGCTCAGGTGAAACTGAACGGGCTAAAGTTCGAGCAACATTGGTAACGGTATCACAATCTAACTTTGACCAATTGCGTTGGCATTTTGATAATATAGCTATTGAACCAACTACCATTTCATCGCTGACCAATGGAACTTCGAGAATTGATACAAAATAGCTATCAGACAGGTTTGTAGAGTTATATTTTATTGTTTCTTTATTGCGAAGTTTAACTAAATAATCTTCAATATTGGCCAACCTAGCCTTTAAGGCGGCCAGGGGAATTTCGTCGTAAGGGTTATCAACATGAACGGGGACTAGATCCCAGTTTGAGTTAAACCGATTTACTATGATAATTGCCGGAGAATAAAATTTTGCTATAAAATGTGTAAGTTGTTTGGCATGTTCGGAGAAGGTTAACTCTGGCGAACCTGAACTGGAAAAACTACGATACCAATCGAGTTGTAGCTTTTGTGCTTCAACAAACTTTTTTAATTCGTAATTTTCTTCTTGTAAAGATTTTTCAGAACGAAATGATTCAAATTGGCTAGAATTGCTTCCAACTTGAGAATCAGGAGTTTGGGGTTGATGTAATTTACGCATCATTGATTTCAATCAAACTAACTAGTTAATTTTAGTAGCGAGCTATTACCATTACATAATTATGGTAATATGAAATCGTCCATGAGAATTATAATTTAATGTCGTTATAATACTATTATTTCGTCCGTCTTATGCAGTATAGACTACACGAAAACAACTTTATATTGTAATAGGTAATTACCCTTGTTCAGATATAAGTTGAATACAATTCAGCGTTATATTCTGTTGATAACAACAAAAAATTTATTGTATTGTAATCTTAGCAAAGCGTCGCTTACCAACCTGATAGACTTGGCAAGTACCCGTCTCAATGGCTAGTTTGCTATCCTCAACTTTGCTGCCATTTATTTTAACAGCCCCCTGTCTTAGCATACGCAGTGACTCCGAGGTACTCGACGTTAAATTAGCTTCTTTTAAAACATTGGCTATCGCCAAAGAGTCCGTTTCGCTTGTTATTATAATCTCGTCGATATCATCCGGAATGGCTCCCGACTGAAATTGCCTAATAAATTGTTGTTGCGCCAATTCACCGCTACCAGCACCATGAAACCTGTCGACAATTTCTTGTGCTAAAATAAATTTAATATCACGAGGGTTTTTGCCATTTGCTATTTCCTCCTTAAAACCATTAATTTGCTCAATGCTTTTAAAGCTCAATAATTCAAAATAGCGCCACATCAATTCATCAGAAACAGACATTAGTTTGCCAAACATTTCTTTGCTTGGTTCATCGATTCCGATGTAATTTCCTAATGATTTTGACATTTTTTGAACGCCATCCAAACCTTCCAATAGCGGCATAGTGATCACAACTTGTTGCTCCATACCCTTTGATTTTTGTAATTCACGGCCAACCAATAAATTAAACTTTTGATCAGTACCTCCAAGCTCGATATCAGCCTGCATCGCCACAGAATCATAACCTTGAATTAAGGGGTATAAAAACTCATGTATTGCTATTGGTTTCCCCAATTTATAGCGTTTGCTAAAATCATCACGTTCAAGCATACGAGCAACGGTATGTTGTGCTGCAAGTTCAATAATGCCCGCTGCACCTAATTTTTTTATCCAGCTAGAATTGAATACGATTGTTGTTTTATCCGGATCTAATATTTTAAATATCTGATCTTTATAAGTTTCAGCATTTTCCAGAACTTGTTGCTCTGTTAGCGGCGGTCGAGTAGCTGACTTACCGGTTGGATCACCAATAAGACCGGTAAAATCACCGATAAGAAATAAAATTTCGTGGCCAAGCTCTTGAAACATACGAAGTTTATTAATTAGTACGGTATGGCCAAGGTGCAAATCCGGAGCCGTAGGATCAAAACCGCATTTAATTTTTAATGCTATGCCTTTCTTTAATTTTGCAATTAACTCTTTTTCCACCAATATTTCATCACAACCTCTCTTAATTAGCTCGAGTGTTGATTGAATATCACTTGTGTCTATCGTTTGCATACTGGCTATACCTTGAGGCGAAAATTAAAATAAGAATTAAGCACCTTAGGTTACCATAATTAAGATATTCAGTGATATTCCTAATTCAGTGATATTTCATTATTATATTTAATGAAATGTGTGCCCTGTTATTGACCAATCGCAGTATTTCAGGCTATGGTTGTAATATGAAATAATTTAGGAAAATCCGTGAATTACAACTCTTTCTTGAAAAAAGACTATAAGAATATTTCTCTTACAAACCCTAAGGGAAAATATCAAGAATGGCAACAGCCAAGTCCTAGGATCAAACGCTCTCATATCATTTTGCTGGTATGTTTTTTAATCATACTCAGTGGTACTTTGATATTTAATTCAGGGCCAGCAGAAGCTACCCGAAACATAACTATAGAGCCTCAAAATGAAACTGAAAATGGCCAAGTCACAATTGCTCTACCACTAAACTTTAATAATGACACAAGTTATATCGATGAGCCTGATGTTGAAATGCCTAATTTTAATAAGCCCGATATTGAAACTATTATTAAAACTATTGACGCAAAAAATAAAACCAGCTTTGGCGATCAATCCACTCTAACATCAACATTACTACAAGAAAAAAAATCTATTTTTGCTAAATTAAAATGGTCATCGCACAAAGTTAAAACGGGTCAGTCTTTTGCATTAATATTTAAGAAAGCAAAGTTAAATCCTCGCGAATTGCACAGTATTATTTCCTTAGGTGAATCCACCAAGGCCTTAAAATCAATAAAACCTGGGCAAGAAATTAAATTTCGCATTTCTGAAAATGGTTCATTACAAGAACTTGTTTATGTTCAAAATTCGCTAAGCTCTCTACACGTAATGAAATTTAACGATGGTTATCAAGCCGTTGCTATTGCAAAAAGTATTGAAAAACGCATTACCCATGCTCAGGTGACAATTCAAAACTCATTATTTGAAGCAGGTCTCTCTGCGGGATTATCCAATTCTATCATTATGGATCTAGCAGGTATATTTGGTTGGGATATTGATTTTGCATTAGACATTCGTTCCGGCGATCATTTTAGTGTTGTCTATGAAGAACACTTCTTAGAAGGCGAAAAAATTCGTGATGGTGCTATCCTAGCAGTAGAATTTGTTAATCAAAATCGAAGTTATAAAGCCATTCGTTATACCGACAAAAAAAATCGAACGGATTATTATACGCCAGAAGGATTATCGATGCGTAAAGCGTTTTTAAGAACACCAGTAGATTTCAGACGAATTAGTTCCCGCTTTGGAAAAAGAAAACATCCTATTTTAAATTACATGCGCTTACACAAAGGTGTGGATTATGTTGCTCGACGCGGTACACCTGTTCGCGCATCGGGTAACGGTAAGGTCATCCATAAAAAACGCAAAGGTGGATACGGCCGAGCTATTATTATCAAGCATGGCGGTAAATACAGCACACTGTATGCCCATTTGAATGGCTATAAAAAAGGACTTAAAGTTGGACAGAAAGTAAAACAAGGACAAACTATTGCTTATGTTGGCAGCTCGGGACGCTCTACTGGCCCACACCTGCATTATGAATTTCGCGTTAATGGTGTACATCGAAACCCATTAACAGTAAAATTACCAAATGCTCGACCTATTAATAAAAAATTTAAAACCGAGTATTTATTATATGCTACTAAGATGATTGCTCAATTAGATAGTTACAAACAAATAAAGGTCGCTTTAAACCCGTAAAATATAATAT
>UOFS01000021.1_pt1 | contig 10242 bp, 7 predicted proteins | sample 1989581 | NCBI WGS metagenome assembly UOFS01 (sample SAMEA4712198, study PRJEB27164) | hydrothermal vent metagenome | biome: marine basaltic hydrothermal vent biome; feature: marine hydrothermal vent; material: mineral | place: Pacific Ocean | collected 2011-06-14/2011-07-23 | depth 1691 m | reverse complement strand
TACAATCGCAAAATGTAGGCTGTCATCAATTAAATTTTTATAAGCATGTAATTCAAACTCACCAAACTTTGTCGCCAACTTAGATTTTGCGACACACTCAATGGTTTTTTCATGCTGCATTCTATAGTGAATTAAATCTGCTACCGTACCAATTTTAAGATCATGCTGCTTAGCAAATTTTTCTAGATCAGGGCGACGCGCCATCGTACCGTCTTCATTTAAAATTTCTACAATAACGGCTGCGGGTTCATGTCCTGCTAATTTAGCCAAGTCACAACCCGCTTCGGTATGCCCTGCTCGTGTTAAAACACCACCCGGTTTAGCCATTAAAGGAAAAATATGCCCCGGTTGTACTATATCTTGCGGTTTGGCATCCGCCGCTACTGCCATTTGTACTGTTACAGCACGATCACCTGCCGAAATTCCTGTTGTAACACCACGAGATGCTTCAATTGACATGGTAAAATTAGTACCGTGTTGATCATTATTTTGTGACACCATTAACGGCAAGTTTAATTGTTTACAACGCTGTTGCGTTAGTGTTAAACAAATTAAACCGCGACCATTGGTTGCCATAAAATTAATATCTTCAGCTTGCACAGCACTTGCTGAAATAATGAGGTCGCCTTCATTTTCACGATCTTCGTCATCCATTAAGATAACCATTTTGCCTTGTTTAAAATCTTCAATAATATCTTCAATGGAATTTAACTGCATGTTATACGTCCTAATTCTTAATTCTGAATATAATTTATTTTATAAAACCCGAAGCCGCTAAAAATGCTTCGTTTATTTTACTGTCTTTATCCGCAGCTTTATCACCCAACATTAAACGCTCAAGATATCGCGCTATCACATCAACTTCTAAATTAACACGGCTGCCCTTTTGATAACCCGCCATATCAGTTTCTTGTAAGGTATGCGGCACAATATTTAAACTAAATGATGCGCCATCAACACTATTAACCGTTAAACTTATACCGTTAACACAAATAGATCCCTTTACTGCAATATATTTTGCTAGCTCCGATGGCGCTTCGATAACAAAACGCTCAGAGCGACCATCGCTAACACGCTCTATTATTGTCGCTATTCCATCAACATGACCACTCACTAGATGACCGCCAAGCCGAGTCATAGGTGTTAAGGCTTTTTCTAAATTAACAGCCAAACCAATCACCAAATCAGCAAATGTAGTACAGCTTAATGTTTCATTAGACACATCTGCTGTAAAAGAATCTGTGCTTAATTCAACCGCGGTAAGGCAAACACCATTAACCGCAATACTATCGCCTAATTGAACATCACTTAAATCCAGTTTATTGGTAGCTACTTGTAAGCGAATATCGTTACCTTGCGGCTTTATTGCTTTAATAGAACCAATAGATTGTATTATTCCAGTAAACATAACTATTTTTTATCCGTTTTAACCACAGTGGCTCGAATGCGCCAATCAACACCAATGGCTCGTTGCTCAATAATATTGAGTGATATTTTTTGGTTCATGGTTTCTAAGTTTGATAAATTAAAAATACCTCTGGATTTATTACCTAATAAAACCGGAGCCATGTAAATAATTAACTCATCAATCAAACCAGCTTGAAGCATGGCACCACTTAATGTTGCACCGGCTTCTAATAATATTTCGTTTATTTGTAATTTCCCTAAATGATCAATAATCGCCGCTAAATCAAGATTATTGCCTTTACGTGGAATGACAATAACTTCAACACCGTGTCGAGCAAAACGTTGTACATCACCATCATCATTTCGCCCAGTAAAAATAATGGTCTTGCCCTGTTGAGCCAATATTTTTGCATCAAGTGGAGTACTTAAATGGGTATCAATAATCGCGCGTAAGGGTTGTTGTAAAATGCCATCAATGCGGACATTCATGGACGGATTATCCGCTAAAACAGTGCCCACGCCGGTTAAAATACACGAGCTACTAGCACGTAATTTTTGCACATCATGCCGAGATTCTTCGGACGTTATCCATTTACTTTCACCCGACGCTAAAGCCGTTCGACCATCTAAACTCATGGCCATTTTATTTCTAACTCGAGGTCGACCGGTTTGCATTCGCTTAATATATCCTAGGTTCAATTGCTCCGACTGGTTTTGCAACACAGCCACTTCAACTTCGATGCCATTGTCTTTTAATTCTTGCATACCTTGTCCGGACACTAAAGGATTTGGATCTAGCATCGCAACAATCACTTTTGCGACTTGTGCTTTCACCAACGCGGTACTACACGGTCCCGTTCGGCCCTTATGGCTACACGGCTCTAATGTTAAATATACGGTTGCATCTTTAACATTGGATATACCTGCATCATTTAACGCATTTATTTCCGCGTGTTCTTTGCCAGCTTCAATATGCCAGCCCTCACCAATAATTTCGTTGTTTTTTACGATAACGCAGCCAACGCACGGGTTTGGATAAGTAGTATAAGCGCCGCGCTCAGCCAAACGAATAGCTCGAGCCATAAATTCACGATCATTGGCGTACTGATTTTTTGCCAACAATATATTAACCCTATTGCGCATTATCATCGTCCTCCGACGGTAATAGTGAAATTTGACGTTTTTTATCTTCACCGGTTGGCACGTGTTTTAATTTTTCAATCTCGTCTTCAAACGCACTAACATCTTGAAAACTTCGATAGACTGAGGCAAACCGAACATAAGCAACCTGATCTAAGTCACGCAACTCATTCATCACCCATTCACCAATAGTTGCGGTATCAATTTCGCGATCACCATAACTGCGTACCCGTTTCATAATTTTGCTAATGGCATTGTCCACGTCTTCGGTATCTACCGGTCTTTTTTCTAGCGACCGTAAAATACCCGAGTGCAAACGTTCTTCACTAAATGGAACTCTATTACCATCACGTTTAATAACCCGCGGTAATATTAATTGTGCCGTTTCAAATGTTGTAAAACGCTCACAACAGGCTAAACATTCTCGACGTCGACGCACCGCCGTGCCTTCGTTGGTTAAACGCGAGTCATTAACTTTTGTATCATCGTGTCCACAAAATGGGCAATGCATTCAAACAACCTTTATTTAATTTCGATTAATAAAATTAAAAAAGTCATTAATGTTCATACACCGGAAATTCAGCACAAATTTTAATGGCTTTTTGTTTCACTGTGGCAATCATGTCTTGGTTAGTAACATCATCCAAAATATCACACATCCAAGTAGCCAGTTGTTCAGATTGTGCTTCTTTAAAACCACGAGTGGTAATGGCTGGTGTGCCAACGCGAATGCCGCTAGTGACAAATGGCGATTGTGGATCATTTGGTACCGCATTCATATTCACCGTGATATTAGCAGCGCCCAAAGCCGCATCAGCAACCTTGCCAGTTAAACCTTTTTTAATAAAATTAACCAAGAACAAATGATTGTCGGTGCCACCAGAAACAATATCAAAACCGCGTTGCATAAAGACTTTGCTCATTGCTTGTGCGTTTAACACAACTTGATGTTGATAGATTTTAAACTCCGGCTCTAATGCTTCTTTAAATGCCACGGCCTTTGCTGCAATAACATGCATTAACGGCCCACCTTGCGTACCCGGAAAGACTAAAGAATTAAATTTTTTCTCTAACTCAGGGTTGGACTTTGCCAAAATAATACCACCGCGTGGACCGCGTAGGGTTTTATGCGTTGTGGACGTTGTAACATCGGCAATTTGAACCGGAGAAGGATATTCACCCGTGGCAACCAAACCCGCAACATGGGCCATATCAACCATCAGGTAAGCCCCCACCTTATCGGCAATATCACGAAATCGTTGCCAGTCCATAATTCGAGAATAGGCCGAAAAACCCGCTACTATCATTTTAGGTTGATGCTCTATCGCCAATTTTTCAACTTGTGCATAATCGACTTCACCGGTTTTGTCATCCAAACCGTATTGAATTGCATTAAATAACTTACCCGAAAAATTTACCTTGGAGCCATGAGTCAAATGCCCTCCATCGGCTAAACTCATGCCCAAAACAGTGTCACCGGCTTTTAATAATGCAAAATACACCGCCGCATTGGCCTGTGAGCCAGAATGCGGCTGAACATTGGCATAATCAGCATTAAACAGCTTTTTAACCCGATCAATCGCCAATTGCTCGGCAACATCAACGTTCTCACAACCACCGTAATAACGCTTTCCGGGATATCCCTCAGCGTATTTATTGGTTAAAACCGAGCCTTGAGCTTCCATCACACGCGGACTGGCGTAATTCTCAGAAGCAATTAATTCAATATGTTGTTCTTGTCGGGTAATTTCATTATTAATAGCACCTAAGAGATCATCGTCATAACCCGCAATCGTTAACGCTTTTTTAAACATAAAAAACTCAGCCTCATTTAATTATTCTTAAAAAACAAATAGATAGATGTAAATCACACATTCAGATTATTACTCTACAATGAACAAACAAGCTCGCCAATACAAAATGACTGTCACAACCATCCAAGCCTGTTACAAATTGATTTTGAACAGATTAATCCAGATTTTAGGAGCTAAATAATAACCGAAAGAAGCCTGAAAATACACGAAAATTGAACTACTTAACCTCAAATCGAGTTAATAAAAGTGTTCCATAATATTGATATTCAGACATTACTCATCAGTCCATTAAAATTTATCTGATAACCACTGTTGCTTATAATCTCCCTGTTTAGCAATATGTTGTTCTAAGGGCAAACAATTCATACCAAGTTTTCCACATACGGTTGCATCACTTTTCGTAGGTCTTTATTAGGCCATTGATACAAACCCCGGCCCACACGCTCAATAATACCTTCTTTTTCAAAAAGGTAGAGGTAATCCTTAGGCAGACCAAATGCTTTAAAATCTTTCGGTCTAACAACCAATTGAGACCGAACTATATTAATAACCTGTTGTTTAACGGAGTCCTTTATCATAGATTTTGTTTTATTAAATCCTCGGCATTTATCAATATGTGCCTAGGTTTTAATTAGAAAAATACGACAAGTTAAGTCTAGTTTCTGGCGGCATAAAAAAAGCCCCATCAAAAAATGGGGCTAAGTACCAGTCGCAAAACATGAGGTTTTAAATTGCGGTATTACCCACCCCTCACTAATATTGATCAACATCCAAAAATTTAAGATATTTCACAATATATCCAATTAATCTAACTAATAAATTATTAGTCATATTATCTGGATTCGGTATTTCAAAAAAGTTATTATTTTATTTTTATTACTTTTTGAAAAAATTTATTACAAGAATAAAATTAATCATCCTCATCTAAAGTACCACCAGCGGCAAATGTTAATGCCGTTTCAATAGCCGATGGTGCGCACATGATCGATGCAAAACTATTACTGCCCATCATTGATAAATCGGGAAAGCTAATAGCAATTCGAAACTCGGCTGGTAAGGCATAGACTTTGTTATCCACAACAGCAATTTCATACGGTAGATGTCCGGTAGAACGAAGCTTTTTAAAATCAATTTGCTTCATAATATAGTCATCACCGCTACATTCTGTTTCATCGGTAGCGCCTTTCATGGTGACAGCAAAAAGTGAAGACTTAGTACCCTCAAGATCGATTCGAGCAACCTTAGAGGTCTCCCCTTTACCGGCTTTAAGGGCTTTTTCAACACCGGCAATGGCTTCTTCATGAGTTTTGTATTCAGCAAGGTTTAACCGATCATAAAAATACGGCATTAGCCACTTGTATTGGTAATCACGTAATTTTTCAGAAGTAAGACCTTTATCTGAGCCATAAGCTTGTTTCATACCCAAGGTTTTTTGTAATAAAGCACTCACTTGAGTTAAATCTGATTTCATTCGATAGGCATGTGAATAATACGTTGGATTGGTATAAGCAATCTGCACGTCTTTATTGTCTTGAGTTAAGGTCACTCGTTGCACTACACCAAAAATACCATAAGGAGTTTGTTTAGCCGCATCACTTAAAGCTTTGTTAGTAACCAATAAAATAACAACTGAAGGATATGGGCTGTATTCCCCTACAACGGTGAAACCGGCATCGGTTAATTGTTTTTTAGTGGTAATAGCTTGCTCTTGAAGCACACCAGAAACAACTTTTGAGAGATAAAAAGGTTTTAATAATTCTGCTGCTGTCGCTGTTGCTGAAAAAGGTAAAACTAAAATAATATTTAACACGAAAATTTTAATCACCGTAGTTAAATTTAATCTATGCACAAGATATCTTCTAATATTTTTCATATAGTAGCTTCCGTAGTATTTTTTTTGTATGTAAAGTTTATTTTATAATTATTTTTCCAGAATTCTCACTAAACTGTTCAAAACATAGTGAAAATGTCGAAATACATCGAATTCTGCAATTACCAAGCTGTTTGTTGCTAAAATGATACATGAGTATTTTTAGTGCAACAAAAAACATAGCAGGTAGCAACATCATCTCCACTTAACACACATACTGTCAAGTTATTTTTTTGTAAAAAATACAAGCCATTAATTAGCTGTAATAGTGTTTTAATGGGGTAAATATTAATACAATATACTTTAAGTTGTTGAATAATAAATATATTTGAATTTTAATTTTTAATAATTAAATGCAATTATCCAATGAAATTACAGTTTAAAACTAAAAAATGACTCCTATATAATAGATATAATAAGAAAATAACCACTTAAAAACAATATATATGTCAAATAGTATAATTATATTCATAATTAACAATGCTTTGAAACAATCAAGATAGATAAAAAAGTATTTTTTTGAAAATAATAAAAAACCGTGATAAACACTCAGTGTTAATTAATGCTTACTTTTCAAGCTTGGTTATATCGAAAAACTTGAATTTTACTTAATATAACAAACATTAAAATCTAAAAAATAAATGTGATAAACGTATTAGTTTTAACTAATTTATTTGTGGAAACTTTAAAAATAGGATACAAATACACAATATCGAGAAACAGATAAAATTTTTAATACTTGACGTGGCGCGACAACTCATGAATGATTGTCATGTACCACGTCATTATTTGTCATAAAACAATAACGATATACATAACTATTATAACTACATTACTACACTCCAAATAATGGGGAGGAGACATTAATGAAAACTTTTAAGAAAAATATTATTGCGGTTGCGATCGCATCGAGTTTAATTTTACCGGCAACAGCGTTTGCAACAAACGGCATGAAAAGCGAAGGTGATGGTGCAAAAGCACGCGGAACCGGCGGCGCGGGTGTTGCTATGGCAAATGAAAATGGATCGATTGTAACGAACCCTGCTGCTGTTGTTGGGGTGGGTGATCGAATGGATGTGGCTATTGGGTTGTTTAGTCCTAGTCCACGTAAATATTCACTAACTGGTAACATTAACGGATTCGATGGAGCACAAACTAGTGGACAAGATCTTTTTGTCATACCAGCATTTGGCATGGCTTTCCCAATCGATTCTCAATCAGCATGGTCAATTGGATTAAATGCTGCTGGTGGTATGAATACAGAATATAGTACCAACTTTGGTGCTGTGCCTACTGGTGCGACAACTAAGACAGGTATCAACTTAGCTCAATTATTCCTTTCTGGAACTTATGGCCGTAAAGTAGGTTCTAATACAACATTGGGTATCAGTGCAATTGCCGCATACCAAACTTTTGAAGCAACAGGCTTAGAAGCATTTGCTGGCGCATCTACAGACGGTAATGCTGTATCAAACAACGGCGTAGACAGTTCTACTGGTTTTGGCGTCAAAATAGGTATCCAGGGAGATATAACTCCTGAGTTTTCTTATGGCGTGGCATATCAACCTAAAATAACAATGAGCAAGTTTGATAAGTATAAAGGCTTATTTCCAAATCAAGGTGAAATGGATATCCCATCAACATTCACAGCCGGTATTGCTTATGATCTAAATCCTAAAACAACTATTGTATTTGATTACCTCTATATTGATTATGATGGCGTTGCTGCAATCGGCAATAAAGTCAGTGAATTTCCAGGTAAAGCATTTGGCGCAACTGACGGACCAGGATTTGGTTGGGATTCTATCAACGTATTCAAATTAGGTGTAGCCTATGCCACTAGTGCTGATTGGACTTACCGAGTTGGCTGGAATCATGGTGATAACCCTGTTCAAAGTGACGAAGTATCAGTATCATTCCTCGCTCCAGGTGTTACAACAGATCACTTAACTCTTGGTTTTACAAATAGAATCGATGCTAATAGTGAATACACTGTAGACTTTGTTCATAGCTTCAAAAACAGCAGTTCAGGTGCTTTCTCAAGCGCTTTTGGCAGCGGCACAATGGAAGTCGAAATGGAACAAAACTTCCTAGAAATCGCATACAGCAAAATGTTCTAAGATAGTTTACTTTTAAACTGCTAAAAAAAACCTCGGTGCTAAATAGCACCGAGGTTTTTTTATGAGCATGCAAAAACCCCAAATCCATTGCCCCACCCGTTGTTTTCTGTTAAAAAGTATCCTCAACAGCAATAACACAAATAAATAATTATAATAATGGAGCGCCACTGCATGGATAACAATCAATCCACCCCACCAAGATTACTAACTAACACCCTAGCAACCGTCATATTCATCAGTTTACTGAGTCTAGTGTTACTGTCGTGCGGTGGTGGCTCCAGCAACAGCGCCCTGCCCCCACCACCTCCCGAATTAAATTCCTGCACCACAACGCAATTACAAGTTTCAGGCGGTGGTTGTATTGATGTTGTTGAAATAAATGTCGATAAAAACCCAGCAATAGATGGACTCGACCTAAGCAATAACGCCATTCCCGATTTAGTATTCATAGCCGCCACACAACCACTAACAACCGCCACCGGCATTGATTTTAACGGTGACAATAATATTGATTACTATCTACTGCTTGATGATCAAGGAAAAAAATCACTGCACACCACCAGCAGTGCCAACAGCCCACTGGTTACCATAATTACCGATGACACCGGTGCCGCCATTGGTTTTGATTCTGGCGAGACAACAAACAATACTGATCTAAAAAATCTATTAACCAATAACACGGCACCAACAATACTGATCACTCCGCTAGCCGGAAAATACCAACAAGCACCGAATATCTCAATAACGTGCAACAGCATCGATGCAACAAATAATACCAACTACCCCTGCAATGCTTTGTCCTATTCACTCGACAGCAACATCGAACCGACTTTTGTAGGCAACGGCACAATAACCTATGGCAGCACTATTTCAGCACAACAACTTAGTTTAGCAAAAGACAGTAATGGTAATTCTGTTGATGGCAGTTACTCACTGCAAGTCATCGCCAGAACCGCCGCCGGTATAACAACATTAACCGAGCCCCAAACATTTGAAATTAACAGCACCGCTTGCCAAACTCCACCGCAGGCAATCATTTCAACAACCGCGTTACCAACAACCACCAATACCGAACTTGTCAAAAATACAAGCAATGCAACCAGTAATACATTTGTTTTAGATGGCAGTTCATCAAATGCAACACCAGCGGCGACCAATACAATAGTCAGTTATAGCTGGCAACAAATTGTTTTAGGTGATGAAGGCAGCTTAACAGAACAAACTACTTCAACTGCTACAATGAAAACATTCGTAACACCAGATCGCGTGACGACATTACGCTATTCACTCACAGTCACCGATGAATTTGGTTGTACTTCAGCACCAGCAGAAACCACACTATATGTTATGGAAGATCCAAAAGCGGCACTTTTCATTGACAGTGCAACAACAAGTACTATCAATAATGGCACTCGCTCAGAGCCATTTAAGACTATAAATAAAGCATTAATAGCCGCAGAATCACTACCCAACAACACCCCAGATTTATACATTTCAAACGCAAGCGGCGTTGTATACAAGGAAAAATCATTAATCATTCCAAGCGGAATGAGTTTATACGGTGGATTTAATTCTTTCAATTCAGAAGAGTGGAGTCGTGATGTTGTTAATAAAAAAACAAAACTATTCATCAGCAAAGATCTCACCATCGACCCAACTCCACACTTAAAAGGACTAGACTTTCAATTAATAAATAACGATGCTTGGTTAACAGGCTTTGATATATCAACAAAACTGTTACCCGCAACCGCAAGCTCTGAGTCTAATATTTTTGCGGTTCATGCAGTAGGTGAAGTAGGTAATGCAGCAACGTTAACGATTCGACGCAATACGATTAATGCGGGTGATGCTTTGGATGGTAATGCGGTTGGTACGGGATCGAGTTATGGGG
>UOFS01000002.1_pt1 | contig 14315 bp, 11 predicted proteins | sample 1989581 | NCBI WGS metagenome assembly UOFS01 (sample SAMEA4712198, study PRJEB27164) | hydrothermal vent metagenome | biome: marine basaltic hydrothermal vent biome; feature: marine hydrothermal vent; material: mineral | place: Pacific Ocean | collected 2011-06-14/2011-07-23 | depth 1691 m | reverse complement strand
CGCATTAGCACCGGATGCATTAATCATGGCGGATCCGGGGCTCATTATGATGGTGCGTGAGCGTTGGCCGGAGATGCCGGTGCATTTATCGGTTCAAGCGAATACCACTAATTATGCCTCAGTAAAATTTTGGCAATCCATGGGGGTTAGCCGGGTAATATTATCGCGTGAATTATCACTGGACGAAATCGAAGACATCCGTCAGCGTTGCCCTGATATGGAACTGGAAGTATTTGTTCATGGTGCATTGTGTATCGCTTATTCGGGTCGTTGTTTATTATCGGGTTATTTTAATCATCGCGATCCCAATCAGGGAAGTTGTACGAATTCCTGTCGCTGGAAATACACGGTGTCTGAAGCCGATATAAACGAAACCGGCGATATTGAGCCGATACAAAAAATAGATTTTGATGGCATGTCAGCGATTCAAACGCCGGAATTATTTCCCGAGCAAACTCGTGATCGCCACCCGCTAGCCGACAAGGTATACCTGCTTGAAGAAAGCGGACGTAAAGGCGAATTAATGCCAATTATGGAAGACGAGTTTGGCACTTATATAATGAACTCAAAAGATTTGCGAGCTATTCAGCATGTTAAACGGCTAACCGAAATTGGAATTGATTCATTAAAAATTGAAGGGCGCACAAAATCCCATTATTATGTTGCTCGAACGGCACAACTGTACCGTGCAGCAATTAATGATGCCGTTGCCGGTCGTGAGTTTGATGCTACCTTATATGGTAAACTTGAAGGGTTGGCTAATCGCGGTTATACCGATGGTTTTTATATGCGTCACCCCAATCAGCAATATCAAAATTATTTAAAAAGTCATTCAGTGAGTTCCAAGCAACAATTTGTTGGTGAAATAGAGTCTTTCGATATTGCAACGGGCTTGGCCAAAATATCGGTAAAAAATAAATTTATTATTGGTGATAGTCTTGAAGTGATTACCCCCCAAGGAAATAAAACAATAACATTACAACACATTGAAAATTTGGATGGTGAAGCAATGTCACAAGCTCCGGGTGGTGGTTATACCGTACGAATTAACCTTCCCCAAGGAAACTACGATAAAGCATTATTGGCACGAAATTTATCACCGGAATTTATCACAGATTAATAGATTATTCTTTATCAGATACTTTAACGGAATTAATTTTATCGGCAAAGCGTGATATTGCGACAAATTTTTTGAAAGTTTTATTGGTTTGTTGTTCATGTTCGCTAACGGTAGTATTGTTTAGCGGTTCAAAAAAACAAGTTGGATCTTCATCCATTATATCACCACTATGATAATAGGCCATTGCTCGACAGCCACCACAAGTAAATTGATAACGACAACGACCGCACTTTCCTTTTAGTTTTTTTCGGTCAAGTATATTTTGAAATACACTACTTTCATCTATCACTTGTTGAAAAGTTTTCTTGCGTATATTACCGCAGTTTATATCATCCAATAAAATGCCACAGGGCGCTACATCACCTTCGGCATTTACTGCTAACCATGTTCCACACCAGCAACCAATCGACGGGTTTTGTGGCACGGTGCAATTACTAATACCGCTTGATATTTCTTGATGCAGTTCGGGTGATAAAAAAAAAGGTGTATAGCTAATATAACCATTGGCGTGTTTACGCAATGCCGGATGAATGGTCTCTTGCATATTTTTTTTATTAAATTTTAATTCTTGCCAATAGTCACGCCCATAACCTCGTGCAGTATACGGTGAACGATTATAAGGAATATGATGATCATCGAGCCACTGCAAGGTGTGGTCGATAGTTTTAAGATTATGTTGTCCAATGGTTACCACAACATTTTGTCTCACATTAAGTTCTTGACATAGCTTTAATACTGCTAGTGCTTGCTCACAATCACTATCACGTGTCCATGCGTTTTCATCCTCAATAGAATTAATACCAACTGCTATCACAACACTGTTATTGCTCGCTGCTTTAAGTTGCTCGAGTTTCTCTCGTGTCATTTTTGAACCGTTAGTTGTAATAACGGATGAATAACCGTAATCGGTTGCACGTTTTACCAGTTCAACGGCATCTTTGCGTAAAATAAATTCACCGCCACTCCAAGTTATTTTATTAACACCAATTTTATCGACGGTTTTAAATATATGTTGTTCAATTTCATCGGTGCTGAGTTCAAGCTTTCTACTTTTTTTAACCAGTTTTTTATCATTACTACTCGCCATACACATTGGGCAGGAAAAATTACACAATCGAGTAGCTTCAAAAAATAAATTTTTAAATGTATAGCTAGTTGGCATTGATATGAATCCTTTAGCAAAATTATAGAAATGTTTTATTTATGAGATTAATTAATACATGATGTGTATCAAGAGAAGTAAAATAGCACAATTATCTAAACACGATTCCAAATTACACCTTGAGTTGATCCTGATCAGTTTGATTTGAGTCAAACAGAGCATAACAACAGTGTTAATTTAAAAAATATATTATAAAGTTCCAAACTTGGTATCGACCTCGATCCCCAGTTGTTTTAAAAACGATGTTGGTAATATGCCACCAACGCAAACTAAGACAGCTTGATTTTGTATTATAATTTGACTTTCGTCTTGAACAAGTTCCACTTGGTCATCGGTAATTTGTTTTACGGATGATGACATTAACGCTGTTATTTTTCCGGAATTGATCATTTGAGATATATTCACTTGATTTTTTTGTTTTGCGCGCGAAAAATTAGGGTTACGGTAAGATATTGTGACATTACAAGATTCTATCTCGGCAAGGCTAGTTGCAGCTTCTAAAGCGCTATCACCGCCACCAACAACCAATACGTGTTTGCCTTGATAGTCTTCAGGCTCTTTAAGCTGATAAACAACTTTTGCCTTGTCTTCTCCCACAACGTTGAGTTTTCTTGGCGTCCCGCGACGGCCGATGGTTAACAATACGCTATTGGTCTCATATTCAGCTTTGCTTGTTGTGACAATGAATCCTTCCGTTGTACGTTTTATGTTATCCATTTTTTCTTTGTAATTAATTTTAATGCCAGTTTTTTTCTCAATGTTTTGCCAAAATAACAATAATTTTTCTTTTGTGGTTTCAAATATTTTAACAGAACCAATTATTGGCAAAACAACAGGTGCAGTCATAACCAGCTTTCCTCGAGGAAAATTATAAACCGTCCCTCCCAGCGAATCTTGTTCCAAGGTTTTATAACGCATGTTTTTTTCATGTGCCGCCAGAGTTGCAGAAAATCCAGCAGGGCCTGCGCCAATAATAACAACATCAAGTTTATTACTTTTGTTAACCCGTTTGGTAATATAATGAATTGCCTTGCTACCTTGTGTGACAGCATTTCTAATTAGCCCCATGCCACCGAGCTCACCTGCAATAAAGAGCCCTGGAATATTGGTTTCAAAATTTTCTCTGACAGAAGGAATATCGATGCCGCGTTTTTCTGTACCAAAAACCAGATTGATAGCATCAAAAGGGCAAGCTGCTTGACAAGCACCGTGCCCAATACATTTGCTCGGGTTAATGAGTTGCGCTTTGCCGTGGATTAAACCGATTATATTACCCTCGGGACAGGCAGGCACACAGGCTGCGCTACCAATACAACGATTGGGATTAAACACCGGGTGTAATGAACTCGGCTCGTTTAACCCTGCCGTAATATTGGCATTGAGTTTTTTTTCAGATTTAGTAGAGCCGCGTTTTTTACTCCGAAAAAACAGGAATATAAATAACAGCGGTAAAGTGAGCGCTAACCATTTTAAATTGCTATAGTCCATTTAATTAAATATCCAGTAAAAAATTTTATGGAGACAGCTAGTCTTTCATGTCTTTTGCGCAGTTACTTTTTAAACCGAGCCTATTTTAAAAAATCACATTATTAATACCTTGATTTGAATCAATTAAAAGTCAGATCTAAGAAGAATAAAAATACATCGTTGGCATAGTTAATAATCTATTATTAAACTAGCAAAGGAGAAATACAACATAACAAAACAGTTAAGTCGTGTATTTTTCTATTGTGTGGTTGCATTACTGGTAATTAATCCTAGCATTGCTATTGAGCGAATTACTGATATTCATCATGATGAACTGGGTTCACCAATAGCCGCTCCCAGAAAAATAGTGTTATCAAAACGATAATTAAAAGCGGCTTTTGCATCAAGTGCATTGTCAAATGCGATATCATTACCTGCGAAAATACCACTCGATGTAAATCTTGGGTTAATATGGTAGACCAGTCCACCGCAAAAATTTAATTTTTCTTTTTGATAAAGTACAAAGCTTCTACTATATAGGTATCAGTTGATAAAGCAATATTAGCACCGGCTAAAAGTCCTAAACCGCTGCCAGCCGCAATTATGTGGGTTATTTTTATTGCAGCGAGTATTGCGATGGTCTTGTTGGTTTGGCAAAGCAAAAAATTACTGCAATATTACAGCTTATCAGCAACTGATCAAAACTTATTAACACAACAGCAGCATTATTTGCCAGACTTTAATTCTGCAAAAACAGCGATACTAGCAATACGAGACTCGGTATTTATAGCCGGAAAAGTTTCAGGAAAACCCGTTGCCGTGATCCTTAGGTTACCCATTACCTTTAAATTAAAGTAGTAGGTACAGCAATTAATCATACACTAGTCTATTATTGAATTACTCATGAATAAATCAAACAATCCACTATTTTTAGATTTTTTAAAACAGTATGTCAATATAAACTCAAAAGAATTAAACAGGCTATTAAATTTATTTGAATTACAAAAATATCAAAATAAAACACACATTGTTAAACCAAGCGAAGCAAACAATACACTATTTTTTATTATCTCAGGTTTAGTTCGATATTATTATTTAACCGATGATGGCAAAGAATGGAATCGAGCTTTTTTAGCAGAAGGTATGATGTCGACCTCGCTTGCGGGCGGTTTAAAAAGCATTGATCATTATGGTATTCAAGTAATAGAAGATAGCGAGATATTATTAGCCGATTTTTCAGAATTTCAATTATTGTTTAATGACAACCCTATGATAGAACGGTTGCAACGAAAATTAATAGAAAATATTTTAATCACAAAAATGAATCGCGAACGCAGTTTTTTACAAAGCAGTGCAAAACAGCGCTATATTGATTTTGTAGAACAATATCCCGAAATATTTCAACGTGTTACACAATATCATTTGGCCTCTTATCTGGGTATCACAGAAGCATCCCTGTCACGGATAATTTCTTAACAAATGGTAAGGCAATAAAAAACACAAAAATCTAATATGTGGTTTCAATAATACTAAACCGTAAATAGGAGATAACATGAAAGAAATTACCGGAATAAATCATATTGGTATTAGAGTAACAAACCTTGATGATGCCAGAAAATTTTACGAGCAACTCGGTTTTAAATTCCTGATTGGCCCCATCGGCCCCGAACCTGTTGCAATCATGGAACATCCATCGGGTGTAAATATTAATTTAATTTTAAACGCCGATTCAGGAATAACAAACAATATCTTAATGGATATAGAAGAACGTCACCCAGGTTACACGCATATTGCACTCGATACCATGGATTTAAAATCAATTGAAACGCAAATAAAAAAACTCGGCATAACCATAACCGAAGGCCCTGTAACCTTACCCAATGGTGATGTAATGTTATTTATTCGAGATCACGATAAAAATGTTATCGAATTTCATCAAAATGGTAAACAGCAGCGTTAAAGAATCCATATGCTTGCTTATAAATACAAAAAAATTGTTTTTTCATTTTTTATGTCATTATTCATGTCATGTTTTATGTCACTTGTCATAAATATTTTTAGTATTGGAATAGTGCAGGATCTTTTTTTTATATGGTTAAAATCTTGGATAGGCTCTTTTGTTATAGCCTTTCCGACTATTGTGTTGTTATCACCAATTGTACAGTGCTTGGTAATGTTAATAATAAAAAATGAAGAATCAATGCCCGACAACAGAGTGACCTCTACAAAACAAGCTCTGCACCCTACAACACCAATCAAAAATTGATTGCTGTATTATTATATTATTAGTGTTTGCGGTTTAGTTACTATAGTATGGAATAATGCAAAATTTTAATGCAACAAAGCTAACTTGCCCAATTGATGGTGATTCATTGGTTTTAAATGAAAAGCAATTGCAGTGTTGCAACGGCCATAGTTTTGATATTGCACGTCAAGGCTATGTTAATTTATTGCCCGTGCAACATAAACGCTCTAAAGAACCAGGTGATAGTAAAGAAATGGTTGTGGCTCGAACCTTGTTTTTAAATAGCGATATTTATTTGCCAATTGCCAAAAAATTATTACAAATAGTGAAATCAAAAAGCATTGGATCGACATTAACTATTTTAGATGCGGGTTGTGGTGAAGGGTATTATTTAGATTATATTATTAATAGTTTAAAGGCTACTGGGTTAAACCCCAATAGCATTGGTTTAGATATTTCAAAACATGCGATTATTGCTGCGGCTAGGCGCAATAAAAATATTACATGGTTAGTTGCTAGCAACCGGCAACCACCTGTTATATCCAACAGTGTTGATATTATTATTTGCGTGTTCGGATTTCAAAGTTTTGAGGGTTTTAATAAAATTTTACAACACGGTGGTTTAATAATTTTAGTTGATCCGGGACCGAATCATTTAAAAGAATTACGCAACATTATTTATAATGATATTAGGGAATCAGAACCAACAAGTTTAGTAGAAGCTGAAAAACTGGGTTTTAACTTAGTTGATACTCAACAACTGCAATTTAAAACCGGTGACATTGATAATAGCACCATTCAATCATTGCTATTAATGACACCACATTTTTTTAGAGCCAATAAGGCAGGGCGTGATGCAGCAATTGCGTTACAAAATATTGATTTAAGTGTTGATGTGGTATTTCGAGTTTTAAAACGCTAAGCGACGCTGGATGTGGTAGCATTAATTTCAGGCATAATGTCCTCACTGTAAAGCGAACAGTTGTTTAGGATTCATTATTATTACTTTTCAGTTTAGATAACTTAAATTTATAATGACTGGAGGGCACAATAATGACAATAATACGTAAAATTATCGCGATAAAAATACAAGCAGCAATAATAATTAAGCCCAATATGGCACGAGCAAAATCATTGCCGTGGATAAATTTTTCTTCTTTATCGTCGTTTAAAGAACACAAGCAATGATTCGGGCCATCGATAGGATAGAAAGCACAGTTAATAATCCATTCCAATATTTGCCAATATGCTCGCATTGGTGAGTCGGCTTTATTGGCAAAATAACCCACACGAGCAGAAATAACAGCATCAGGATAACCACCAGCAATGGCATTTCCAAGCTGATCAACCGCGATTAATATTCTAAGAAACCATTTCATTTGAATTAGCAACTATAGCACTAAAAATGTTGATGTTATTTTACTATAAAATATTTCCCGAGACGAACTTTTGGTAATAAATTATGGATATTATTTTAATAGATGGTTAAAATTTAAGCTTAATTGTATCATTTGAATCTGGACGACATTTTCCAAAACACGCTGGTTTTGATACAGTGTTAAAATATTTTACAGCTCGGTATGTGAATCTAAAGTTTACTAGAGAAACGCAGAATGAAAATATTAATAATTGATGATCATGCCTTATTTCGAGAAGGTCTGTGTTATGTCTTAAATGATCTTGAAGATTCTATGACGATTTACCAAGCATCAGATTATGCTCATGCTTTAATACAGCTACGTGCACACCTAGATATGGATTTGGTGCTGCTGGATTTAAAGCTGCCTGGCAAAGATGGTTTTAGCATATTAAATTTATTCAGCGAACAATATCCCGCATTACCGATTATTATTTTGTCAGCTTCAAATAAACACAGTGATGTACAGCGTTCGCTTGATGCCGGTGCGATGGGTTATATACCAAAAGATACAACCAGTGCTGTGATGCTCAATGCGCTACGTTTAGTATTATCCGGCGGTATTTATATGCCAGCATCCATTGTAAAATGTTATGATAATAATCAAGCAGCAGAATCATTTATTGGCATAACTCCTCGGCAACAACAAGTACTTGGCTTAATGGTACAAGGGCATTCAAATAAAATGATTGCCTCGCAATTAGAATTAGCTGAAGGTACAGTAAAAATGCATGTTACTTCGATATTAAAATTTTTTGGTGTGAGTAATCGAACTCAAGCCGTATTAGCATCTGAAAAGCTGGGATTATTTACTGAGAAAGCACAATAATTTTACTATTAGCGACATTGCACATTATGCAGAAAGGTTCGTAATTTAACCGCAGGAACGGGTTTATGTAAAACTTGAAATTGATTTGTGTTTGATAAAAGCAATTGTTCTGATTTGATATCGCCAGTGACAATAACTGCAGGAATAGCGCTATGGTATTTTTTATGTAGTGCATGAATAACATCGAATCCGGTTTGATTTTCTTGTAAACGATAATCCGCTATTATGCCGTCAGGAGTACGATCAGTTTTTTCTAAATAAGTCATTAGCTCAGTTTTGTTTGACGCGGTAATCACATCACAACCCCATAATTGCAATAAAGTTTTGGTTCCCTCTAAAACGTTGGATTCATCATCCACAACAACGATTAACGAATGATGTAGTGCTACCTTGTTTAACTCGACAGACGGTTCATGAACCAAGTCGGTGCTGTTATTTAGCGCAAGATCGACTGTTATTGAAAAGCTGGAACCCTTGGACAATTGTGATTGCATATTGATTTCATGGCCGAGCAATTTGGCACTACGTTGCACGATGGCTAACCCCAAACCAATGCCTTCATTACTATTACGTTGCAGAGTATTGAGTTGGTGAAATTCATGAAATATTTTTTTCTGATCACCTTCAGGAATACCCATACCAGTATCAATGACGCTAATGGTGATTAAATTATCAAAGGTTTCAAGTGTAATACTAATTTTTCCGGCATCGGTATAGCGAATTGCATTAGAAATATAATTTCGTAGTATTTGTTCGAGTAAGCTTTGGTCACTGTAAACGCTATAATCACAAACAGGCCAGAGTATGTAAATAGATTTTTCAGATGCTTGCGGATTAAAATCGTTGGATAAGATATCAAATAAACGTTTTAAATTAAACGTAGTTTTTTCAACTTTCATTACACCTGCTTCAAGACGAGAAATGTCGAGTAAAGCATTAAATAAATTTTGTAAAGACAGCACCGTTGATTTTATTTTATCAATAACACCACGGTTAGAGCCATCTTTAATTGATTCATCGAGTACCGAAGTAAATAAAGTTAATGCATGTAATGGTTGCCTAAGATCGTGACTGGCGGCAGCAAGAAATTTAGATTTAGAAACATTAGCCAATTCGGCCGCGTTTTTTTGTTGACGTAATTGCTCAAGTAAATCGGTGTTCTCAAAACGAAGCCGTAAAGATTCCGTATGAGTACGGTTTATGTTTAATGCAAAATACGATAAGGCCATTATAAAGGCAAGCGTCATAATCGCTAAAGATAATTGAATGGGTTCACCTTGATAAAAAAAATAAATACTTAGCGGCAACATCGAAATAGGAAAAAATGCATAAAAAGTCGGTAGATAAGTAGTGAGTGAGGAAAAAGATCCGGCACCCATTCCAACAAGCACAAATAAAATAAAAAGTTGATAATCTAACTGAGACACTGGAAATAAAATGACACTACCGATGCCCCACAACAAACCGGTTATACCACTGCCCAGTGTTAAGAACAGTGAAAATTGTTTTATTTTTTCAGGTCTAAAATGACGTTGATAATAGAAGTAGCTAAACAAGCGCAGTGCTAGCACGATACTAATTAAAAACAGCCACAGCAGTAAAGCGGTTTTAGACACAACAGACCAAAGTCCTAGGCACATGGTTGTGCTAACAACGATATTAACAGCCAGAATCGGAGGCAAGTGTTTATACAACAGGCAAATTTTCTCAAAGGTTATTTCTTTTTGATATTGATTTTTTGATGTAGACATTGTTGTATTAACCTCGTTTGTAATTGATATTAATTAATTTTTATCCATTTTAATAGCGTTATATAACATCGACATTGATAAGAATTTTTTATTCAATACAGACTAAAGTCTGGGTCTATAGACTAATGTTCACTGGTTAATTGTCTCAAGCTATTTAATAATTTGGCAGGGCTGATACGTATTAGACAAATCAAGCATTTTTTCTATAATATAAGAGGCGTGATGATCATCATGATTACTTCTATTAAATTAACAATTTTTTCAGGCTTTATTCTTGCCGTTGTTTGTACTTTACTGGTCGCTTGCGGTGGCGGCTCGGGCGGTGGCACATCGGCTACAACAACGGTTGATGTAGATACCGATGGTGATGGCCTAAGTGATAATCAGGAACAAATCATTGGCACTTCAACAATACTGGCCGATACCGACGGCGACGGTCTTGATGATAACTACGAAGTAACCAATGGCGGTTTTAATCCACTAATAGCCGATTTGCCCACCATCGCAATCGATGTGATTGGTGCACCAACCATTCAACTTAACGTGGTTGATACCATTAGCAATAAAGATGTGGGAAGTTTTACCAGCAGTTTTGCGCAAGGACAACAATCCAGTTATAGCCGCTCCGATACCGAGGCCACCTCATCAACCGTCAGCAATAGCACTCGTATTTATGCTGAAGCGTCACTTCAAGCTGGTGTTGGTGGCTTGGGTGGTTCAGCAAAAGTCGGCAAAGAGGCCAGTACCTCGTCATCGATAACCAATGAAACATCAACCAATATAACCGCAAGCGCATCACAAAATGCACGCCAAGAATACGGTCGTTATCGCGAAGCAACAAAAAATGTAAGCAGTGTCGCAGAAAGTGGATCGTTAACCAGCAATTTAAGAATCACCAACACCTCAAATTTAACGTTTGATTTAAGCAGCGTTGAAATTATCGCGAAAAAAAGAGTCAATAATTCTAGCACCTTTCAGCCTGTTGCAACCTTAGTATTCAAGCCCGATAGCGTCGTCAAGACATTGGGTGACGGTGCCAGTATCGAAAAATTGGTTGTCGCCGATAGCCCCTCCGTGCCGTTATTAAAAGAGTTAATGCAAAATCCCAGTGGCCTATTATTTACAGTTGGTAATTATGACTTAAACAAAATTGGTGACGAGCAGGGGCGAGACTTTGCGCGTTTAAGTCAGATAATTTCATCACAAACAGCCCAAGTGGTCATCGATTATGGCGCAAACCAACAAAATGCTAATGCCGCAGTAGAGAGTTACATGGTTGCGACCAATGTAAAACGTGATGCTATAACTCAAGAAGTTCTGGGTATTTCAATTGCCGAGGTATTAACAACAATCCTCAAGATTCCTTACCAAACAACAAGCCAACAACTACTCGATGCCAATCAAAACCCAACCGGTTTAACACGCACAGTATTAAGCCAAGTACGGGATGTGGCGAGCGTTGATATAGCCAATGGTTTTTGGTACGTCTTTACCAATAGCGCCAGCATCGATAGTAATCCGAATGTTAATTTTGAAGATATTATTTTAAAACCGCGTGACAGAATCACCTTGGTTTATCTGGCAGACATGGATGGCGATAAATTATTCAACCGTGAAGAATTTATAATCGGCACTCGAATAGATATTAGGGATACTGATGGTGATAACTTAAATGATTTTGAAGAAGCCAAAGTCGGTTGGAATGTGGTCGTGACAGCACCGGGTTATGCAGTATTATCCGACCCCCTTAATCCCGATGCAGATGGCGATAATCTAGCAGACGATAAAGAAAAACTAAAAGGCTTAGATCCTGACAACATCGATACCGATGGTGATTTAATATTAGACGATGTTGATCCATCCGTTGGTACGGCATTGGCTAGCATCAATTTAACGTTTACTGGACCAGGGGAATTAATCACAGTAAAGGGTGCAGTAGTAGCAACACCAAGTGTTACCGTGGATAGTGTTATTATTGATTGGGGCGATAACACTTTAGCCACAACCATAACATCCAATTTTTCCACCATCAATACTTTGCACCAGTATACCGCCAAAGGAAATTACAGCATTACAGTAACCGCTAAAAGCGTTAATCTTGCCGATGAAGTCCGAATCTATTCCGTTAACTTTCAACCACGCTTTAGAGCCACAATTGGCAGCATGACACAAAATGAAAATTGGTCAGAGTTGTCACACACTCGAATAGCAAAAGACATTAATGGAGACAAAAAAGCAGACTTAGTTGGTTTTGCACCTAATAACACATGGGTCGCGTTATCAAAAGGCGATGGCTTTGAGCCAGCCGTGTCAATACCACTAACGTTTGGTGTCAATGGTTATATAAAATCATTACACCTACACCAGTTGGCCGATGTTACCGGTGATGGTAACCCTGACATAGTGGCATTTACTGACGACGGTGTGAAAGTAGCCGTCAATGATGGCACCGGAAACTTCGCTGCTGCATCACTCTGGATAGATGATTATGGCGCTAATCAAACATGGCGCATCGGCAAGCATCCACGCCTGCTAGCCGATTTTAATAACGACAAAAAAATGGACATAGTGGCATTTCGATCCACCGGTGTTGAAATAGCTTTTTCCACCGGAATTAGTTTTTTAAAACCAACAGAAATTGTACTTGCAGAATACGGCTTCGCAGCCGTGGCCGGTTCATGGACAATTAATCATCCGCGAGTGATGGCTTATGTTAATGACGACAATTATCCCGATATAGTCGGCTTTGGAACCGGCGGCACAGTTACCTATCTAAACGATCAAAACGGACGATTTGTCCCAACACGATGGTATGTTCCAAATTTTGGAACCGACAATGCCTACCGAATTGATCGCCATTTGCGATTATTAGTCGATGTTAACAACGACAAAAAAGATGACATCATGGCCTTTGCCAATGGTGCAGTAGTTATTAGTCAGGCCAAGCAAGATAACTTTGATAGTACGTTTTACGTCGCCAGCAACCAATTTAGTTACAATGCCGGCTGGCGCATCCAAAACGATCCACGCTTCCTATCCGACATCAATGGCGATGGCTTACCCGACATCATTGGCTTTGGCCCACAAAATGGCCCCGGTACCGATGGCGGTGTATTGTATTCATTAAACACCGGAAATAATGGCATCTATGCGCCCATGAAAAAATGGTTAGATGAATTCAGTTTTCTAAAAGGCTGGACCGTAAACGACAACCCACGACTAATGGCCGATGTTAATGGCGATGGCACAGATGATATTATAGGCTTTGACGATAGCGAGGTGGTGGTAGAATTTTCTGCAAAAGTTCAGTAGTAGAAATTAAAACGCCTCGGTAAAAAATTATCGAGACGTTTTAATTATTCGTGTTTTTTTAGAATATTTTGGTGTAGCCAAATTCTAATGCTTTTTGTTCCATTTCAATCGTTATCGTACCACCACCAAACGTTGGCGAAAATTCATCAGTCATGGTGTTTTTAAAACTATGCACATAATTCATCGAATAGGAACTGCTGTCACTCAATTTATTGGTATAACCAAATGTGAAATGATCAGTGATAATCGCAGGCGCAAGAAAAGCTAAAGAAACTTCACCTTTTTGCACAGGGTTATCCCCTTTGTTCCAACCAGTTCGGAATGTCCAATCATCACTATACTGGTATTCAAAACCAAGCTTATACACATCTATTGAACGCCAACCAAAACCGGGGCCATTGCTCGAGCCGAATAATTTACCCTCATCGGTAAACTTACTAATACTATTACTAAAGGTTTCAATATCTTCATAATTGATATTTTGATAATCAAACGCAAGCGTAAACTTTGAAATGGTCCAAGCAAAACCGGCATTGATAACGGGAGGAATGTCAAATTCACCTTGGTTTGCAAATAAACTACTGTATTTTTGAAACTTGCTCATTTTAATTCTAGGTTGATACGAAAAACCAAGTCGAAAATTAGTTGTACCCGTTTGGACTCCAATTTTGTAGCCAACACCAGATGATTCATCGATGCCGTTGTTTGTTAATTTCGTATCATCTACCACTGTATTTGGAAATTTTCCAAATATACCTAAACCTGTAGCTTCAAATCGTTGGTAAGCATAGATTATAGAAACACCTGCTGATGTATCTTTGTTTAATTTTCTACCAAAAGTACCAGTAAGGTATACTTGTTCCAAGTTAAGTCCGGTTTCTTTGGTTAACTTATCTATTAAAGTAGTACCATCTCCAAAATTAGTTTTATATTCAGTATTCATCCCACCCGCTGCAGCCATGCTAAGCGCGAAAGTAGATTTTTCGTTAACAGGAACGGTTATACCAAAAAA
>UOFS01000053.1_pt1 | contig 15715 bp, 30 predicted proteins | sample 1989581 | NCBI WGS metagenome assembly UOFS01 (sample SAMEA4712198, study PRJEB27164) | hydrothermal vent metagenome | biome: marine basaltic hydrothermal vent biome; feature: marine hydrothermal vent; material: mineral | place: Pacific Ocean | collected 2011-06-14/2011-07-23 | depth 1691 m | reverse complement strand
ACCCACCGAGTGAATTGTTTTTGATAGCGCGCTATCATCGCGGCGCCTAAATTGGCTTTAGACGGGAAATGATAGTGTATTGCAGCATTCCGGATGCCTAATTGCTTGGCAATGTGACTGTAACTAACCTGAGATCGGTTTAAGAAGATGGTAAAAGCCCCTGTTTAAGCCTTGCAATATCAGCAGGCTCGAGATTGATAGAGGGTTTTTTCTCTTTCAAACAATACGCAATAATACCGCCCATGAGGTTCAACATGAAACCATGAAGACTCCGATGTCTGGAGTGTTCAATCTGAGAAATATTTTTTAACTGATCATTAATCGTTTCAATAATAAATCGTTTAGATAGAATAGCTCTATCCCACAAGGATATAAGCCGAGCTTTCATATTTTTTTTCACGTTGGTAATTAACTCCACGTTTTTTTCAAAGAGTTTTCCAGCCAAGGCTTTACTGATATAACCTTTATCCCCATACAATTTTCCAAACACATTGTCGGTTAATTCGGGTACCGGTTTTCGATCATCCACATTTCCAGGAGTCAGCTTTATGGCTAAAATATCGCCTGTATGATTAATAATAAGATGCAACTTGAAACCATAAAACCAGCCCATTGTGCCTTTACCCCGTGCCGCAATTCCGTCAAAAACTTTATGTCGAGGGATGCGTAAATTGTGACAGACTTTAAGGCTGGTTGAATCGACAAACGAAATGCCAGTCGGTTTGCCTTTCAAATGGGTGAAATAGCCGCATAATGGGACCAAAACCCGGGGCATCACTTCTAAGAAACGGGTATAACTTAACAGTTTTGGAAAAGCATTTTTTAAGTGTTTGTGCATATAATAAATGTAGAAGTTCTTGAAATCCTTATAGTTTGAGCGATGAAATAAAATAATAATACTCATTATTTCGGATGAACTTAGCCTACCTTGACGCCGTCGCTTTCGTTCACCTGTGTCAAGTAGTGTTTTTTCCCATTCAGGTATAAATACTTTGCAGAAGTCATCGACATCGCAGAAAATTTCAACTAATTTATCCATGTCAGTTTACCTTTGTGATCAGAGGATTCCTTTATCAGAAAATCTGATCGGTAAACTGGCTTTTAGTTCATTCCTTATCCCGAGTTCAGGTTATTTAAAAGAAGTACGATAGGTTACTACTTTTTATATTGCGAATAGAGTGTTGTTTATTTTCCGCTTACAATTATTTTAGTAATTTAGTTGATCAATGTCGGTTTAATAATTGTTTGCGACGTTTTGAAAAATAATTGGGACAAATATTATGTTGCTTGCAAAATTCGATGGCTTTTAAGCCGCTGGCTTGGTGTTCGGTGAATAAATTCAGCCATTGTTCTTGAGTTCGTTTGATCATGAGAGTTTCCATGGTTGTTAAAACAACCACGGTAAATCATGGGCTTAGATTTTGAACTATACTCGTTTATTCTTGCTTTGAGTTATCCAACATAAGGCAATCATTATTAGGTTTACTATAGACACAAAAAAGCCGGATGAAAATCCAGCTTTTTTAAATATTTTATTTAAAAATATTAATTATATCATTTCTTGATTTTATGATTCTACTGTTTCACTAGTAGCTTCTTCTTCAAGCTCACCTTGGGGACGATCTACTAGTTCTACATAGGCCATTGGTGCATTGTCACCGGGGCGAAAGCCACATTTTAAAATGCGTAGGTAACCACCAGGGCGTTCTTTGTAGCGTGGGCCTAAGATATTAAATAACTTGGTTACCATGCTGCGGTCACGTAGGCGATCAAATACTAGGCGACGTTTTGATACGCTGTCTACTTTTGCGATTGTAATTAATGGTTCGGCAACTCTTCTTAATTCTTTTGCTTTAGGAAGTGTTGTTTTAATTATTTCATGGTCAAATAATGAGGTAGTCATATTACGAAACATCGCTTTACGATGACTACTATTTCTATTTAATTGACGACCACTTTGACGGTGACGCATGATTATTACCTTCTTGTATTCTTAATTCTATTGTTTATATTAAATTAAAGCGTTTTAAAGAATTATCTTTAACTAAATAAAGAAACAGATTCTTTTTCTTCTTTCGCTTCTTTTAAACTGGGTGGTGGCCAGTTTTCAAGACGCATTCCTAATGATAATGCACGAGAAGCTAAAACATCTTTAATTTCTGTTAATGATTTTTTACCTAAATTGGGTGTTTTTAATAATTCAACTTCGGTACGTTGAATTAAATCACCAATATAGTAAATTTGTTCTGCTTTTAAGCAGTTAGCCGAACGAACGGTTAATTCTAAATCATCCACTGAACGCAGTAGGATTGGATCAATCGCTGGTTCTTCTTCAGCTGGCTCTACTTCTGGCTTACCAGATAAATCAACAAATGCTGATAGTTGGTCTTGTAAAATTGTTGCTGCACTTCGTATAGCTTCTTCTGGATCAAGTGTGCCATTCGTTTCTAATTCGATGACTAGTTTATCCAAATCAGTACGTTTTTCGACACGAGCTCGTTCAACAACGTAAGCAATTCTGTTGATAGGACTATAACTGGCATCAATTAATAAACGGCCAATTGGTCTGTCTTCGTCTTCGGCTAGTTCACGTGTATTTGCTGGCTCATAACCACGACCGGATGTTACTTTTAAAGTCATGTTGACTGTGCCTGCCTTGGTGACATTGGCAATAACGTGTTCTGGATTGATGCATTCTACATCATGATCCAGTGTTATATCTCCGGCGGTAATCACACATGGGCCTTCTTTACGAAGACTCAAGGTAGCTTCATCACGCTCGTGCATTAATAATGCAACACCTTTCAGATTTAGCAAGATATCAACAACATCTTCCTGAACACCATCTATCGTTGTGTATTCATGAAGTACGCCTTCAATTTCTACTTCTGAAATGGCGGTGCCCTTCATTGAAGATAATAAAATCCGTCTTAGAGCATTACCTAAGGTATGCCCAAAACCACGTTCAAGTGGTTCTAATACTACTTTAGCGCGTGTATCGCTTATTTGTTTAACATCAACAATTCGTGGTGTAAGAAAATCGGTAACAGAACCCTGCATGGATTAACCTCAAGTAGATTTTACAATATAGCCAAACTCTGTATGTAAAGTATTTACATACAGAAATTAAATTAAAATACTTTACTTACTTGGAATATAGCTCAATGACCAAGTGCTCTTTAATATCTGATGGTAATTCAGAACGTTCAGGCTTACTTTTATAAATGCCTTCCATTTTATTAAAGTTTACGTCTAACCATTCTGAAATGCCGCGTTGTTGAGCAACTTCAGCAGAAGCTTTTGTTCTAAGCTGGTTTTTAGACTTATCCGACAGTGAAATAGTATCACCTGGACGAACAGTAGCTGATGGAACATTCAACTTAGTGCCATTTAATTGAATAGCATTGTGTTTAACTAATTGACGTGCTTCAGATCGTGATGAACCAAAACCCATTCGATAAACAACATTATCCAAACGTGATTCTAAAAGTTGCAGCAAGTTTTCACCTGTTGAACCTTTTAAACGATCAGCCTCTTTATAATAGTTTCGAAATTGGCCTTCTAATACACCATAAATTCGACGTAACTTTTGCTTTTCACGTAACTGAACGGCGTAATCGGAATTACGAGTTCGACGTTGACCATGTTGGCCTGGTGGGAAAGGTCGGTTTTCAATAGCACATTTACCACTGAAACATTTTTCACCTTTCAAAAATAATTTTTCACCTTCACGGCGACATTGACGACATTTAGATCCAATATATCGAGCCACGGACTAATTCTCCTATTTAAACGCGACGTTTCTTAGGTGGGCGGCAACCATTATGCGGTATCGGCGTCACGTCAGAAATATTTGTAATTTTAAAACCAAGTCCATTTAATGCACGAACTGCAGATTCACGACCTGGTCCAGGCCCTTTCACACACACTTCTAAATTTTTCATACCAAACTCTTGAGCAACTTTACCAGCTCTCTCAGCAGCAACTTGGGCAGCAAATGGAGTACTTTTACGTGAACCACGGAAACCAGAACCACCGGCAGTAGCCCAGCATAGCGCGTTACCTTGTCTGTCACTAATAGTCACAATAGTATTATTGAAGGATGCATGTACGTGAGCAATGCCATCTACAATATTTTTTTTCTCTTTTTTACGAGACCGAGTTGCTGTTTTAGTAGCCATTTATTTACTATATCCTGTGTTCAATTCTTATATTTTACGGGTCTATCGTTTAATTGGTTTTCTCGGTCCTTTACGGGTTCGAGCATTTGTTTTTGTACGTTGACCTCGTAATGGCAGCCCACGACGATGGCGAATGCCTCGGTAGCTCCCAAGATCCATTAAACGTTTAATATTCATTGAAACTTCTCGTCTCAAATCACCTTCAACGGTGAATTTAGCAACTTCAGCACGTAATAGTTCTAAATCAGGCTCAGCAAGATCTTTAATTTTTGCATCTGGCTTGATACCACTTAATGCGCATATTTTTTGAGCTCGAGTGTTACCAATACCATAAATCGCTGTTAAAGCAATTACGGTGTGCTTTTGTACTGGGATATTAATTCCTGCTATACGGGCCATTACGCCAACTCCAAATTAAATATTAATCACGCCACATGCGCACGAAAGCGCGCTATGGTACTTTTAAATAACTTATATATCAAGTCATTATGGATTATTTTATCCAAAAATAACCTAAACCCTTGATTCTAACCTTGTCTTTGTTTATGACGCGGTTCTATGCAAATCACTCGAACGACACCTTTGCGTTTAACTACTTTGCAATTTCGGCATAATTTTTTAACGGATGCTCGGACTTTCATTTTCTACTCCAACAGTTGTCTTAAACAACCAAATTCAATTTAATAATACTATCGCAATAATCCAGTATTGCCCTGACCTTTAAGGTTAGCCTTTTTCATCAAGCCTTCATATTGATGAGACATTAAATGAGCTTGTACCTGTGCCATGAAATCCATAACCACTACCACAATAATCAGTAATGATGTACCACCAAAATAAAACGGTAAGTTATTCCAATGCAAGCGCATGATTTCGGGTAATAAGCTTACTGCCGTGATGTAAAATGCACCTATTAGTGTTAAACGACCTAAAATGCTATCGATATATTTTGCAGTTTGCTCACCGGGTCGAATACCAGGAACAAAAGCTCCTGATCGCTTGAGATTATCTGCAGTTTCTTTAGGGTTAAACATCAACGCAGTATAAAAGAAGCAGAAAAATATAATCGCTAACGCATACAATAAGACATACAACGGTTGTCCGGGTGAAATATAAGTCGCTAAATCAGACAATATACTTAAACCACCTTCATCACTACTGCTATTACCAACCCAACCAACCAAGGTCGCAGGAAATAAGATAATACTTGAAGCAAATATTGGTGGAATAACACCAGCCATATTCACTTTTAGCGGTAAATGACTACTTTGAGCAGCATACATTTTGCGACCCTGCTGCCTCTTAGCATAATTTACTGTAATTCTTCGCTGTCCACGCTCCATAAAGACTACGAACATGATAACAGAAATTATAATGAGCATAATCGCGACAATATCACCGGCACTAAACTCACCCTTACCACCAAGGGATAAAGTTTGCATAATTGCTGGTGGTAATCCCGCAACAATACCAGCAAAAATAATCATAGAAATACCATTACCAATGCCACGTTCGGTAATTTGCTCACCAAGCCACATTAAAAACATGGTACCCGTTGTTAGTGTGACTACCGTCGTGAAATAGAAAGTATACATATTTTCATACATCACAAGATTCGGTGTTCGGGCTAATGCCACGGCAACACCAAGACCTTGAAAAATTGCTAATCCAAGCGTGCCATAACGGGTATATTGAGTAATTTTTCGTTTACCAGCGGCACCTTCTTTGCTCAACTGCTCTAACTTTGGATGAACCTTTGTTAACAGTTGCACAATAATCGAAGCAGAAATATACGGCATAATGCCTAATGCAAAAACAGATAATCGCGCTAATGCACCGCCGCCAAACATATTGAACAAACCAAGAATACCATCTTTGTTTTGCTCAAATAAATTAGCCATTTCAGCTGGGCTTATTCCTGGTACTGTAATATAGGAGCCTATTCTAAAAACAAGCAACGCACCGATTAAAAACAATAGTCGTTGACGAAGTTCAGTGAAACGTCCTTTATTTGCACCTGGAGCAGCCATTATTCTTCGATTTTCCCGCCAGCTGCTTCAATTGCAGCACGTGCACCTTTGGAGACACGAATACCTTGTAAAGAAACTTTTTTATCTAACGTACCCGATAACATTACTTTAACGTATTTAATATTTTTGTTGATAATATTAGCTTGCTTTAACGCAGCAACATCAATCACTTCTGCGTCTACTTTTGCAAGCTCAGCTAAACGAACTTGGGCTGTTACAAAACCAACTCGTGAGCTAAAACCAACTTTCGGTAATCGTCTTTGCAATGGCATTTGACCACCTTCAAACCCGATTTTTGGCAGACCACCTGAACGTGACTTTTGACCTTTATGACCACGGCCACAAGTCTTACCGGTTCCTGAGCCAATACCTCGACCAACACGTTTAGCGGTTGTTTTCGATCCTGCTGCAGGTTTAAGTGTATTTAATCGCATATTAACCTTCCTCAATTCTTACCAAGTAAGAGACTTTATGTGCCATTCCTCGGGTACACGCAGTGTCTTCAACTTCAACAGTTTGATGCATACGACGTAAGCCCAAACCAGTAACACAAGCTTTATGCCCTGGTCGTCGACCGTGCATGCTTTTTGTTAAAGTCACTTTCATTGTTTTATTTGCAGCCATATCTATACCACTTAAACTTTTTATTTTGAAATTTCTTCAACCGATAAGCCACGTTTTGTAGCTACATCTTGGGGTGAAGACATTTGAGACAACCCGCGAATTGTTGCATTAACAACATTGATTGGATTATTACTTCCAATACATTTTGCGAGAACATTATGTACACCAACAACATCAAAAACAGCTCGCATTGGACCACCAGCAATAACACCAGTACCTTCAGACGCTGGCTTCATAAATACTTTAGCGGCACCATGAGTTGATGTTATCGGGTATTGCAATGTGCCTTCCGTTAAAGCCACTTTACGCATATTTTTGCGTGCATTTTCCATCGCTTTTTGAATTGCGATCGGCACTTCGCGTGCTTTACCTTGACCAAAGCCTACTTTCCCATTGCCATCACCAACGACGGTTAATGCTGAAAAACCAAAGATTCGACCACCCTTAACAACTTTTGCAACACGACGTACTGCTACTAATCGTTCTTGTAAGCCATCACTAGGACCTTTTTTCTCAAATGCTGCTGCCATAATAAACCTTTAAAATTGTAATCCTGCTTCACGTGCAGCATCCGCTAATGCTTTAACACGACCATGATATTTAAACCCAGAACGATCAAACGCTACGGACTCAATACCTGCTGACTTTGCTTTTTCAGCAATAGTCTTTCCTACTAAAGCTGCTGCGTCTTTATTGCCTGTTGCTTTAACAGAGCCTTTAATATCTTTTTCTAAGGTTGAAGCACTTACTACTACCTCAGCACCATTAGGAGCAATTAGTTGAGCATAGATATGTCGTGGTGTGCGAAACACAGATAAACGATGAATACCTATTTCTTTAATTTTTGCTCGTGCACGTCGTGCGCGGCGTATTCTTGAATCTTTTTTGTTCATGCTTTATGCCTTATTTTTTCTTAGCTTCTTTACGGACAATATGTTCATCAGAATATTTAACACCCTTACCTTTATAAGGCTCTGGTGGACGATAAGCCCGAATGTCTGCAGCAACTTGTCCAACAACTTGCTTACTCATGCCTTTTACTACAACTTCAGTTTGGCTAGGGGTTTCTATTGTAATCCCTTCTGGAATGGCATATTCGACAGGATGTGAAAAACCTAGTGTCAAATTTAGAACCTTGCCTTGAGCCTGTGCACGATAACCAACACCAACTAATTCTAGTTTACGTTCAAAACCCTTGCTCACACCGTCAATCATATTATTGATTAGTGAACGAGCTGTTCCAGTCTGAGCGATGGCATTACGTCCGCCTTGGCTAGGAGTAACTGTTACAACATTATCTGCTTGAGCAAGCTTTACAAACTCATGAACAGTATGCTCCAAAGTTCCTTTTGAACCTTTAACACTAACCAATTGACCGTTGATATTAACATCAACTCCGGTTGGTACGCTTATTGGTGTAAGTCTAGCCATTCTCTGTTAATCCTATTACTTAATTATTTAGTCGTTTATTTTGTTGCAACACCTAGTGTTAACATTTGCCTGCAAACGCTATTCAACAAAACAAAGTATTTCGCCACCAAAACCTTCTTTACGGGCAGCACGATCAGTCATTAATCCCTTCGATGTTGAAACAATGGCAATACCTAAACCACCCATCACATTTGGAATTTCGTCTTTACTTTTGTAAATACGAAGCCCAGGACGACTAACTCGTTTAATTTTATCGATTACAGGAGCACCTTGATAATATTTAAGCTCAACAACTAGGTCTTTCTTGTTGTTTTCTTTATCTTCAACTTTGTGCCCTAAAATATAACCTTCAGTTTCTAAAACATTTGCAATAGCAATTTTTTTAGTTGACGAAGGCATTGATACAGTAACTTTATTCGCTGCTAAACCATTGCGAATTCTTGTTAACATATCAGAAATTGGATCGGTCATCATAATATATAATCTCCTAAAATCTACCAGCTGGCCTTGCGTAGACCCGGTACGTCACCACGCATGGTTGCTTCACGCAATTTATTTCGGCATAGGCCAAATTTACGATAAACAGCATGTGGTCGACCGGTAATACGACAACGACGTTGCACACGTGATGGACTGGCATTACGTGGCAGTTTTTGCAATTTTTGTTGTGCCGCTAAGCGTTCTTCATAGCTGACTTCCATGTTATTGATAATCGCTTTTAGCACCGTACGTCTTTCAGCAAATTGTTTTACCAATTTAATGCGTTTCTTTTCTCGCTCGATCATGGATTTTTTAGCCATGTTAATTACCTTTATTAATTTTTTTAAGTGGAAAGTTAAACGCTGTTAACAGTGCCCGACCTTCATCATCAGTTTTTGCCGTAGTAGTGATGGTAATATCCATACCACGAATTGTATCAATCTTATCATAATCGATTTCAGGAAATACAATTTGCTCTTTAATACCCATACTGTAGTTACCGCGTCCATCAAATGACTTAGCATTTAAACCACGGAAATCACGAATACGCGGGATGGCAATAGAAATTAATCTTTCTAAAAATTCAAACATGCGATCACGACGTAAAGTTACTTTACAACCGATAGGCCAACCATCACGAATTTTGAACCCCGCAATTGATTTGCGTGCATTACGTACAATGGCTTTTTGTCCTGCAATTTTTTCCATGTCAGCAACAGCAAAAGTCATTACTTTTTTGTCACTAACAGCAGCACCAACACCCATATTGAGTGTAATTTTAGTAATTCGAGGCACTTCCATAATACTGTCGTATTTGAATTTGTCCTGAAGCTCTTTAACGACTGTGTCGCGATAATAATTTTGCAATGTTGACATTTCCGTAACCTGCGTTCTGTCTAAAATTTTAAATTTGTTTAATGGTTTAAGCGTCGACTACTTCGTCATTTGACTTAAAGTAGCGTACTTTTTTACCATCCTCCAAAACCTTAATTCCAACTCGATCAGCCTTACCGGTAGTAGGGTTTGCTAATGCAATATTAGAAATATGGATAGGCATTTCTTTTTCTATAATTCCACCGGGTGTACCATCATTGGGGTTACCCTTTTGGTGTTTTTTAGCGATATTGACATTCTCAACTAAAGCGCGATTAGCTTCTCGGTTGATGCTAATAATAGATCCAGTTTTACCTTTATCTTTACCAGCTATAACAATAACATCATCACCTTTTTTAATCTTTTGCATGACTTTTTACCTGTCTTATAACACTTCGGGTGCTAACGAAATAATTTTCATAAACTTCTCATTACGTAACTCACGAGTTACAGGTCCAAAGATACGAGTACCTATTGGTTGAAGTTGTGCATTTAATAAAACAGCTGAATTGCTATCAAAACGAATAATAGAACCATCAGAACGTCGAACACCTTTCTTAGTTCTAACAACAACAGCATTATAAACGTCACCTTTTTTGACTTTTCCGCGAGGAATAGCTTCTTTAATACTGACTTTTATGATGTCACCAATGCCGGCATAACGGCGCTTTGATCCACCTAATACCTTAATACACTGAACTCGTCGTGCACCACTGTTATCAGCAACAGTTAGGTTTGATTGCATCTGAATCATGTTTTATTCCAACCTTAATAAATTTATTTCGATGTTTAGTTTAAGAGCTAAACAATCGTTGCACGTTCATTAATCTTAACTAAACGCCATGTTTTAGACTTTGACAATGGTCGACAAGCACTAATTGTAACAAGATCACCTTGTTGGCATTCATTTGCTTCGTCATGCGCCATCAACTTAGTTGAACGCTTAATAATCTTACCGTAACGAGGATGTTTAACCCGACGTTCGATTAACACTGTAATCGATTTATCCATCTTGTTACTTACTACACGTCCAATTTGTATGCGTGCTTCTACTGAATCTGTTGCTGCTGCTTTTACTTCGGCCATTATGTATTACTCACTTTTTGCTGCAGGACAGTTTTTACTCTTGCAATATTTCGACGCACATTTTTGAACTGATGTGGCTTTGATAATTGCTCTGTACCTTGCTGCATACGTAAATTAAATTGTTCACGCAATAAATCGATTAACTCTTTATTGAGTTCTTCAACTGATTTTTCTCGTAATTCACTTGCTTTCATTACAATACCGTCCGCGTAACAAATGTTGTTAAAATAGGTAATTTCGCTGCTGCTAATTTGAATGCTTCGCGAGCTATTTCTTCACTAACACCTTCCATTTCATAGAGCATACGGCCTGGCTGAATTTGAGCGACCCAATATTCAACATTACCTTTACCTTTACCTTGTCTAACTTCTAAAGGTTTTTTAGATATTGGTTTATCCGGAAATAAACGAATCCAAATTTTACCGCCACGTTTAATGTGACGTGTCATCGCACGACGTGCAGCTTCAATTTGACGAGCTGTTACACGACCACGAGTGGTTGCTTTTAAACCGTATTCTCCAAAACTCACTTTACTACCACGAAATGCCAAACCGCGGTTACGGCCTTTCATTTGCTTTCTGAATTTTGTACGCTTTGGCTGCATCATAATACTATACTCCTAATAAACCGGTTTTATTTAGCCGCAGCTTTTCTGTTAGCAGGTTTCGATTTGTTTGACTTAGTTTTAGGTGCTGCATCTTCGGTGACTTCATTTATTCCAACTACTTCACCTTTAAAGATCCATACTTTTACACCAATAATTCCATAAGTTGTTAAAGCTTCAGCAACACCATAATCAATATCAGCACGAAGAGTATGTAATGGCACTCGCCCTTCACGATACCATTCTGAACGTGCAATTTCAGCACCGTTTAATCGACCGCCAACATTAACTTTTACACCCAAAGCACCTAAACGCATTGAGTTGGTTACTGCACGTTTCATTGCACGGCGAAACATAATTCGGCGTTCAAGTTGCTGAGCAATTCCTTCAGCTACTAGTTGCGCATCCATTTCTGGTTTACGAACTTCTTCAACATTGATATGAATATTTGAAACGCCCTGCATCATTTGTGACACTTCGCGTCGAAGTTTTTCGATATCTTCGCCTTTTTTACCAATGACAATTCCAGGTCTAGCTGTGTGAATTGTGATACTGGCATTACCTGCAGTGCGTTCTATTTGGATACGACTAACAGATGCTTGGTATAACTTTTTCTTTAAAAAAGCGCGAACAGTCAGATCTTCATTAAGATAATTCGCATAATGACGTGACTCTGCGAACCATTTAGAAGTCCAGTCTTTAACAATTCCTAATCGAATACCAATTGGATGTACTTTTTGACCCATAACGTGCTCGCTCTACTTATCCGCAACAATAACCGAAATATGGCTAGTTGGTTTTAATATATGATTAACTCTACCTTTCGCACGCGCTCTCCAACGTCGAAGTGTAGGTCCTTGATCAACAAAAATTTTAGATACGCGTAATTCGTCGATATCTGCACCTTCATTGTGTTCAGCATTAGCAATCGCAGATTCTAACACTTTTTTAATTACAACAGCTGCTTTTTTAGGGCTAAATGTTAATAACTGTAATGCGCTTTCCACAGATTTACCACGTATTTGATCGGCTACAAGACGACACTTCTGTGGTGAAATACGCGTATAACTTAACTTTGCTAATACTTCCATTACAAATCCTCTTAACGTGCCTTTTTATCAGCAGTATGACCACGATAGGTTCGTGTCGCTGCAAATTCACCTAGTTTATGACCAATCATATTTTCGGTAACCATAACAGGTACATGCTGACGACCATTATGCACGGCAATAGTAAAACCAATCATATCCGGTATGATCATTGAACGACGAGACCAAGTCTTAATTGGTTTCTTGCTTTGTGTGGCCTGTGCTTTTTCGAGCTGCTTTAACAAGCTTTGATCGATAAACGGACCTTTTTTAATAGAACGTGGCACTATAAGTTCCTCAAATGTTATTTCTTATTACGATGACGTACTATCATTTTATCAGTACGTTTATTCTTACGTGTTTTATAACCCTTAGTTGGTACGCCCCATGGAGTAACAGGATGACGACCACCAGATGTTCTACCTTCACCACCACCATGTGGATGGTCAACTGGGTTCATTGCAACACCACGAACAGTTGGACGTACACCGCGCCATCGAGCAGCACCTGCTTTACCGAGTTTTCGTAGATTGTGTTCTTGATTACTAACTGCACCTATAGTAGCGCGGCAATCAGATAATACTTTTCTCATTTCACCTGAGCGAAGACGCAAGGTTGCATAACGACCTTCTCGTGCTACTAATTGTGCAGATGTTCCTGCACTTCGAGCAATTTGCGCGCCTTTACCCGGTTTTAATTCTATACAGTGAATCACAGTACCAATTGGGATATTGCGAATTGGTAAGCTATTTCCGGGTTTAATTGGAGCATGGGCACCCGATTCAATCGGATCGTCCACCTTCACTTTTTGAGGCGCGATTATATACCGACGCTCACCATCTTTATATAGCAACAAAGCAATATTTGCGCTTCGATTTGGATCATACTCAAGATGTTCAATTGTTGCTGGAATACCATCTTTTGTACGTTTAAAATCGATAACACGGTAATGTTGCTTATGACCACCACCACGATGACGTGTGGTAATACGTCCCATGTTGTTACGTCCACCACTTTTGCTTTTAGCTTCAAGTAATGGTGCAAATGGTTTACCTTTATGTAAATCAGGAGTTTTAACCTGAACTACATGACGACGACCGGATGATGTTGGTTTTGCCTTGACTAATGCCATGACGCTATTCCTTATTAATACTTGTTTTAATGAATACTGATAATTAATCTGTACTGTTTTTAAATTAGCTTATTCGCCAGCAGCAAATGTAATATCTTGGCCAGCTTTAACACGTACATAAGCTTTTTTCCAATCTTTACGTTTACCGAGCTTGCCTTGTGAACGTTTGGTCTTACCCGCTACGTTGCTTGTTTGAACAGACTCGACATCTACTTCAAACATTAATTTTACGGCAGCTTTAATTTCTGGCTTAGTAGCATCAGTTGTTACTTTAAACACAACTTGATTGCTTTGATCCGCTACATTAGCACTCTTTTCAGACACTAATGGCCCTAGTAATACTTTCATTAATCGTTCTTGTTTCATGAAAGTGACTCCTCAATCTTTTTAAGTGCTGCCACTGTGATTAACACTTTTTCATTACGAATGAGTGTAACAGGGTCAATATAACCGGCTTCACATAAACCAACATGAGGCAAGTTACGAGCTGACTTAAATAATTTATCATCAACATCTTCAGTAACGATCAGAACATTGTTTAATAAATTTAATTTACTTAGCTTATCGGCTAAAACTTTGGTTTTAATTTCATCGACTGAAAATGAGTCAATAACAACCAATCGTTCTTGTCTTACCAATTCGGATAAAATAGAACGTAGCGCAACACGATACATTTTTTTGTTTATCTTTTGCGAATAATTCTGTGGACGAGCCGCAAATGTTGTTCCACCAGTACGCCATAATGGGCTACGGATTGTACCTGCTCGAGCACGGCCTGTTCCTTTTTGACGGAAAGGTTTTGCACCACCGCCTCGAACATCCGAGCGTGTTTTTTGTGCTCGAGTACCTGAACGCGCACCAGCCAAATAAGCCGTTACAGCCTGATGAACTAATGCTTCATTGAATTCGCGAGCAAAATTATCATCGGAAACAGAAACTGTTTTCGTTGATGCTTTACCTGTCGCTGTGGTTAATGCCAATTCCATAATCGAACAACCTTATGATTTAACGGTTGGCGTAATAACTACATCGCCACCTTTAGCACCAGGAACGGCGCCTTTTACCAAAATTAAATTCTTACCTTCATCAACACGAACAACTTCAAGTGTTTGCATTGTGCGTTGCTTGTCACCCATGTGGCCATTCATTTTCTTACCTTTAAAAACACGACCCGGTGTTTGGTTTTGACCAATCGAACCTGTGGCACGATGTGACAATGAATTACCGTGTGTCGCATCTTGCATAGCAAAGTGATAACGTTTAATAACACCAGCAAAACCTTTACCAATACTCTTACCAGTCACGTCAACTTTTTGTCCAACTTCAAAGATATCAACTTTGATTTCACCACCTACCGCGATATCGGTGCCTTCTTCTGTATCCAGACGAAATTCCCACAAACCACGACCGGCTTCTACTCCTGCTTTAGCAAAATGTCCTGCTTTCGCTTTTGATACACGCGAAGCTTTTTTAGAACCTGTAGTAACTTGAACTGCACGATAACCATCACTATCAACTGTTTTTAGCTGAGTAACTCGATTAGGTTCAACTTCAATAACAGTTACAGGGGTTGATACACCGTCTTCACTGAAGACTCTTGTCATACCAACCTTGCGACCTACGATACCAATAGTCATAATCTTCTCACTTAATTCAATTTAATCTGAACATCAACACCAGCAGCTAAATCCAGTTTCATTAAAGCATCAACTGTTTTATCTGTTGGGTTCACGATATCCATTAATCGTTTATGCGTACGAATCTCATATTGATCTCGTGCATCTTTGTTAACATGCGGTGAAATCAAAATTGTGTAACGCTCAATTTTAGTTGGCAAAGGAATAGGGCCTTTAACCTGAGCTCCAGTACGCTTAGCAGTTTCAACAATCTCACGAGCTGATTGATCGATTAATCGATAATCAAATGCTTTAAGACGAATGCGGATATTTTGATTAGTCGCCATATTTTTCTTACTCAACCTTTTGTCGAAAATTGCCAGTTAAAAGTAAAATCGTATTATTTTACTTAAATATTTATTTAATATTTTATCTAGTCGTTATTAACAAACAACTATTCGATAATTTTTGCAACCACACCCGCACCCACAGTACGACCACCTTCACGAATCGCAAAACGTAAACCGTCTTCCATCGCAATTGGAGCTATCAATGTTACGGTCATTTGCA
>UOFS01000020.1_pt1 | contig 15829 bp, 11 predicted proteins | sample 1989581 | NCBI WGS metagenome assembly UOFS01 (sample SAMEA4712198, study PRJEB27164) | hydrothermal vent metagenome | biome: marine basaltic hydrothermal vent biome; feature: marine hydrothermal vent; material: mineral | place: Pacific Ocean | collected 2011-06-14/2011-07-23 | depth 1691 m | reverse complement strand
GCCATTACTTTCGTTAAGGCTGCTGTTAAAGTGGTCTTCCCATGATCAACATGGCCTATCGTGCCAACATTGACATGGGGTTTATTTCGTTCAAATTTTTCCTTTGACACTGTGCTTGCCCTCTTTATTCTTTAAATTTTATAAATTCTGTTTAATTAATTACGATGCTTTTTTAACAACGGCTTCAGCAATACTGTTAGGAGCTTCGTTATATTTAGCAAATTCCATCGCGTAAGTTGCACGACCTTGTGTAGCAGATCGTAAGTCGGTTGCATAACCAAACATTTCTGCTAACGGTACTTCAGCACTAACAACTTTACCGCTTGGGCTATCTTCCATACCTTGAATCATGCCGCGACGACGATTTAAATCGCCAACCACATCACCCATGTAATCTTCAGGAGTAACCACTTCAACTTTCATCACAGGCTCAAGCAATACTGGACTCGCCTGGTTTGCGCCAGATTTAAAACCCATTGAACCAGCAATTTTAAATGCCATTTCAGATGAATCAACGTCATGGTAAGAACCATCATAAAGCGTTACTTTAACATCAACCACGGGATAACCAGCTATAACACCATTAGTCATTTGATCTTGAATACCTTTATCAACTGCGCCGATAAATTCTTTTGGTACCACACCACCAACAATCTCATTAACAAATTCGTAACCAGTACCAGCTACTTGAGGCTCTAACTTCAACCACACATGACCGTATTGACCACGACCACCGGACTGACGTACAAACTTGCCTTCAGATTCGATTACTTTGCGAATTGTTTCACGATAGGCAACCTGAGGTGCACCCACGTTTGCGCCCACATCAAATTCACGTTGTAGACGATCAACAATAATTTCTAAATGTAACTCACCCATACCAGAAATAATGGTTTGACCGGACTCTTCATCAGTATGCACACGGAAAGAAGGATCTTCCTGTGCCAACTTACCAAGGCCAATACCCATTTTTTCTTGATCGGGTTTTGTTTTTGGTTCAATAGCTACTGATATAACCGGCTCAGGGAATTCCATACGCTCTAAAGTGATAATATTATCAATCGCACAAATGGTGTCACCGGTTGTGACATCTTTTAGACCAATCGCTGCGGCGATATCGCCAGCCAATACTTCTTTAATTTCTTCTCGTGAGTTCGCATGCATTTGCACAATACGACCAACACGTTCTTTTTTACTTTTAACAGGGTTATAAACAAAATCACCTGAATTCAACACTCCGGAATAAACTCGGAAGAATGTCAAAGTACCAACAAATTTATCCGTTGCAATTTTAAATGCTAATGCCGCAAACGGTTCATCATCTGAGGCAGGACGTTCGGCTTCTGTCTCATCTTTATCATCCAAAATACCGGTAATTGCTGGCACATCAACAGGTGACGGCATATACTCAATGACTGCATCCAACATGGCTTGAACGCCTTTATTCTTAAAGGCAGTACCACACAATGCTGGAACAACTTCATTATTCAAGGTGCGAATACGCAAACCCTGTTTAATTTCATCGTTGTTTAAATCACCTTCTTCAAGGTATTTTTCCATCAATTCTTCGTTTGCTTCAGCTGCAGCTTCAATCATTTTTTCACGATATTCATCACACTGCGCTTTCATATCTTCAGGGATCTCTTTCTCTTGGTAAGTTACCCCTCGATCTTCTTCATTCCAGAAGATTGCCTTCATACGAATTAAATCAACAAGCCCAATAAAGTTTTCTTCAGCACCAATCGGTAACTGAATAGGTACTGCATTAGAACCTAAACGATCATTAATTTGTTCAACAACACGTAAGAAGTTTGCACCAGCACGATCCATTTTATTAACAAAGGCCATACGTGGCACATTGTATTTATTTGCTTGACGCCAAACTGTTTCAGACTGCGGTTCTACCCCACCAACTGCGCAAAACACTGAACAGGCACCATCTAATACACGCAGTGAACGTTCTACCTCAATAGTAAAATCAACGTGCCCGGGTGTATCAATAATATTAATTCGATGTTGCTTGAACTGTTCATCCATACCACTCCAGAAGCAAGTTGTTGCTGCTGAAGTTATGGTAATACCACGCTCTTGCTCTTGCTCCATCCAATCCATTGTTGCAGCACCGTCATGAACTTCACCAATTTTGTGTGAAATACCGGTATAAAACAACACACGTTCTGTAGTCGTTGTTTTACCTGCATCGATGTGAGCCATGATGCCTATATTACGATATCTATCGATTGGTGTTTGACGTGCCACTTTGGTAAACCTCTTAATTAATTCTTTATTAGTAAAGTATCTATTCGACTACCAGCGATAATGTGCGAAAGCTTTATTTGCTTCGGCCATACGATGCGTATCTTCACGTTTCTTAACTGCGGTCCCTCGATTACTTAACGCATCTAGGATTTCACCGGCTAAACGCAGCCCCATACCTTTTTCATTACGCTTACGTGCGGCATCGACTAACCAACGCATAGCTAATGCATTACGACGACTGGCTCGTACTTCAACAGGTACTTGATAGGTTGCACCACCCACTCGACGTGATTTCACTTCGACTGTTGGGCGAACATTTTCCAGAGCTGTTTCTAAAGATTCAACGGCATCATTACCACCTTTTTCAAGAACCTTGTCTAAAGCGCCATAAACGATCTTTTCAGCAACAGATTTCTTGCCGCTTAACATCACCATGTTTATGAATTTAGCTACCATTTCTGATCGATACTTAGGATCGGGAATGATGTCTCTTTTCGCTGCTGAATGTCGTCTTGCCATAAAAATATTTCCTAATTTTGTTTACGCTATCTATTAATAGTCGTATAAAAATGCGTTTACGATTTTGGTCGTTTTGTGCCGTATTTTGAACGACTATTTTTTCTGTCTGCTACACCAGATGTATCTAATGAGCCACGTACCACGTGATATCGAACACCCGGTAAATCTTTTACCCGACCACCACGAATAAGAACCACGGAATGTTCTTGTAAGTTATGACCTTCACCACCAATATATGAAGTTACTTCAAAACCGTTAGTTAAACGTACCCGTGCTACTTTACGCATAGCGGAGTTAGGTTTTTTAGGTGTTGTTGTATATACACGTGTACACACACCACGACGTTGAGGGCAAGCTTCTAAAGCTGGCACTGTACTTTTTTCTATTTTGCGTTTACGTGGTTTACGCACTAATTGGTTGATTGTAACCATTTCTTTACTATCTCCAGAAAGTAAACGACAGGTCGGATAGCCGACCTGTCGCGAGCCCAGAATTGTATTAAATCTAGGAGTTTGCTGTCAACCGTCTAACGACGATATATGACAGATTTTGTTAAGATTCCACTATTTTTTTACAAAAATTAGCCTTCACTTGCCGATGTGGGCACTTGTTCAACTGCTTTGGCCAATTCGGCCTCCAAATTGGCAACATCGTCTTCACGTTGATCACGCAATCTTCGGCGTTCAGCATGGTAGGCTAGACCGGTTCCAGCTGGAATTAATCTACCCACAATCACGTTTTCTTTGAGACCGTGTAGTTTATCAATTTTACCGGTTACCGCAGCTTCGGTTAATACTCGAGTCGTTTCTTGGAAAGATGCCGCCGAAATAAATGATTCTGTCGCCAATGATGCTTTAGTAATCCCCAATAAAATATGTGCAAATTTAGCCGGCATTTTATCATCTGCAACCAAACGATCATTCTCATCAAGTAAACGACTCTTATCAAGTTGTTCACTTTTAAGGAAATTTGAACCAGCTGGATCCGAAATTTCAACTTTACGCAACATTTGACGCACAATGACTTCAATGTGCTTATCGTTAATTTTCACACCTTGTAAACGATAAACATCTTGTACTTCATTAACGATATAGGTATTTAATGCTTCAACACCTAATAAACGTAAGATATCATGCGGATCCAATTCGCCTTCAGCAATCATTTCGCCTTGTTCTACAAACTCACCTTCAAAGGCTGTGATATGGCGCCATTTTGGAATCAGAGCTTCATAGTGGTCACCCTCGGGTGGCGTAATCATAAGACGCTGTTTACCCTTGGTTTCTTTACCAAAACCGATAGTACCACTAATTGCTGCTAAGATAGCAGGTTCTTTTGGTTTACGTGCTTCAAATAAATCAGCAACACGAGGCAAACCACCAGTAATATCACGCGTTTTTGATGATTCTTGTGGAATTCGAGCTAGAACATCACCAATACCAACGGTATCACCATCGGATTTAATAATAATCGCACCTGCTGGCATGACATATTGAGCTGGAATATCCGTACCCGAAATCATTAAGTCGTCACCATTGGCATCAATCAATTTTAGCATTGGACGTAAATCTTTTGCCATTGATGATCGTTGCTTAGGATCAATAACTACCATGGTTGTTAAGCCGGTAATATCATCCACTTGTGATTGCACGGTTAAGCCATCGGTAATATCAGAGAACTGAACTTTACCAGCTACTTCAGTAATAACAGGATGGGTATGCGGATCCCAGTTTGCTAATATTTTACCGGGTTCAACAGCATCGTTATCATTAATTGTTAACACCGCACCGTAAGGTAGTTTATAACGTTCACGTTCACGACCGTGTTCATCTAATACCGTAATTTCACCAGAACGAGAAACCGCAACATTATTGCCGCTTTCATGGCGAACGGTTTTCATATTATGTAAACGCACCGTACCCTTGGTTTTAATTTGAATATTATTCACCGAAGCCGATCGACTCGCGGCTCCACCAATATGGAAAGTACGCATGGTTAACTGGGTACCCGGTTCACCAATACTTTGTGCGGCAATAACACCAACTGATTCACCTTGATTCACAAGATGGCCTCGAGCAAGATCACGGCCGTAGCAATTACTACAAATACCATAACGTGCTTCGCAAGTAATTGGGGATCGAACTGACATACTATCAATACTTAGATCTTCCAATTCTGATACCCACGCTTCATCAAGTAAGGTGCCACAAGGAATGATCGTTTCACGAGTCTTAGGATCAATTACATCTATGGCAACGATTCGACCTAATACACGTTCGCGTAATGGTTCAACAACATCACCACCCTCAATTAATGACGATACGATAATGCCCTTTTCAGTACCACAGTCAACATCGGTAACAACTAAATCTTGCGACACATCCACTAGTCGACGCGTTAAATACCCAGAGTTTGCGGTTTTTAATGCGGTATCGGCCAAACCTTTACGAGCACCATGAGTAGAAATAAAGTATTGTAAAACGGATAAACCTTCACGGAAGTTAGCCGTAATAGGTTGTTCAATAATAGAACCATCTGGTTTTGCCATCAGGCCACGCATTCCGGCTAATTGACGAATCTGAGCAGCAGAACCCCGCGCTCCTGAATCGGCCATCATAAAGATGGAGTTGAATGAACGATCTTTCTCGTCAACACCGTCTTTATTTTTAACCGTATAATTACCAAGACCATCCATCATGGCTTTAGCGACTTGGTCATTAGTACGCGACCAAATATCAACAACTTTGTTATAACGTTCACCGGCGGTAACCAAACCAGAGGTGTATTGCTCTTGAATTTCTTTCACTTCAGTTTCGGACTGGGCAAGAATCGTGGCTTTTTCATCAGGAATAACCATATCATCTACACCAATTGAAACCGCGGCTTTAGTTGAATAATTAAATCCGGTATACATCAATTGATCGGCAAAAATAACCGTCGCTTTCAAACCTAGTTTTCGATAGCAATAATTAATCAAACCCGAGATGGATTTTTTATTCATATCTTTATCAAAATTATCAAAGCTTAATCCTTCAGGTGCAATTTCCCAAAGAATTGCTCGACCTATTGTGGTGTCCTTGCGAGAAGTTGTTTCAGTTCGGTTGCCATCATCATCAAACTCAACTTCTTTGATGCGAACACTAACTCGAGCTTGAATATCAACATAACCATTTTGGAAAGCACGTTGTACTTCGCTGGTACCGGAGAATATCATGCCTTCGCCCTTGGCATTAATACGTGAACGTGTCATGTAATAGAGACCAAGCACCACATCTTGTGACGGAACAATAATCGGTTCACCATTAGCTGGTGATAAAATATTATTAGTCGACATCATTAAAGTACGCGCTTCTAATTGTGCTTCTAATGACAATGGCACGTGAACCGCCATTTGATCGCCATCGAAATCGGCATTAAATGCAGTACAAACCAATGGATGTAATTGAATTGCTTTACCTTCAATTAATACCGGTTCAAAAGCTTGGATACCTAAACGATGCAAGGTTGGTGCACGGTTAAGCATAATTGGATGTTCGCGAATAACTTCTTCAAGAATAGCCCACACTTCTGGCCCTTCACGTTCAACCATTTTCTTCGCAGCTTTAATAGTTGTTGCTAAGCCGCGTAATTCTAATTTACTAAAAATAAAGGGTTTGAAAAGTTCCAAGCCCATTTTCTTTGGAAGACCACATTGGTGTAAACGCAATGTAGGACCAACCACAATAACGGAACGACCCGAGTAATCAACACGTTTACCCAACAAGTTTTGACGGAAACGACCTTGCTTACCTTTAATCATATCGGCTAAAGATTTAAGCGGACGACGATTCGAGCCCGTAATAGCACGTCCACGACGACCATTATCCAATAACGCATCAACTGATTCTTGTAACATGCGTTTTTCGTTACGAACAATAATGTCTGGAGCGTTTAAATCTAATAAACGTTTCAATCTATTGTTTCGATTGATAACTCGACGATAAAGATCATTCAAATCAGATGTTGCAAATCGACCGCCTTCAAGCGGAACTAAAGGTCGTAATTCCGGCGGTAAAACCGGTAATACGGTCATCACCATCCAACCCGGTTTATTACCGGATTCCATGAATGCGTCAATTAGTTTTAAGCGTTTACCTAATTTTTTAAGTTTTGTTTCTGAATTGGTTGCATCAATATCTTCACGTAACTGTTCGGCTTCTTTCTTTAACTCTAAAGATTTTAGTAATTCAAATACCGCTTCGGCACCCATACGAGCATCAAATTCATCACCGTATTCTTCAATGGCCTCTAAATAACCTTCATCGGTTAGTAATTGCCCACGTTCAAGTTCGGTCATACCGGCTTCAATAACAACAAACGCTTCAAAATATAAAATGCGTTCGATATCACGCAAGGTCATATCTAATAACAAACCCATTCGAGACGGTAATGATTTTAAAAACCAAATATGTGCTACCGGACTAGCAAGTTCGATGTGCCCCATTCGGTCTCGACGTACTTTCGATAATGTGACTTCAACACCACATTTTTCACAAATAACGCCACGGTGTTTTAAACGCTTATACTTACCGCATAAACATTCGTAATCTTTAACAGGACCAAATATCTTGGCACAAAATAAACCATCACGCTCAGGTTTAAATGTACGATAGTTAATAGTCTCTGGTTTTTTAACTTCACCAAACGACCATGAACGGATTTTTTCCGGAGAGGCTAGACCAATTCGGATGGCATCAAAGTCTTCAACATGACCTTGTTGTTTTAGGATCTTTAGTAGATCTTTCACGTATTCACTCCTAACTAATTATTCAGGATATTGCTGTTAATAACTCTTAACTTGTTGTTTAATAATTATTAAAACTATTCTGTTTGCTCAAGCTCAATATCGATACCCAGCGAACGAATTTCTTTTAATAACACATTAAATGACTCTGGCATTCCGGCTTCCATGTAATGATCGCCATCAACAATGTTTTTATACATTTTGGTTCGACCATTCACATCATCCGATTTCACTGTCAGCATTTCTTGTAATGTATAAGAAGCACCATAAGACTCTAGCGCCCACACTTCCATTTCCCCGAAACGTTGCCCACCAAATTGTGCTTTACCACCAAGAGGTTGTTGCGTTACTAAACTATAAGGTCCAGTAGAACGAGCATGCATTTTGTCATCAACCAAATGGTTCAATTTTAAGACATACATGTAACCCACGGTTACTTGACGTTCAAACTGGTCACCAGTTCGACCATCAAATAAAGTCGTTTGGCCTGAAACAGGTAAACCCGCTAATTCTAATAAACCTTTAATTTCAGATTCTTGAACACCATCAAACACGGGAGTAGCAATGGGAACTCCTGTTTCCAAATTACCAGCCAATTCAATAATCTCAGCATCGCTAAAGGATTTAAGATCTTCAACTTGACCTCCGCTGTGGTTGTAGACTTTATCGAGGTAATCACGAAGCTCAAGTACCGCATTTTGAGATTTAAGCATCTCACCAATACGTTCACCCATGCCTTTTGCTGCCCAACCTAGATGGGTTTCAAGCACCTGACCAATATTCATCCGAGATGGAACACCAAGAGGATTTAAAACAATATCAACTGGAACGCCGTGTTCATCATAAGGCATGTCTTCAACAGGCACGATCATAGAAATAACACCTTTGTTACCATGACGACCCGCCATTTTATCACCGGGTTGAATTCGACGTTTAACGGCTAAATGCACTTTAACCATTTTTAAAACACCAGGAGCAAGATCATCACCACCGGTTAATTTTTCACGTTTTTCTTCATACTTGGCATCAAACTCTTTATCGAGTTGTTGCAATTGCTCAGCCATCGTTTCTAACTGGCTATTGGCATCATCGCTTTTTAAGCGAATTTCAAACCACTTACTTCGCTCAAGTTCAGTTAAGTATTCTTGAGTTATTTTTGTACCAGACGCAAGACCATTTGGTCCGCCCACAGCAACTTTACCCACTAACATTTGCTCAACACGTTGGTACGCATCGCCCTGCATGATTCGGAGTTGGTCATTAAAATCTTTCTTAATTCGTGCTAATTCAGAATCTTCAATTGCTTTAGCGCGAGTATCTTTTTCGAGCCCATCACGTGTGAATACTTGAACATCGATAACAGTACCACTAGCACCCGATGAAACACGCAGCGATGTATCTTTAACATCCGAAGCCTTCTCACCAAAAATGGCTCTTAGTAATTTTTCTTCTGGTGTTAATTGGGTTTCACCTTTTGGAGTAACTTTACCCACTAAAATATCACCGGCTTTAACTTCAGCACCAACATACACGATACCGGCTTCATCTAGCTTTGATAATGCCGATTCACCAACATTTGGAATATCACCAGAAATTTCTTCTGAACCTAGTTTAGTATCACGAGCGACACAAGTTAGTTCGACAATATGAATGGTGGTATAACGATCTTCTTTTACAACATTTTCTGAAATGAGAATAGAATCTTCAAAGTTGTAACCATTCCAAGGCATAAATGCGATTCGCATATTTTGCCCTAAAGCCAATTCACCCAAATCAGTACTTGGGCCATCAGCCATAACATCGCCTTTAACAACAGTATCACCAGGTTTTACTAATGGACGCTGATTAATACAGGTGTTTTGATTAGAACGCGTGTATTTCGTTAGGTTATAAATATCAACACCAGGCTCACCGGCAATAGTTTCATTATCGTTCACTCGAACAACGATACGCGCAGCATCTACTGCATCAATAACACCGCCTCGATCAGCAATAACAGTAACACCAGAATCAATAGCAACTGTAGCCTCAATACCGGTACCCACTAATGGAGCCTGTGCTCGTAATGTTGGCACGGCTTGGCGTTGCATGTTTGATCCCATCAATGCTCGGTTAGCATCATCGTGCTCTAAAAATGGAATTAAACTTGCTGCGACCGATACAATTTGTTTAGGTGATACGTCCATATAGGTAATATCTTCGGGTGCAGAGATAGTAAATTCATTTAAGTGTCGACACGGAACCATCTCATCCGTTAAACGGTTTTTATCATCCATGCCAGCATTGGCTTGCGCAATAACACACTCGCTTTCATCAATAGCCGATAAATAGGTAATTTCATCGGTAACTTTACCCTTGACAACTTTACGATAAGGCGTTTCTAAGAAACCATAATTGTTGGTTCGGCCATAAACCGATAAGGAGTTAATCAAACCAATATTTGGCCCTTCAGGCGTTTCAATTGGACAAACTCGGCCATAATGTGTTGGATGTACGTCACGAACTTCAAAGCCAGCTCGTTCACGAGTTAAACCACCCGGCCCTAAAGCCGATACGCGGCGTTTATGCGTAACTTCAGACAATGGATTGTTTTGATCCATAAATTGCGATAACTGACTCGAACCAAAGAATTCTTTGATAGCTGCTGCAACAGGCTTAGCATTAATCATTTCCTGTGGCATTAAGTTATCGGCTTCGGCAAGTGTTAAACGTTCTTTTACTGCACGCTCCACTCGAACTAAACCAACTCGGAATTGATTCTCAGTCATTTCACCAACTGAGCGAATACGACGATTACCAAGGTGATCAATATCATCAACCGTACCATGGCCGTTTCGAATATTAATTAATACATTTAAAACTTCAACGATATCTTCTTTTGATAATACCCCTTCACCTTCAGTTTCGACTCGCCCAACACGACGATTAAACTTCATTCGACCAACAGCCGATAAATCATATCGTTCAGGACTAAAGAATAAGTTTTTAAACAAACCTTCAGCCGCATCTTTGGTTGGTGGTTCACCAGGTCGCATCATACGATATATTTCAACTTGCGCTTCGAGCTGGGTAGAAGTTGAATCAATTCGTAAGGTATTCGATATAAATGCACCTTTATCGATATCATTGGTATAAATAGTTTGGAATTTTTTTACTTTTGCTTCTTTCATTAACTCAATGAGTTCTTCTGTTATCTCATCATTAGCATTAGCAACAACTTCACCTGTTTCGGTATTTATTATTTCAGTTGTTAAGGCTTTGCCTAGCAAATAATCATCAGGAATTTCAAGCTGGGTTAAACCGGCTTTTTCCATTTCTCGAATATGTCGAACAGTAATGCGTCGACCTTCTTCAACAATAACTTTGGTTTTAGCTTTAATGTCAAAAGTTGCCATTTCACCACGTAGGCGTTCAGGCACAAGTTTCATTCGCAAACCGCTTTTATTGAATTCAAAATCAATATTTTCAAAATACATTGCAAGTATTTCTTCAGTATCGTAACTAAGTGCACGTAATAAAACAGTTACCGGCAATTTACGACGGCGATCAATTCGCGTAAATACGCAATCTTTTGGATCAAACTCAAAATCCAACCATGAACCACGGTAAGGAATAACACGGGCATTGTGTAATAATTTACCGGATGAATGTGTTTTACCTTTGTCATGATCAAAGAACACACCAGGAGAACGGTGTAATTGTGAAACAATAACTCGCTCGGTACCATTAATAACAAAAGTTCCGTTATTGGTCATTAAAGGTAACTCACCCATGTAAACTTCTTGTTCTCGAATATCTTTGACAACAGGGGTTTTCGCGTCTTTGTCATAAATAACTAAACGTACTTTTACTCGTAATGGAGCTGAATAGGTAACACCACGCATTTGACATTCTTTAACATCAAAACCCGGAGTTCCAAGTTTGTAGCTAACAAACTCTAGCGCTGCATTTCCAGAATAACTCTTAATTGGAAAGATAGAATGAAAAGCTGCTTGCAAACCTTTTTTAGGACGGTCAGCGGGAGCAATATCTTCTTGCAAAAACGCCTTGTAAGAGTTCGTTTGGATGGCTAGAAGGTTTGGTACATCTATAACACTTGGTAAACGACTAAAGTTTTTTCGTATACGTTTTTTTTCAGTGAACGAGTAGCCCATTATATGCCCTTAATTGATCAATTTTAAAAACAAAAATACACTTCATTAATATAGTTTAAAATTTAAGTTAGATTAAACTTTAGCGTATTTATCTTCGAAAACGCGAAAATCCTGCAACACAGCACAAATTTAACGCTCTAAATTAGAGCATTAAATTTGTGCTGTGTTGCAGGAATATCGCAATTCCATATTAGCTTAACTTAATTCGAACTTATTTAAGTTCAACTTCAGCGCCAGCTTCTTCCAATTGTTTCTTAACGTCTTCTGCTTCAGCTTTAGGAGCAGATTCTTTAACAGTTGCAGGAACGCCTTCAACCATTTCTTTCGCTTCTTTTAAGCCTAAACCAGTGATAGCACGGATAGCTTTAATAACAGAAATTTTGTTACCACCGAAGCTAGTCATTACTACGTTAAATTCATCTTTCTCTTCAACAGCACCGCCGGCATCGCCACCAGCTGCTGGAGCTGCAGCAACGGCAACCGCTGCTGTTACATTGAATTTTTCTTCCATAGCTTCTACTAAATCAACAACTTCCATTACCGACATGTTGCTAATGCTTTCTAAAATATCATCTTTTGATACAGCCATTTTATATCTCCTAAGACATCGTATTAAATTTAATTACGATGCTAATTTCTATAGTTTAAACAATTATGCAGTTGCTTGTTTCTGGTCACCAACTGCTGCAATAGTACGAACCAATTTGGTATGTGGTTCTGCAAGTGTACGTACAAATTTCGAAATTGGTGCTTGCATTACTGACATCAACATCGCAATAGCTTGATCTTTTGTCGGTAAACTTGCTAATCGATCTAACTCTTGAGGGCCTAATAATTGACCACCAACTGAAAGCGATTTAACAACCAATTTACTATTTTCTTTTGCAAAGTCTTTCATTACTCGAGCCGCAGCACCGGGATCTTCTTGCGAAAAAGCCATAACTAACGGACCGGAAAATGAATCGGCCATGCATTCAAACTCTGTACCTAACACTGCGCGTTTTGCTAAAGTATTTTTAACAACTCGAAGATAAACGCCATTATCACGCGATTTTGCGTGTAAATCTGTCATTTCAGTTGCGCTAATACCTGAGTATTCTGCTGTTACAGCAGACAACGCGCTTGCAGCAACTTCGGAGACTTCAGTTACAATAACTTCTTTTTCCTCTCGACTTAATGCCATGAGACTCTCTCCTAGTTACAAGATTGGTGTAAAAACTTACACCATTACTACATGTGATTTTTTCAAACCACAATTGCTATAAAACACGACTGGTTTATTATTAAATTATACTTAATAAACTAATCGCACCATTTGGTGATCTTGCGTGGGCAAGCGACACCATCTACGTTGGCCAAAGGGTTAATATTCTTCCCTTTATTAAGCAGAATTTCTCGAGTTTATAAAATACATAAAGCCGATAAATACTGCACCTACGGTCTTTGACGGACTCTGTTAACACAGAGACCCAAAGTCATTGCGGTTATTTGTCTACAAAACCAAATAACCAAACATCCTCTTTATGACAAAGAAGAATGATCTAAAAGAATACCGGGCCCCATCGTTGATGAAACACTCACTTTCTTCAAATAAATACCTTTTGCTGTTGATGGTTTGGCTTTATTCAAATCAGCCAATAGTGCTGATAAGTTGCCTATAAGGTCTTCAGCTTTAAAACCGATTTTGCCGATAGAACAATGGATAATACCGTTCTTATCAGTACGATAACGAACTTGCCCTGATTTAGCATTTTTTACAGCTTCGGCAACATTTGGTGTAACGGTTCCTACTTTAGGATTAGGCATTAATCCACGAGGTCCTAAAATTTGACCAAGTGTACCAACAACGCGCATGGCATCTGGAGATGCGATGACTACATCAAAATCCATTTTGCCTTTTTTAATGTCTTCCGCTAACTCATCCATACCAACGATATCGGCACCAGCTTCTTTTGCGGCATCGGCATTCGGGCCTTGGGTGAATACGGCAACACGTACATTTTTACCTGTACCGTTTGGCAATACAGTTGCACCACGAACATTTTGATCCGATTTACGTGGATCCACACCTAACATTACGGATACATCAACTGACTCAGTAAATTTAGTTTTTGGAATATCATTTAAAACTTTAAAAGCTTCTTCTGGTGAATACACTTTTCCAGGCTCTAACTTTTCATTAATAGCCTTCGCTCTTTTTGATAATTTAGCCATGATTAATTCACTCCCTCAGTTTCAATACCCATACTTCTCGCTGTGCCAGCTAAGGTACGCACTGCTGCATCCATATTGGATGCCGTTAAATCAGGATCTTTAGTTGTAGCAATTTCTTCAAGTTGAGCGCGTGTTACTTTACCCACTTTGTCGCGATTAGGAACAGCTGAACCACTTTTAATATTGGCTGCTTTCTTCAATAAAATTGAAGCAGGAGGTGTTTTTGTTACGAAAGTAAAGCTTCGATCACTAAACACAGAAATAACAACAGGAATGGGTAAACCTTGCTCAACACCTTGTGTTTTTGCGTTAAAGGCTTTACAAAATTCCATAATATTTACACCATGCTGACCAAGAGCTGGACCAACTGGTGGACTCGGATTGGCCTGACCGGCCGGTACTTGTAGCTTGATATAAGCTTCAACTTTCTTTGCCATGATTAATACTCTCCTAATGTGGGTCCAAACGCTTTGGCTTTAAGCTCCCCGTTTTAATCAATTCTGAATGAATTCAGAACCTATACTTATTCAAAAATTTAAAAACAAACTTCTAAATTATATGCAATTTACCTGTATACCCTTAAAAGGACTTCTAAATTGTATACAATTTAGCCCTTCTCAACTTGACCAAATTCTAGGTCAACGGGTGTTGATCGTCCAAAAATAGACACCTCAACCTTGATTCGACTTTTTTCGTAATCAACGTCTTCCACAACACCATTAAAATCATTAAATGGCCCATCAATAATCCGAACCACTTCACCGGGTTCAAATAATACTTTAGGTCTTGGTTTTTCAACGCCTTCTTGAACACGGTCAAGAATATTATTCGCTTCTTTGTCACTAATTGGTGCAGGTTTATCCGATGTACCACCGATAAAACCCATCACTTTAGGAACATCTTTTACTAAATGCCACGTGTCTTCATTCATCTCCATTTGAACTAAAACATATCCCGGGAAAAATTTTCGCTCACTTTTGTGTTTCGCTCCAGAACGCATTTCGACTACTTCTTCAGTAGGCACCATGATTTCACCAAAGGAACTTTCCATTTCGTTTAATTTTATTCTTTCCATGAGCGAACGCTTCACGTGCTGTTCAAAGCCAGAATACGCAGAAACAACATACCAACGAAATGCCATTAATTAGCCTCCCTGACCAGTTAATGCCTGGACACCAATGAGTAATACTCGATCAAATAACCACAGCATTAACCCAATAATTAGCACCATTACAAAAATAATCAGTGTCGTTTGAAATGTCTCTTGACGTGTAGGCCAGACAACTTTGCGAATTTCAACATACGCACTTCTACCAAAATCCCAACCAGCCGTTCCTATAATCGTTTGTTTGACAACAACTAATGAAACAATAAATGCAGCTAACATTCCTAACAAGCGATATAAGAATGCTGTTTCCGGTTCAAAATAGTAGAACCCAACAATACCACCAGCAATTAAACCTGCCGCAATGATTAATTTTATTTTATCTAGCATAATCGCCAAAATCCTAAATCTAATATATTACAAAATAACGTTAGTAGTTACCAACTCATACAGCGATATTTTCATCGAATAAATCACTGAATTAGTGGCAGGCCAGGAGGGAATCGAACCCCCAACCTACGGTTTTGGAGACCGTCGCTCTGCCAATTGAGCTACTGGCCTAAACTCAGTTTAAAGATGATTATCTCGACTTTATATACCAGATAACCACCCATTTTAATCGTACTTAACTATCTTACCGCCTGACTAAAAGCTTTTGCTACTACTTATCCTTAACAAACAACTATTCGATAATTTTTGCAACCACACCCGCACCCACAGTACGACCACCTTCACGAATCGCAAAACGTAAACCGTCTTCCATCGCAATTGGAGCTATCAATGTTACGGTCATTTGCA
>UOFS01000032.1_pt1 | contig 16987 bp, 12 predicted proteins | sample 1989581 | NCBI WGS metagenome assembly UOFS01 (sample SAMEA4712198, study PRJEB27164) | hydrothermal vent metagenome | biome: marine basaltic hydrothermal vent biome; feature: marine hydrothermal vent; material: mineral | place: Pacific Ocean | collected 2011-06-14/2011-07-23 | depth 1691 m | reverse complement strand
CATCCTGGGGCTGTAGCCGGTCCCAAGGGTATGGCTGTTCGCCATTTAAAGTGGTACGCGAGCTGGGTTTAGAACGTCGTGAGACAGTTCGGTCCCTATCTGCCGTGGGCGTTGGAGATTTGAGAGGAGCTGCTCCTAGTACGAGAGGACCGGAGTGGACATTCCTCTGGTGTTCCGGTTATCACGCCAGTGGTATTGCCGGGTAGCTATGAATGGACAGGATAACCGCTGAAAGCATCTAAGCGGGAAGCCCCCCTCAAGATTAGATCTCCCTAGACATTTAATGTCTCTGTAGGGTCGTTGAAGACTACAACGTTGATAGGCTGGGTGTGGAAGTACAGTAATGTATGAAGCTAACCAGTACTAATTGCCCGTGCGGCTTGACCTTATAACACCCAAGTAATTTTCGATTAGAAAAATACCAAGGTGATTAAGATTGGAAAAGCCAGTTTTTGTTGATGGAAGCAATAACTCAAAACCTAAACTTTATACCTTCTTCGAATTGTGACTGATGTGAATAACATTAAATTGTTTTCATGACAGTTCAAAGTTTGTTTGGCGGCCATAGCGAGTGGGCCCCACCCGATCCCATACCGAACTCGGAAGTGAAACTGCTCAGCGCCGATGATAGTTTGGGGTCTCCCCATGCGAAAGTAGGACACTGCCAGACTTTAAATACCGAAACCCCTGCGTATATTATACGTGGGGGTTTTTTTATGCTTGATATTTATCGTTATTTACCGTTATTTAGTGTGTTCTGTGGCGCGTTATTTGTTTTCTGTCATAAAAAAAGAGACAAACTCAAACTGCTGTACTGGGACAAAACCAGATTTGCACTCTGGTATAAACGTTTAGAAAAAGAAAAATTCAAGTGGCCACGTAAACACGATGACAACACGGTCGAACTAACAGAAGAAAAATTGCACTGGCTACTCGACGGTTATGACATTACAAAGCATACCCCATTAAATTATCAACCCCTTCTATACCCAAAACGCTTCGCGGGGCAGGCTCTAACCCGATCGAAAAATTCGATCACGTTTTTCATGTCATGCTGATAAAATACCGGCATGACAAAAACACCTCAGCTTCCGGATGATGTCGACGCATTAAAAGCTTTATTGTCAGAGAAAAATGCCTATATCGATAATCTTGAAGTTAAAGTTATCACCCTGCAAGAGCAACTCAACATTAAAAAATTGTATAAAATAGAAAAATCATTGAAAACGACATCCGTTGATGAACGGTTTAAAATACGGCAAGCATTAGCCGTTCCTATTTTAACGCAGTGTCGCACTTGATTGGATGAAGTGCTACCACTAGTACCGCCTAAAACAACACTGGGAAAAGCATCACTCTATCTCAATAATGAATGGTCTAAACTAATTCGCTATGTCGATGATGGTTGCTATCGTATCGATAATAATTTGGCTGAAAATGCCATTCGACCTTTTGTCGTCGGGCGAAAAAACTGGTTGTTCGGTCAAAGTGTTAAGGGCGTGAAGGCCTCTGCTAATTTATATTCCTTAATTGAAACGGCTAAAGCGAATGGGCTTGAACCTTATGCTTATCTACGATAAGTGTTTACGCATTTACCGAGAGCTTCCTCTGTTGAACAAATTGAGGCGTTGCTGCCTTGGAATGTAGACTCCAGCATGATTAAAGTGAATTAGTCAATACGGTGGTAATTATCCACTTACATAAGTAATGCTTAATACTGGATTTTCTAAAAATAATCAGCAATTAACAGGTAGCTGAATCTTTTTTGGGTTCGACTAATTAGACTCTTATTTATATTTAATATTACTGACTCAAGTAATATCGGATTTAAACGATAAAAGCTTTATGAAATAACATTACTTAAACTTGGATCATTGTTTATGGCTACTTTAACTTCTAGCTTTCTTTCTCCATCAGTTGCAATTTTAAATAAATTAAAATTAACATGGAAATTTGCGCTTATTTTTGTTTTGTATCTGGTTCCTGTTGCTTATATTATTTTTTTATCAATAACCGAGCAAACAAAATCAATATCTCAGGCACGATTAGAACGAACAGGTTTGCAATATATGGCTAAAATCCGTCCCTTATTTGAACATATGGCACAAACTAGAGGTATGACGAATGCTTATTTACAGGGTAAACCTGAGCTAAAACAAAATATTAGTGAAATACGTTCAACAGTTAATAAAGAGTTAGCAGAATTAATTAAAATCGATTTACTACTTGGTGAAACGCTTAAAACAACCGCATTAGCTAAAGCAATTCAACGTGACTGGTATAGTGTTATAAAAAATGCTTATTCAATGTCAGCAGATAAGTCATTTACTGAACATTCTATTGTCATAGAAAAATTATTATCTCTTAAAGCCTATGTGCTGGAAAGTTCAAGGTTATTATTGGATCCGTCATTGGACAGTAATTTTATGGCTAGTGCTTTAAGTATCAGGATACCAGAACTAGCTGAAAATATTGGAAAAGCACGTGGTTTAGGTACAGGTATTATTGCTACGGGTAATTTTACATCTATATCATATTTGAAATTGAATAACTTTATACAAAATATTAAAAATTCTAATAATGCTATGATGCATGGATTTGATGTTGTTTTTGAAAATAATACGGCTATTCAGGACTCGCTCTTAACACTTAAAAAAAATGCGGCTAATGCGACTATACAATTTATTAGTTTGACCAAAAAAAATGTGTTGCAACCTAAGAAAATGATGAGTGATTCCAAACGTTATTTTGAGCAAGGTACACAAGCCATAAAGACAAATCTGGAATTATATGATGCTGTAATTCCTGTTTTAGATAAGCTATTGAGTCAACGCATAACAGAAGAAGAAAATAATATTATAATTAATATCATCTCAAGTTTGATGTTATTGTTGGGGGCGTTATACATTTTTGGTGGTTTTCAACGAAGTATAATGAACTCCATTAATAGCATAAAAATTGCCGTCCATGATTTAGCAGAAGGTGATTTAACAACTCATGTAAAACTAGATGCTCAAGATGAAATGCAATCTATTGCAGAAGATATGAATATGATGATAGAAAGAATAAATGCTTTAGTTTCTCAAGTTATTAGTTCTGCGAATCAGGTTGTTGATTCAGCAGAGCAAAGTGGAACAGCGTCTAAAGAGACCAGCAATGGTGTCAATCAACAAACTCAGGAGCTTGAGCTGGTTGCAACCGCCATGAATGAAATGTCGGCAACAGTTCATGAAGTGGCTAAAAATGCATCCAGCACAGCTGAGGCTACCCGCAAAGCAGACAAGGAAGCAAATAATGGACGCATGGTTGTGAATCAAACAATTAAATCAATCAATAAATTATCAACTGATATGCAACAAGCGAGTAATGTCATCAAACAACTGGAAGAGGACAGTGATAGTATTGGTTCAGTGTTGGATGTGATCCGAGGTATTGCCGACCAAACAAATTTGTTGGCATTGAATGCTGCGATTGAAGCGGCACGAGCTGGAGAGCAGGGGCGTGGTTTTGCTGTTGTTGCCGATGAGGTGAGAACTTTAGCAAGTCGTACTCAAGATTCAACTAAAGAAATTCAAACAATGATAGAAAAATTGCAACTGGGTGCAGCTAATGCAGTTAAGGTGATGGATGATGGCACCCAACAAACTGAAAAGACCATTACACATGCGGCCGAAGCCGGCACTGCGCTGGAGTCTATAACGAGCGCTGTTGAACATATAACTTCAATGAACGAGCAGATTGCCAGTGCAGCAGAAGAACAGAGCAGTGTAGCAGAAGAAATTAATCACAATATTGTTAATGTAAGAGATATTGCAGAACAAACTGTCAGTAATGCAGACATGACGGCTGAAAGTAGTGATTCTCTTCGTAGTGTCGCTTCACAACTTCAACACTTGGTTTCAGAATTTAAGGTAAACTAATCTGAGAAAGGAATGAAATCTGTTAGAAAAAATTGATAATTTAAAAGTAGTTTTATTTTTAGTACAAAATATCAAATTTTATTATCTGTAGCATTTAATTTTTTTAGTATTAAAATTCTAATGTCGGTCTTAATTAAATTTAATCGATTTTCGCAAGAATCTGCCATCGAACTTTTAGCTTTTGCTAAATAAATAAATAAAAATTAAATTACTCAATAATAAAAAAAACGATGTCAATTGCCAAACTAAGATAGGATTTCGTTCTAATAACGGAGCATTAGGTTTTGATTCTAAATCAGGATCCGGTTTGCTTAGTGCCGATGTAAATTCAGATAATAATTTATAACGATATTGAGGTTGTATTTTAACGGCTTTCTCTAAGGCTTTATCTACCCACTCGGGTAATTGTCTGGCGTGGTTACGAGCCGATATATAACTTACTTTACCTAAATTTTTTGCCGATAAATCTTTACCATAGGGTAATTTACCGGTTAATAATTCGTAAGCAATAACACCTAATGAAAAAATGTCAGATCGATTACTACCGGTGTCGCCTGTGTGGTATTCAGGAGCGGTGTAATTAATTGTGCCCAATAAATTATTTGATTCGATAGGTTTTGCTATTTCTTCAACCCCCGCAATTTTAGTTGAGCCAAAGTCGATAATTTTAAGTAAACCATTTGAATCCAGTATAATATTTTCAGGTTTTAAATCTTGATGAATCATTTCAAGGCGATGAAACGAACGTAAGCCACGTGAGATCTGTGTAATGAAGTTTCGTGTTTGTGTTAATGTTGATTGTGGTAGGTCGTCCATCCATTGTCGTAAGGTCATTCCTTCAATGAATTCGGCTATGTAATATAAGGCTGTGCGCTTTCGTTCGACATTACAGACCTTCATCACATGGGGGTTATTTATGCGTCGGCCTATCCACTCTTCATGTAAAAATTGGTTTATGTATTCAGCATCATCATTATAGTTGACTGATGGTGCTTTAAGGATTAATTTTCTATCGGTCTCGATGTCTTGCACGAGGTAGACTTCGGTGCGCTTAGTTGAAAATAATTGTCGCAATACTTTGTAGCCATCGAGTTTCATACCTGGTTCGAGCGCAGGAGGAAAAGGTAGCTTGGTCAGTGTTTTAAAAAACTCACTTTCGTTTTTTTCGGGTAAATTAATTACACGAATTATTTGACAGGTTAAATTATCATCACTATTATTTTTTACCGCAAGCTGGATGATAGTTTCAACCGCATTATTTAACTTAGCGAGATTGTTATTAACAATATTTTTTATTTCCTTATCGGTTATAAACTCAAAGACTCCATCTGTTAACATAATAAAAATATCATTGGTTTCCAGTAATATTTTTCTATAATCAATATCAAGGTGTAATTGAATGCCCATGGCTCTAGCGAGATAGGTTTTACCTTTCTCAACGGTAATTCGATGATCCTGCGTTAGTTGCTGTAGCTCGTTGCCACGTAAACGATAAATACGGCTGTCACCTACATGAAACATATAAGCTGTATTCGATTTGAATACTAAAGTACTAATGGTGGTAACCATTCCCTTGTGGCTACCGTATTCGCGCTGTCCGGTTCCATGTAACCAATGATTGAGTGCAGAGATAATTTTTTGCGCCGAGGTTTTTACCGTCCAACTTTCTGGGGTGCTGTAATAGTCATTTAAAAATCCTGAAACACAAGCTTCACTGGCTTCTTTTCCAGCATCACTACCACTCATGCCGTCGGCAATAACAGCAGCGATACCTTTGGTTTGCAGCAAGGCATCGTCAGGATAGCGTACACCACAGGCATCTTCGTTTAGAGGTTTAATGCCGGCAATACTGTGTGATGCTGTGTCTATTTTTAATGACATAATCATTTAATTATTATTAATAATCCTAATTTAATATTATCATGTACTGGAGTAATAAACACGTTGATTTTACTAATATACCAGAACTTGAAATATACAAAAGTTTTGCACCATAATGCATTTAGGGTGATTTTTTTGATCTTACTGCTCGCACAAATGTGCTACCTGTAATATTGACATAGCTAAAACTTGTACCATCAAAATAATAAACTACCCAAACTTGCACGGCATTCATTTGATCTTTTGTCCAAATCCACCATTGTTTGGAATCAAATACCGGATCAATATGTAAGTTTAAATGGTTTTTTTTTGCTTGTAGCAATGACATTGCTTCTTCCAGACTGGGCAAACGCCAGCCGCTAAAACCTGAAAAATGCTCTGAATTTAGAGTATTTATGTATTTTTCTAGTTCACTATATTTTAATCGTTTATTGGAACCACTTTGCTGCCAATAAAGTTTGGTTTTTGCATCGTAAATTACGCTTCCTTGCTGTTGGTAGTCATGTTGAATTGCTTGACCTTTTGGATTTTTATAACGATCATAAAAATTATATTTTTTAATTATAGCCATTACTTTTTTTTCTGATAGTCGATAATTTGGCTCAGAACGTAAATGATAGGCTTGAGTATTGATTTGATACAATATCGTGATAACGGTTGCTATGCCGAAAAGTGTTAATATTAATATACTTAACACTTTTTTTGATTTCGTAAAAAGGATCATTTTTAGTATTAATTCCTGCTTAGTAAATATAATTTATTCATTTAACGAGCTAATGTTCTATAGTGTGTTTCACCTTCAATTATTAATATCTCTTGCTGACTTGCCACAGTTTCAAATTTAGACGTTTGGCCATTAGGCCAAGTAACCACAATGGAGTCCGCTTGTGTTGCACGATTAAGACCAAAAGTTAATGTTCGTTCTGAACTCGATAGATAACCAGAATTGATTTTAACTTCTCTAAACATTATTTTGTTGCCAAGTTTAACATGCACTTTTGCACCTATCGCATCTCGATTACTTGTTTTACTTTGAAGTTGAATGCGTAAATAGTTGAAATGCTTTGGTAGATCATTGCGTAGCAATTTAACTGGCCCGCGATTATCTGTTAGAATTAGATCTAGGTCACCATCACGATCATAATCACCATAAGCAGCACCTCGTGCGACCATTGGTGCAGCCAGGCTGCCACCAATTACTGTACTCATATCGACAAATTGGCCTTTGCCTCGATTAATAAACAAATGTGGCGTTTGTTGGTAGCTTGTACCATCTCTATTTTCTGTTTGTACATGACCGTTAGCTGTAAATAGATCCAGATCACCATCGAGATCGAAATCAGCTAATAACACAGCAAATGTCAATGTTGATAAACTTGCAATACCAACTTTTGAACTAATAGCCCGATCAATAAACAGATCATTATCCTGATACCGATAAACACCAATCATCTCCTTGCTAAAATTTCCAATAAAGATACTGGTTTTTTGCGTATCATCAACTACGCCTGCATCAATTCCCATACCGGCGCGAGCTTTGCCATTTTCATCATAGGCGATACCACTGCTCTGTCCCACTTCTTTGATGCCCGCCGGGCCGTTGTTTTTGAATAATAAATTTCGTTCTGTATCATTGGCAACAACTAAATCCATCCAATTGTCATTATTATAATCCAATGCGACCACTCCGAGAGTTTTACCTGGTAGATGATCTAAATTCAGCATACTACTTTTTTCGTCAAAGCGGCCATCACCGCGGTTTAAATAAAATTTTGCTGTTAATCCCGGATAGGATTCAGGAGTGCAATAGGCTTTAGATTTTCCCGTAATGCTGCACCATAAATCAGATTCTACTGACCATTTAATATAATTACCAACAAACAAATCCAACCAGCTATCCTGATTGACATCAATAAATGTTGCTGCAGTACTCCATACCTTGTCGCCCGAGACATTAGCCGAGCTAGCGATTTGTTTAAATATGCCATTGTCATTTCGAAATAATAAGTTATGTTGTAACGTGGTTAGATAAAAATCAGCGTCACCATCGTTATCATAATCGGCTACACTAATCCCAAAACCATAAGCTCGGATGTTGGACAGACCGGCTTGATGTGTTTGTTTCTCAAAATGATTGTCTTGTGTATTACGATAGAGTTGTAAAGCCTGAATATTATTTTTTGTGTTAAGTGTAGCACCAGCAACTATTAGGATATCAAGCCAGCCATCCTGATCATAATCTAAAAAAGCAACACCTGCTCCCATTGTCTCGGGAAGCCATTTTTTTCCCTGTGCCCCATTGTTATAATGAAATTTTCCCAGTCCCGCTTGTAATGTAACATCCGTAAATTGTAAAGCTGTTTTAATCTTTTTTGAGGAAGTGTCTTGTGGTGATTGAGTATTATTACAAGCAGAACTAATCATCACCAGATAAATTATTAATATAAGATTTATACTTTTAATTATTTTGTATGAAGTCATTGCTTTCTCACTTAAATTGGATGTTTTTTTAATTTACTAAAAATACTGAATGCTATTATTGAATATCAACTTCGGCCATGCTACTTGATTTTACGGGCTCAAAATATTGATGCAATTCATGAAAGTGAATCGCTTGACTTTCACGATTTGCATCAGAATGTTGTGTTCGATATCGTCCGGCAATGGCTTGTGATGAATCATCACTTTTAAGTTTTAAATAGTACTGTTGATGTAAGCGAGCCAGCTTAGGTTGCTGTAGAGCTTGGTAACAGAGCATTAAATTATAGTGTGCCTTAACATCTTCTGGGTCGATCATTAAAACTTGTTTAAAATACGTAATTGCTGTTTTATAATCATCTTGCAGATAGAAAATACGAGCAATACGAAAGTTTACCATTCGATCATTAGGATAGGTTGTTAATACTTGTTGTAGATGTTTTAATGCTAATTGTAGTTCACCTTCAAGCTGCAAAACTACGGCGTAAAAAAGATGCGCTTGGGAATTTTTTTGATCAAGATGTAATGCTTGTTTAAAGGCTTTAGTGGCTTGAATAGTATCAGCTTGTTTTAAATAAACCCGTCCAAGATTAACTAATGCACTTGCTTTTTGCGGATTAATTTTTTGAGCATATTTAAAAATAATTTCAGCCGCTATTAGATCTTGTTGTAACAATAATCCTATCCCGTAATCAGTCCATCGTTGCCAGTCTGAAGTATGTAATTTTAGTTTAGGGACTGTATTAACCTCAGGGGAGGTTAGCACTTGTAGTGTTATTTCATCTTTCGCTAAAGTAACAATTGGCATTTTGGCGATATTAGTAGCTAATTGTTTTTTATAAAACGGTTGTGACTGACTTGTTGTAAGAATATTTTTTTCTTGAAATACATATTGTGTATAACTTTGGGAAAATTTTCGATAATGTAAACGTGCTTGCACGATAAGCCTGTTAAGTTTTTTCTGAGGAATAGTGTAGCGATAATGAATTACCTTGGCAGTTCCGGGCGGTATACGGTTATCATAAATCAAGGCTCTTGCCTGCCATGAATTACGTTTATTGATAGCATTGCCTTTATCATCAACCAGCAGGGTATGAAATTGGTGGGCATCTTTGTCTAGCGCATTATTTTTAAGCTTGCCATTTTCGGCAATCACGACACCATTTTCGTCCAGCACTAATAATTCAAGCCAGATATCAAAAGCATCGGCTGTTCCCCCTGGGAAACGGTGTCCAACATTTTTATTTCGCACAACAACATCGATATTGATAGTATCGCCTGTATGAACTTGAGTTGTAACAGCATTGAGGGGGGCGGTTAAATTAGTTGCTGGATGCTCCTTAATTGCGTCGGCAGTTGTTTTTATTACTCGATTTAATGCAAAAATATCAACAGTCAGCGCGTCATTTTGTAAAAAATGCCTAATTTTGGCGAGTTGAATTTGATCCTGATTAAAGAATGCTAATGCGGTATTGGCTGCTGCGAATCGATGTGAACGAACTGTGTTATTACTATTGTTTTTATTTTCGACTGATACAACCGGCATGTGACAATCTACACAGCGTTTGTTTTTTAATGGGTAATAAAATGCGCCGGCAGCTTGCCCTGAAATACCACTGCTTTGCCAACTATCGTATTCGTTAAAACCCCTTAACCAACGATAATTATTAATGTCTTTATCAAGGTGTACTTTATGACAGCTTGAACAAAATTGTGCAGATTGATCTCGCATAAAGGGCTTTAAAAAAGCACGACGATGTGGCTCGGGATTCAGTTTGATCACAAAATCGCGAACAGCTTTAATTAATGGCAGCTTGCTGGTACTGAGTTTATGCAAATCAGGATATTCCAGTGTATAAGCACCTTGTCCAATACTACCGTTGATTGTGACCATTGCATGGCAAGTGACGCAGGCAATACCTACCTGCGCTGCCTTTGTGTTACGTAATTCTTTAACTGTTTTAGTCATTTTACCGGTAAATAATAAGGCCGGATCATGGCATCCGGCACAGAATTTTGAGCGTTTAGTATTGCCGGTTTGTTGCAATAACTCAATTGTTTTTAGGTACCATGGGTTATTAAATGAGGAAAAATGATGTGCGGAACTATTCCACTGTTGATAAATAGCCTGATGGCAATGGCGACATAATTTTGATTCCAAAAAAAATTGTTCAGGCATTAAACTGCGATGTTTTGTTTTGCTTGCACTTGGCAAAAAATATTGCTGTGAATTATTTTTTTTGTTATTCATTATTTTGGGAAGTTGGGGTGAGTTACTAATATAAAATTCCTGCTGCCACATTTTTTCACGTAACAACCAAATACTACTAATAGTGACAAATATAGTTATGATAGTAATACTGTGAGCTGCAATTTTTTTTTTTGATTTATCAAATGTAATTTTAAAAATAATTAATGTTAAGCTAACAACTGATATGCTAATATGTGAAAGTAAAACGCTATTGTATGAGGCGATTACGGCCGTAATTAATAACACAATTCCGGAAGCTGTTGTTAATAATATGGAGTATTTAACGGCTGTTATCGGTAATTTTTTGTTGCGCCAAAATATTATAATTAGCAGTATAGAAAATACAATACCAGCAACGCTATGTAACAGAATTGCCAGTATAGTAGTTAAGGTTGGCGTTGGAACAGCGTAACTTAATAGCCCCGAAATACTTAACACAATGAATAATGATTGAGTTAATGTTTTCATACAATTTTTAGTTCTCGCTTATTCTGTCATGCCTGTTAACCAATTTCCTGCATGAGTACTGAACAGTGTTTTTAAATTAATTTTTTTACCTCTAAAATAAACCTCACGAATATCCCATAAGGCTTTAATATCTCGGCTAGGATCTTGTTTGAGAATCACTAAATCTGCTTTGGATGATTTTTTTATTTGACCTATATTCGTTTGTTGTAATCGCTGTGCGGCTTGGCTTGTTGCGGACATGATTGCGGCCATTGGTGTCATTCCACATTTATTTACTAACAGTTCAAGCTCATTGAGCAAACCTATCCCATGGAAACTACCGGGGTTTCCTGCATCACTACCGGCTATGATGGTGACACCGGATGAAACAGCTAAACGACAAGCTGGAATAATACTAATAGAACGTTGTGTATAAAATTTAACGGCTTGTTCAGATTTTCGGACTTTGGCCAGCCAAGAGTCAGGTGCATTTAAACTGTCCAGAATAATAGGATCAACCCATTTTTTAACTGCTGCTTGTGTAAAGCTTTCGCCATTAAGGCTTTTTGACAGAGCCAAATAGGCGCCAATGGTTGGTGTTAAGGTAACTCCTTTATTGTTCATTATTTCAAGAGTGTTGCTTGAAATATTTGTTGGTAAATGTTCAATACCATGAGCTCCATGTTGTATTGCAAGTTGTGCGTTTTTATCACTATCGACATGAACCGTTGTTAACATACCGATTTCGTGCGCGCGCTTAATTGCTGCGTGTAATAAATTTTCACGCAGTAAGGGAAGTGGTTTATTGATACGCCCAGCTTCCAGAAACAGTTTAACGAAATTAACTTGCAAAGATTTGAGTTCATCAACCGCGGCTTCTGCTTGTTTTTCAGTGTTGACTTGTCGTGTCATTCTTTCTGCTAAGCCTGGCATAATTTTGAAAATACTTGCAGGGTGGCCACCAACAGAGGTAATTGATGGACCTGATAAAAATACTCTTGGTGCTCGCATCTTATCATTAGTCACAGCATCTCGTAACGACAATAAATCATCGACATCATCTGTCATTGAAACGATAGAAGTCACACCCATTGCAAGATAAACCTGTAAATCTCGAACTATTCGTGGTGTTAAGAATTCAGCCAATACACTTGAACCACCGCCCGAACCACCAAGATGAATATGTGAGTCAATTAAACCAGGGATGATATAGCTTCCGCTAAGATCAATGACTTGTACGTCTTGTTGTGCTGATTCAACAAAATCTTCACCAACATCCATTATTTCATCACCCAGGATAACAATACGGCCATTATTTATAATATTACCGAGACCATCTATAACGGTCATGCCTTTTAAAATGATTGAGCCACTTTTAGGTGTTTCACTGTTCATTCCGGGTGGAATTTTTGCCGAGTCGAGTTTAGGGGAAATTAAAAATACAAATAGATAAAGTGTTAACAATGATGCTAAAACTGCAAACAGTGCATTCCGATTTATTTTCTGTGAACTCTCCCAGCGAAATAATAATGCACTGCAAATAAATCCAATGATACCGGTAAGCAGTAAAATCGCAGAAGGTAATAAGTAATCAGTAATTTCTACTCCTCTAATTATTACATCCTGTAAAATTTCTACGACATAGGTTGCGGGTAGAAACTCTGCTATCCGTTGTAATGTTTCGGGCATCAGAAACAACGGCATGGCTGCTCCAGATAAAAATGCCAAGGGAAAAAATAAAATATTACTTATCGCTGGCGCAATCCTCATGTCGCGAGCAACACTTCCTATAATTAATCCAAGGGGTATGAATGCGAATGCACTAATAAATATTAATAATAGTAATAACAGCAGGGAGCCTTGTATATGGATGCCAAATAGTAGTTTTGCAACAATAACTTGTAAAATCATTGCCATCATAATATTTAACATCGAGGTGATAGCATGTGCCGTCACTATGGTAATGGATTTTACCGGAGTAACATGATAGCGACGATACAAACCACTCTCGCGTAAGCTGACCATGTAAAATGAAGTGCCAAAAAAAGAAGCGGCAATAAGATTCATTGTCATAATACCGGGCAAAACGCGTTGTACGCCTTCAGCTTCTCCTGCTCCAAAAATATACGATAAACCAATTAGCAGTAAAATTGGAAAAACAAGGTTCCAAAATATTGCAGGTTTGGCTCGCCATGACTCGGTTAATTGCGCTGCTGTAAAGCTTGCCACTCCACGGAATAGTTTCATTGCTTATTCTCCTTGGGCATTTCATCAGCAATTTCATTACGACTTGCCCCAATGAAATCAAAGTAAATATCTTCCAAACTGGGTGGTTTAATATGCAGTTCGGTGATTTGTCCTTTTCCTGATTTAAGGCTTTCAGCTAAAGTTAGAATTGCTGTCGAGGGTGTGGTGGTAGTAAATCGTTGGTAACGCTCATCTTGTAAATGATCTTGTTCTTGGGGGCTTTGTAAACCCGAGGTATCAAAATCACCTTGTGTTCTTAGTAAAATTGTTGAATTTGCCCCTGCATTTTCAATTAACTCCAAGGGACTGCCATCGGCCACTATTTTCCCTGAATTTAGAATAATAATCCGATCGCAGAGTTGTTCGGCTTCTTCGATGTAATGAGTTGTAAATATAATGCAACGTTTCGATGCGGACAATTCGCTGAGCAAAGTATGGAGATTGCGACGTGAAACCGGATCAAGGCCACTGCTGGGTTCATCAAGAATGATCAATTTCGGATCGTTGATCAATGACATACCGATAGCAAGTCGAAGTTTTTCACCACCAGAGAGCGTTTGATTACGTACCTTAGCTTTGCTGGTTAAAGATACTTGTTGTAATATTTTATAAGGATCAATTGAGTGCTGAAAAAAAGATGCTATTAATTTGAGCGTTTCCAGCGGTGTTAATTCAAGGGGCACTGCGGTTGATTGTAGTTGTACACCAAGTTGTTCGCGTAATTTATAGGCATCACTAACCGGATCCAAACCCAGAACACTAACTTGACCGCTACTGGGTTTTCGAAGTCCCTCTAATGTTTCTACTAAAGTTGTCTTGCCGGCACCGTTGGGACCTAATAAACCAATAATACCGCCACCGCTAATTTCCAAATTAATATTACAAAGCGCCTGAATATCACCATAACTTTTTGAAAGATCCTTAATACTAATTGTCATTATTATTTATCCCTAGTTAGATATCTCAAATCGAATCAAATCAAATCATATGTATATTTTTTATTCCGCGGCACTATTACGCATAAAAAACACCACAAAAAATACATGACAAATTATAGCCGGAATAATACTTTGAGTATAAATAAGCAATAATCCTCCAACTATTGAAATTGATATACAGCCTGAGGCAATCACAATGCATTGAAACACGGTTTTAAGCTGAATTAGTTGCTGTGCTAAAAATAATAAAGTGACTATTACTACAGCTAATATTGGTGTGAGTAAAAAATTATATAACATAACATATAATAATATGCCTCGAAAAAATAATTCCTCTACGGCACCGGCTGATGCCGCGAGTAGCACAGTGATTGAACTTGGGACATTTTTTAAACCTGCTATCCACGGAATACTGCTTAACTCTTTAAATCGCTCTGGGCTTTTATTACGGGCGAAAGCTAAATAAAGACTTATAAGTAAATTTGCTAATGAGACTTCAGCTATAATTCCTATTAATGTTAAAGCTAGACTTTGCCACGAAAAACTAAAAAATACCGAGAAGTTGATAGTAAAGAATAATGCAAAAATTACGCAACCTATTAAACCACAAGTGTAGTATAAGACGCTTAGTAAAACTGTTTTTACCGCCTGCATGTCACTACCAACAAAAGACATGATTAATAATACCCAACTACGTAAAGCATTTGATCGTTCATCTAAATACCATAGCATTTTACCCCAGACTAAAATAAAACTGGTCGCAAATACTAAATATAAAATAATACTGAAAGTGTCTATCATGTTAAGTCTTCAATATTCGTATCATTAAATGATTTTGTAATGAATGTGTGATGATGGGTAATAAAATACTATGATCACCTAGTATATAAAGTGAACCATATAACAAGCCCATTAAGGTCTTGCTTAAAACTGTGCTTAATCCAAAGAATAAATGGTTTAGACCATACATAAGCGAGGTAATAATTAGTACCGACCATATTGGAAAGTGAAAATAATTTTCAAAAATAGCAAAACAAATCTGACGATAAAGAAATTCTTCCATCACAGCAATAGCGAATAGTAATAAATAGTAACCCGGACTAAGTTTTTGTCGCCAGAAATTTTGTAGTTTTAGTTGTTTTGGGAAATGTCCTGTTTGTTGATAAAAAACCAATGCAAATAGGATGATTTCAATCAATAGTGCCACGGGCACCAAAAATACCGCAAGTGCCAATAGTTCCGGTGAAGCACTGTTAAAATACAGTAGTTCGGGTATCAGTAACCAGACAACAATACAAATCACTACAATTGGAAACAATAGCATAAGCATGAAGCGTGGTGTTACCTCACGGACATCAACGCGAAATACCGAAGCCAGTGCGGCACTAAAGCCCGAAGGGAAAGTTGCCGATGCTAAAATGATTGAATTAAGGTAGAGGATGAGGGTACTCATTTGAGATACCTCCTGATGCCTTTATTCTAGGATGGTTACTATACGGTACACCTGGAACACACATTGTTACCAGCTCTGGAATAAAAGTACGCATTACGTGCCATCCTTTTGCTGATGTTTCAGGTGGTGTAATATCGAGGAATACGGCAAATTCAGAAACAGAGGATACTTGTCTAATTAATTTTACGGTGTCTTTTTTAACATCGTCGCTCTGATAGTTAGGCATACCCGAAAGCGCGGTTGGTTTACCAATTAAATCCTGAATGATTTTTAATTTAATTTCTGCGTATTCGGGGGAGGCATAAAAAGAAACATTACGATCAAGATCAGTAAACGCTTCATTTTTTGAATTAGTAAAATACTGTTCGGGTAAATAGAGTGGACCGTAAATTCCGAGAAATGCGATGGCGATAGATTCCATTAAGCCACGATAATAGGCATGTACCGGATCTAAACTGGCTTGAGCTCCAAATACGATTAATGGCCGTTGATGTTTTTTATTGATCAATATTGCTCCTAATACGGCAGCATCGACCGAATCGAGTACTCGTAAATCAACGGCTATTGCGTCATAACGAGAATCATTACAAAATAATTCAGGGAACATACTGCTGATGGTTAGGTTATCCATAATAACTGCAGGAGCTTTACGCTTGGTATACCAGTTAAGCATTAACGCATCGATTTCAATAAACTCAAGAATGGCATTCTGTAAAGCTTTTGTTACTGAAGAATGAGCTGCTGTACCCGTTGAAAACCCTGGACTAAATGCAACTTCGTTTTTATCACGGTTCATTCGATAGCCAACTAAAAGCATTTGCGCCGGCACCCAAATTTCGTGTTCGGGATCGATTAGGGAATGACATTTAACCCAGCCAACGATGTCATCCAATTCAAGTTTTTTTATTCCTTTATAATCCGATTTATTTAGTTTTATATAATCACTTTCACTAAATAAATTTAGATATTCAAAAGGAATAACGGTACCGCGTTTACTGATTTCTCTGTAACTGGCGTATTGTAATCTTTCTCCGAGGGTATATTGGGCAACCATCAGCGAATACCGCTCTATCGCTTCACCGGCCAGACGGATTAAAGCTTCTTCGTAATAAAGACCATAGCCACTTAAATGGTACTGCATATCGAGTTCAGGGTTGAGCAATACCTTATGATAATTTGGCATATTCGCAACAATTGATTTAATTTTTAAACCTTCGGCATATTTTAAAGGGCTGGCCAATAAACTTTTTGCAATGCCACCGTGTTCGCCACAAACTGATTTTAGGATATCTTCAAGAAGGTGAGTGCTGTAAGGGTAACGTCGAGTTAAATTCATGAGTCTCCTTCTTGTGGCTAAATATTGGCAACGATG
>UOFS01000004.1_pt1 | contig 17916 bp, 13 predicted proteins | sample 1989581 | NCBI WGS metagenome assembly UOFS01 (sample SAMEA4712198, study PRJEB27164) | hydrothermal vent metagenome | biome: marine basaltic hydrothermal vent biome; feature: marine hydrothermal vent; material: mineral | place: Pacific Ocean | collected 2011-06-14/2011-07-23 | depth 1691 m | reverse complement strand
GGGACGCAACCCATTAAGCTAATCGTATTTGGTTACTATGGCTTTAATCTCATGTAAGTAATAAACTGAGTTATCCAGTTTATTAACGCTATTTAAAAATCATGTTTTTAAACTGATCTCAGGTTATTGTGCACCACCCCTAACGACTAACCGACCTATTCATTTATTTCAATATATTCTTTAAGTGCTGGCCTGAAATCCATTAGCTGTTTAGATGCTAGCGGTATGTGACACAATGAACGAATGTATATTGAACCACTTCGACACCTTGCCAAATCAGTATCCTTGTTATAAACCATTTACGGAATTAACGCCCGTACTGGAACCGTGACAAAAGTATTGCTATTGCCTAACTCGCCATCACCATTATCTCCCCAGCACCACAGTGAATTATCAGATTTTAATGCACAAGTATGGTTGTCAGATGCAGCGACTGTTTGCCAATTGACTAAGCCACTGTCCACATTAACGGGGACGGGACTTAATACTTTGTTGCCATTACCAATTTCGCCATTATTGTTTGCACCCCAACACCATAGACTATTATCGGATTTTAATGCGCATGACATATTATTGTGTACGGATATTAACTGCCACTTTGATGTCACTCCCGCATTGCTATCTTCTTTGGTGTTTATTTGGATGGGTGGCGTTGTCACAATTTGAGTCGCCAGAGGATCGTAAACTGTTTCCTCACCAATGGCACCATTACTAGTATCGCCCCAACACCATAATAATTGGTTTGTATCAATGGCACATGCATGTCGTCGTCCCATGCTGACACTTGACCAACTGGAATTAGTGATTCCGGCAGGATTAACTTGCAGTGGTTTTGCTGAATACAACTCCGTGCTTCCCGCTTGTGCAGCGCTTTTTGAGCCTAATTGTTCGTAGTTATTATCCCCCCAACAGTACAAGGCATTATCTATTTTGGTAATGCCGCATTGCGAGTTACGACCGGCACTCACCGATGCCCAAGCAGTGTTGGTGGGGTTTGCTAAATTGACCTGAATGGCTTGGCGCTGTTCGTCTCTAAATGGTAGGTTAATATCGGCTGGTTGTGTTGCAAGTTTGCCGTAGGCATTATTACCCCAACACCAATAAGTATCATCTGTTTTTAATGCACACGAAAATTCGCTGCCGACGGATAGTTGTTTCCAGTTAGTCACCGTGCTATCGATTAGGGTTGGGATTGCGATGTTTAAAGGAGTTGCCCCTGTAGCAGGCGTAGAAAATTCACCGCCCAACTGACCATTACGATTATCTCCCCAACACCATAAGCTGTTACCGGTATTCGTGGCATTGGGTCTTAGTGCACAATTATGTCGACCATAGCTACTGACTTGCGACCAATCGCTAAATAACCTAGCTTCTTGGTTTAAAGTTAAGTTACTACTGGTATTTTTATTGCCCAGTTGCCCTTCACTATTTAAACCCCAACACCATAAGGTGCCATCGGTTTTAATGGCGCAACTGTGGTGGTTGCCGGTTTCTAACTGCGCCCAAATATTGGGATCATCAGTAATGGCTTTATTGTTAATTACTTTATTGGGTACGGTTGTTAAATTAATGGTGCCATTACCCAATTGTCCAAAAAGATTACGTCCCCAACAGCGAACCGAGCTTTGTTTTTTGTTTTCAGTATTAAGGCTTTGATTAACAGCACAATCGTGTGCACGACCACTCACTACTGCTATCCAGTTTTGATCACGAAGATTGCTAACCAGTGTTGGCTGAGAGATTGAATCATTGCCTAATTGACCCAGTTGTACATTGGCATTTCGGCCCCAGCAAAACATTCTATTTCGAGTATTAACAGCACAGCTATGATAAAAACCAGCAGACACTGTTATCCAGTTTTCAGCCGTGCCGACTTGGGTGGGGTTTAAAAATATTTGGTCGTTTAAATTAGTTTGACCTGATTGACCATCACTATTACCACCCCAACACCACAGTGATCCAGATGGTGTTTCAGGATTAGAATTTATTGACTCAATGATGCCACAGGCATGATTGGCACCGGTCGAAATATCAAGCCATGAGGCAGTAGGCTCTGTTACAGATAAGACAACAGGAGTTGGAAATAATACTGGGTTATTATTAATAACATTATTACCAATGGCATTGCTCCAGCCCCAACACCACGCTGATTTTACCGCTTGGTTTGATATAATTTCATTTTTAATGCCACAAGTAAAAGTACTGCTAGTACTGAGCTTTGACCATATCGAGTCATCGGGGATAGCAGCATTAGCATTACGTCCTTTAAAGATTTGCGTTGGTGTGTCTATTTGAGTTGTTCTGGTAATAGCTACATCGGAAGTTAATTGACCGGAGCCATTGCTACCCCAGCAATATACAGCACCACCAACTTTAATTGCACAGGAATGTGTTTCAGAAACTGCTACCGATTGCCAATCGTTTGCTTGGCCGATTTGCAAAAAATTAGTATAAATATTTTCACTCGCCACGGTTTTAACCGGAACACCAATATTGCCAGTTCGATTAAAACCACGACAATACAGGTTTCCTATGTCAGAAACAGCACAAATATGATCAAATCCGATCGATACCGATATCCAGTTTGAGCTAGCATCAATTTGTAATGGTTTTAAAACTTCATTCCCTATTATTGCAGGGTCCCCCAGCCGCGATGAGGAATTACTACCCCAACACCAAATGCTGCCTGCCAAACTGCTATCCACAGCTCGAATAGCACAAGTGGCTTCAGCATACGAAGTGATATCCACAATGTTATTTGGCAAAGGTGGTGCTTGAGGTAATGGTGAACTGCTACCACCGCCGCACGATGCTACCATTAAAATTAGACTGAGTAGAAATAGTTGTTGATATGCTTTTTTAGTTCCGAACACTAGAATCCCCATAGATGAAAGATAAACCGAGGAGCTAGGCTATATAGTGGGTGGATTAACCGAGTGTCGCCGCGTCCTTGTGTTTAGCTTTATATATTTATCGCATAAAGTTAAGCCACATAATACAAATTATTAAAAGAAGACGCAACCCATTAATTATCCAGTTTATTTGCGTTATTTAAAAATAATGTAGTGGTTTAATAAACTTGGAGGTAACATGTTGGTGTTGCTGACACATTGATCTATATAGACTTACCTTATAGTGTTAGTTATTGGTTAGTAACAAAGCGGCTTCTAAAAGGGCTGTTTATTAAGCCCGCTGGCTGGCTTGATGGTAGCTCTATTTTAAAAGGAACTTTGGAAAGCGATAGAACATTGAAGCTTTGTCCTAAGTTTTGGAATAATAGTTTATGCTAAAATTAGACGAAATATCGACTAATAAATCTTTATATATCGTTCGGTCAATTTCTAAATTAAACCGCTTTATTGACAATAGAGCATGTAGCTAAAATGACAAACAAAGCGAAAATTGTCTGTACAATAAAAAAAATATTGCCTAACACGTATAAGCCAATTTTGTGTCAACAGGCATAAGTAACTTATTTCAGTTATTGCTTATTAAAAATAAATTAATTAACTAAAGTTAAATACTGCATCTGTCACGGTAGTTATTAAGCAAGTCGCTTACATTAAGTTTCACCGTTTAATAACCAAGCCTAAAAGAAGAACACACCATATCGAGTTATTGACTATGATCTGCTTGAGAAAATAAAATTAACAAATGACGCTAGTCATAATTCAACTAAACTTATAGAGTAACTGTATAATATTATTGTTTGTTTAAGGTAGTTTTAAATTATTTACTAGTAGGTACGCTGTATGAAATTTTATCGTTATTTCTTAAATGGTATTCCTGAGTATTTAGCGCGTCACTATTGGTGGGCGTATTTATGGCGTTTTTCAGTGTGGTTTTTTGACTTTCAGTTTATAATTAATGCGATTTTATTTGGTCAATACAAAAAACTAAAAGCAGAGACTTTATTACAAATCACTGATAATAAAGGTCCTATTTTACAGTTGGCTTGTGTTTATGGCAGTTTGACACCAACAATAATAAAAAAAATTTCACCAATGCCACTCCATATAACGGATGTCGCATTAATACAATTACGTAAAATAAAAAATAAAATTGCTCGTCAATCATTATTGTTAGCAACAATAATGAATGCAGAGCAACTGGCATATAAAAATAATAGTTTTAAAAAATTAATAGTATTTTTTTTATTGCATGAACTACCCCAAACAGCAAGATTAAAAACATTAGCAGAATGTCTGCGTGTTACACAGCCCGATGGAATTATTGTTATTACCGAATATAATAAAAAACCAATAAACCATTTTTTGTATCGATTTTACCCAAGTCGTTGGTTATTAGAAAAAGCAGAACCTTTTCTCAGTGATTTTTGGTCAGAAGATTTGTTTTCTATGTTAAATGATCTCGGAAAACAATACGCTAAAGAAGTCAATCTTGTTAATGAAGTAACACTATTTTATGGTTTCTATCGGGTTGTGGTTTATTCTGTATGCAACCGAGACATTACGTAACATGGGAAAAATTTTATTAGCAAAGTTTTAGTTAAATATTTATTTTTAGTCGAGTTTTTTTAATGGCACTGGATAATTAACGCTGATGAATTATTATAGTGTTCGTCTGTACAGCTTAGGTTAATTAATACATTTTAATAGATTGTAGTGCTAATAACGTTATAGCTATTTTCTAGTCGTTGTATCAAAATTGTTTTTAAAATGTTTCGGATCGGTGCCTGTTTGTTTTTTAAATTCTGTTTTAAAAATACGATTAAGGCTGGTTGGTGATAAGTCCATCAAGTAAAGTTTTTTTGTTATCATTAGTTCGGTTAAAGTGTTCGAATATTGGCTGAGTTGTTCTTTGTTTAATTTGTTTAATTTGTTTTGAGGTTTAGTATTCGTTGAAAACAGTACAAGTTATGGTTGGCGTAAGCCCATAATAGCAATATAGATAATTGCTATGGCGCTAAAAATATAAAGTAGCTGATCAATGTTAAATGGTACAGTATTTTGTTTATAAAAATAGTTAACGATACTGGCTATTAACCAAAAAACCACTAGCACCACCATAAAATTACGTAACCAGGATAGTGTATTATTTTTACGATAAGAATAATAATGGGCGACTTTATGATGATGAAAAAACAAGAGTTTAAAAATTAAAACGGTATAAACAAGTGCTTGTATCGTTGTTGTGGTAACAAAAATGGGGAATGTGCTGTGAAATAAGCCGGGTAATAGTGACTGGTTAAAATGATTCTGAATGATGGTTAGCTTTGTTATAAAATCAAGTTGATAAAATGGAATTAATAAAATAATTCCTATTAAGGCTGGTAAAAAGTGTAACTGATATTTTTTTATCGTGTTGGTTTTGTCCGTCATAATGCGGACATACAAATAGAGTGCAGGTGGAAAAATAAATTCTAATGGTAATATGATGGCTATTAAAATTGGAACATAGTAGATAGTGTTCGTATCGATTAAATAATGATGGATAACCGTGATAGCAACAGAAAATATAAAAACAGCTAAAAATCGATTGGCGTAATTATTTTTTTTTCTTAACAATAAGATAGATAAAAATATTCCTGCTATTCCGGCGAGTAATAGTAACGTTGATATAAGGTTAATGTTTGTATTAATTTCCATTAGTCTATTAATTTTAGCCTATAATGAAAAGTATATTTTTTATAGTATTAACTATTCTTCAAGCATGTTCAACTCGTGGTATTTATAATGCTATTCAAACAGAGAGCGCTAATTGATGATTAATTTATCGCTCGTCTAATTAATTTGTGTATTTCAATAATAATCATGACTGTTGTTGCCATCATTAGTAACTGCAGCCAATGATCAATACTGACGGCAGTAATGTTTAATACCTCGTTTAACCAAGGTGTATACATTGCAGCGATATGAATTGTTTGTGCGGCAATTGTACCAAGTAAGAGTATGGGGTTGGTTAAAGGGTTTTTTAAAAATATCGACTGCGTTTCTGATCGACAATTTAATACATGAATATTTTCAAATAATACCATCAACAATAAAGTACTGTTTCGAGCTTCATCGATAGTGAAACCTTGTTTTAATAACCATTGAAATAATAAAAAGGCAGTGATACCAATTGTAGTTGCAGATAATATCACACGTTCGATCATGATTCGGTTAAATATAGGCTCTGATGGTGAACGCGGAGCTTGGCTTAGCTCGTTTCCTTCACCCGGTTCAAATGCTAATGCGATATCTTGGATCCCATTGGTGACTAAATTGAGCCATAATAGCTGAACGGCGAGTAGCGGTAGGGGTTGCGAGGTTAATAATGCCAAGGTAAATAATATTAATTCAGCTGCGCCAGTTGAAATTAATAAAAATATGACTTTTCGAACATTGGCATAAGCAATACGTCCTTCTTCAATCCCCGCAACAATGGATGAAAAATTATCATCGGTAATGATAATGCTGGCCGTTTCTTTTGCAACATCGGTTCCTGCTTGTCCCATAGCAACACCAACTTGGGCAGACTTTAAGGCAGGTGCATCATTGGCACCATCACCACTAACAGCAACAAAATGACCATTTCGCTGTAATGAATTAACAATATCCAGTTTTTGATGTGGTTCAACTCGGGCATACACTCGTGTCTCTCGTGTAATGGCATCAAGTTGTTTGTTATCATTTGCATTGGCTAATTGGCTACCAGTAACAACGTCATTAATATTATCAATTAAATTAAGTTCTTTGCCTATGGCCAGTGCTGTAGCAGGGTGATCGCCAGTTAAAATAGCGACTTGGATACCGGCTTGTCGACAACGGTTAATAGCGTCTTTTGCTTCAGCCCGTAATGGATCAATCATGCAGATTAAACCAAGAAAAGTAAGATTGATTAAATAATGCTGCGAAAAATCATTTATTTCGTTAATCGATGTTGACCCCATTGCTAGAGCAAGCACACGGTAACCTTGGCTAGCAAGCTCATGGGCTTGTTGTTTCAGTTTGCTGCTATTAATGACCACATTGTTATCGGGTAACATCATGCTAGTACACATGGGTAATAAACTTTCGATTGCGCCTTTTACAAAAATAATCTGTTCATTATTATTGCGATGCAAACTGGCGCTATAACGTCGCTCAGACTCAAATGGAATGCTGTTTAATACTGGATAGTCTAACAATAACGCTGTTCTAATTTTATTGGCTTTATGTGCCATTACTAATAAGGCAACATCAACCGCACTGCCGTGGTGAGTCCAATGGCCATCACGTTGTCCGAGAAATGCCTCATTGGGTAAACTTGCGGCATCACAAATTTGAGATAACATGGTATTTAATCGTGAATTTTCTAGCGTTGAATTAAAACTAATTTTCCCTATGGGGATCATCCCTTCACCTGAAACTGACCAACTGTCGCCATTGGCAAGTACAATGCGACGAACGGTTAATTGGTTTACTGTTAGGGTGCCGGTTTTGTCCGTTGCAATAAAAGTGCAAGAACCGAGTGATTCAACCGCAATTAAACGCCGAACGATAACGTGGCGGAGTGACATACGGCGCATACCAATGGCTAGTGCCACCGTTAGTGCAACGGGTAAACCTTCTGGAATTGCCGAAACCGCTAGCGCGACGGCCAGAAAAAAAATTTCATTTAATGCTGTGCCTTGAAATAATGCAATGCTGGCCATTACTACCGTTGCCAAGGCAACAGTAATGGCAACTCGTTGCGTAAAGCGTTCCATACGTACCAATAATGGTGCCTTGGGTGTGGGTTTGTTAATAACATCGGCTGCAATTTGACCAAGCGCGGTATTTAATGTGGTTGCGGTAACAATGCCCGTCGCTCGACCTCGCGTTACCAAGGCACCAGCGAATGCCATGTTGTACCGTTCAGCTAAAATAGTTTCTTTTGTTAAAAGTGTTTTTGCTTCTTTAGGAACGGCTAAGGATTCACCTGTTAATAATGACTCGTCAGTTTCTAAATCATGAGCATCAATTAAACGAATGTCTGCCGGTATGCGATCACCCGACTCTAATAAAATAATATCGCCAGGAACGACTTGTTCAGCATTGATTTCATATGTGTCGCCATTGCGTATGACATGAGCGTATGTAGTGAGTAGTTTACTTAATGCTGATGCGGCTTTTTGTGCAGAATATTCTTGAAACGAGCCGATAATGGCATTAATGAATAACACGCCTGTGATGAATCCTGCATCAGACCATTGTTCTAAGATAAGTGAAAGTAATGCAGCGGCTACCAATACATAAATTAAGGGGCTTGAGAACTGACGGAAAAATACCCGCAGTAAACTTGCTGGTTGTGTCGAGGGAAGTTTATTCGCACCAAAAAATGCTAAACGTTGCAAGACCGATTGTTGTGATAAACCGTGTTGGGATGTTTGCAGTTGCAATAACAGTTGGTTAATTTTGTAGGCATGTGCTGCCTTGGGAATGTTTTCCCAGTTTATATCATCGTTAATACGTTGTTTAGGTTTTTTTTTCATTTTGCACTACCCTCTACCCCTAGGTATTTTATCCTGCTTTGAGTTTAGTTTCAGCTTTTTGTTTTTAAAGTCAAAACAAAGAGTCGATTCATATCAAAACCTGAGCGTTTAGCAATTTCAGAAAGTGGGCAATGTTGTGTGGTTGAGCTTGATATTAATTTTTAGCCGCTTTAATTCGATTAAGGTTGGTTGGTGATAAGTCCATTATAACGTGCTGTGAAATAAGTTGGGTAATGAAGGTCAGGTGAGTTATTAAAAATGTAATTAAAACATTTCCATCGGATCAACATCAATACTCCAACGAATAGTATTGGTTTTTTTCATTTCGAGTTGTTGCACTAATGGAGTCAGGCAGTGGTGTAGTGTTTTTCTATCTTTTGCTAAAATAACTAATTGCGAGCGAAATTTTCCGGCGCGGCGCTCCATTGGGGCGGGGAATGGGCCGTAGCACTCAAGTTGATTATTGAGTTGGTTTACAATTTGTTTGGCTTCAAATAAAAATTGCTGTGGTGGATTTTGGGCGGTTGCTTGGGCACGTAGTAAGGCTAAGTGAGTGTAGGGTGGAAACTGTGTTTCGTAACGTTCGTGTAATAATTCTTTTGAAAACTCACCGTAACCTTTATTGATTAAGGCTTGTAAGAAAGTGTGCTCGGGGTGATGGGTTTGAATGGCAACTTCGCCGGGGGTTTCGGCGCGGCCAGCGCGTCCAGAGACTTGCAGTATTAATTGTGCCATGCGTTCACTTGCGCGAAAGTCAGCACTAAATAATCCTTGGTCAATATCGACAATACCCACTAAAGTTACATCGGGAAAATGATGACCTTTGGCAATTATTTGCGTACCGAGTAAAATTTGATGTTTGCCTTGGTGTATTTCATCAAAGATTTTGTCCAGCGCACCTTTGCGGCGAGTATTGTCACGATCAATTCGTACCGTGTGGTACTGCGGAAAATATTTTTCCAAGGTTTCTTCAATACGCTGCGTGCCGTGGCCAATATTTAATAAATTATCACTGTCGCAATTTGGACAGCAGGTTTCGATGGGACGCTCTGATCCGCAGTGATGACAGCGTAAGCGATTGGCGCTTAGATGAATCGTCATGTGTTTATCACAGCGTAGGCAATCGGCGCACCAGCCACAGTCGTGGCACATTAAAGTTGGCGAATAACCGCGACGGTTTAAAAATAAAATAACTTGTTTGCCTTGTTCTAGGTGCCAGTGCATGCGATCCATTAAATGTGATGACAAGCTTTCCTTCATGGGTAAGTGACGCACGTCGATAATATTTATTTTCGGTGGAATGGCCTTGCCTGCGCGCTCGGGTAAATGCAGTAAACTAAAGCGTTGTTGTTGAACGTTGTATAAACTTTCTAATGAAGGTGTCGCTGAGCCTAGTATTATCGGTATTTTTAAGTTTCTAGCACGCATGATGGCAATATCACGCGCAGAATATCGAAAGCCGTCTTGTTGTTTTAAAGATAGATCGTGTTCTTCATCTATAATAATTAAACCGGGTCGTTGCATTGGGGTGAATACCGCCGAACGGGTTCCGATCAAAATATCAGCTTGCGCATTGCGAAAGGCCAACCACGCGGTTAAGCGCTGCGTATCGTTTAAACCCGAGTGTGAGGTGACTATTGTGGCATTGAGTCGCTGTTGGAAGCGACTAATAAGTTGTGGTGTCAGTCCAATTTCGGGGACGAGAATTAAAACTTGTTGTTGTTTTGCTAAACAAGCTTGAGCCGCTTGTAAATAAACCTCTGTTTTACCACTGCCGGTAACACCGTGCAATAAAAATGCTTTAAAGTCTTGTTGTTGTAGTGCTATTAATAACGCAGAAACAGCTTGTTGTTGTGCTTGGTTGAGTTGGTGCGTTGTTTCTTTAGAAGATACGTTATGCGCGCTGTTTTTTTGTTTCGTAATTGTTACCGTTTGTTCAGATTCTATGAGCCATTGTTTTTTGACAAGTCGGTTAATGCTGTCACGCCAATTTCCTAAGTCGGATATGGTGGCAAAATCCTGTTCTGTGATGCCGGTATTTGAATATCGCTCAAATAATAACATTATTTGCTTTTGTTTTGGTGAGCGTTTTAAGCTTGTGGCACTGTCTTGTAGCTGTGTTTGTCCAAGCTCGCTAAGTGACCAAACTTTTTGAGTTGCGGCATTAGCCGCTTTGCCTTGGCGTAGTAAAGCTGGAATGCTGGCCTGTATCACCTCGCCGATAGGGTGTTGGTAATAGTGGCTGGCCCATTGTAATAGCTTGATGTCTTGAGCGTTCAATAAAGGTTCAGTATCTAATACCGAGTCGATAATACGCAGTTTATTGGTGGCAACGTCCGAGCTTTCAATTTCTTGTAGCACAATGCCGACTAAAAGTTTGCCGCGAAACGGCACGCTAACGCGCATCCCCACTTCAATCGTGGTGTAATTTAACTCGGCATTAAAGTTAAAGCTCATGCCAGATTCAGAGTGGCAATCAGATCCTGGGCCGAGATAGTCAAATGTACGTCGTAATGGTGACGCGACTGCAACCCGAAATAGCTTGTTTTTCTGACTCATAATGAATTAAGTAGATAAAATTTAGTCAATTGAATTGCCATAAGTTTTTTGTATAATAAAGTTAAGTAGCCTTAAAATAAATGTGATTATTATTTACCAATGATCAACAAGGTTATCCACAGATTTTGTGGATAACTTTGTGGATACTCTATGTTAATCAGACTCTAAGCCGCATGGTTGTTACCATTCTATTAAATTGTACGTTAATTAACCTCCTCTATATTTTATTATATTTCAATAGGTTATGTTATTTATATAAGTGCAAATGTTGTTTGTTGACAGTTTTAGTCAATTATTAATGATTATATGTTAGTCGTATTTAACTGTGAATAAAATTCTATAAAAACACATTTTTGAGCTTGCCTAATTTGTTATCGATATGTTAGGTGTTAAATTTGATGTAAAATTTGTACATTTTTTATACACTGTCAGCCATTTCTTATACATTTTCTTTATAAAATAACAAAAAATGACCAAAATAAATTGTCATTTACTTGAATTTATCGGAATAGTATATCCATCAATACTGACAGCATTTTTATTTTGACGGTATTCTGACATTTCTTGTTCACTACGTTTTGAAGACCACTCGGTTAATAATTCACGTTGCGCAACAAAATCCATTAGTGGCACACCAAAACCACATGAAGTTTGAACACGTTTTATATTTAAGCGAAATAATTGCCTCACTCCGGCTATGCCTTGAGGAAATTTATCACGTAAGGTCATCCATTCTGGGTGATCCGGTAAGATACTCTCGGCACCTCCGTATAACCGTAGAATTTTAGGTTTGCCAGTGAAGGCACAAAACATCACAGTTAATCTGGAATTCTCAGCAATGTGGGCGGCGGTTTCATTACCGCTGCCGGTTAAGTCGAGCAGCAAAACGTGCTTGGAATCGAGGATGTGTAAACTATGAACACCTCGTGGCGAGACATTAACGTGGCCTGTTTCGGTTAGCGGAGCGGATGCTAAAAAATACATAGCTTGCTCCGATATCCAATTAGCCAAATCGGGGGTAATTTCGGGGTGTACTTTTGCCATTTTATTTTCCTACAGAAGTTGTGACAGTTGATATGCTATTGCAGTTAATTTGTTAGTATGATGCGGTGATTTAAAACACACAAGTTAAAACTTGTCGATTGCGAAAGCGCAATTCTAATGGAGGTGTACTAAGTAAATGAGTGAATTATGGCAGGAAATTGAACGGACTATATCAGAAGCCACTCAATCGCGTTTTGCTAACAGTAGCCAAGCTACAGTCTCAGGTGGTTGTATTAATCAAGCCTACCAAGTACGCGATAAAAATGCCGTTTATTTTGTAAAATTAAATAATGCCAATAAACTCGATATGTTTGAAGCCGAATTTGAAGCATTAAATGAAATACAGCAAAGTAATACTGTAACGGTACCAAGAGCAGTTTGTACTGGTGTGGCTCAACAATCGGCATTTATAGTACTAGAACATTTACAACTTACAGTCATCAGCAAGAAGGGCATGAGTGATTTAGGACAACAATTAGCCGCTATGCATCGCACCGAGCAAACACAGTTTGGCTGGACTCGAGATAATACTATCGGCTCAACAGTGCAGTGCAATACGTTAACAGCTAATTGGCATGAGTTTTGGCAAGCGCAGCGTTTAGGATTTCAATTAGAGCTAGCGGGTCATAATGGTTATCGCGGTGCATTGCAAAAAAAAGGCGATAAGTTAATGGAAAAAATGTCTGGTTTATTTAGCAGTAGCACAATCAAAGCATCATTATTGCACGGTGATTTATGGTCAGGTAATATGGCAATGCTGCAATCTGGCTCACCGGTAATATTTGATCCGGCACTATATTATGGCGATAGAGAAACCGATATCGCGATGACAGAATTGTTTGGTGGTTTTAGCGAAGATTTTTATCAATCGTATAATGAGCATTACCCATTAGATCAAAATTATACTATACGAAAGACTTTTTATAATAGCTATCATATTCTAAACCACTTGAACTTATTTGGCGGTGGTTATGGTCAACAAGCTGAATCAATGATCGACCAAGTATTATCGGAATTAGGGTAATATATAAACATCGATAAATTTTTAACTAGAAATAAATATATATGATGAAATATTATTTAAGCTTAATTTTATTACTATGCAGTATTCCAATATCAGCCGAGGTTCGATTAAGGCCAGCTGATTGGGCTACTCCGATTATTGGAACCTCGTTAGAAAATATTTACCAAGTTGACTCAGGTGTTTACCGTTCCGAACAACCGAATTTATCCGAGTTTACGCTGTTAACTAAGTTTGGTTTAAAAGAGGTTCTTAACCTTAGAGAGTTTCATTCCGATGATGATGAAACCGAAAATTTGAATTTACAGTTGCACCGAATTAAAATTGATACCGGAGAAATTTCGGAACAAGATATTTTACAAGCACTTAAAATTATTAAGCAACGTAAAGGTCCAATATTAGTTCATTGCTGGCACGGTTCCGATCGAACGGGTGCTGTTATAGCCGCTTATCGTATTGTCTTTAATCAGTGGACAAAAGCCAAAGCGATAGATGAGCTACTTGCTGGTGGTTATGGCCATCATGATATTATATACCCGAATATTGTAAAATTAATTAAAAGCTTAAATATTGAAAAGATAAGGCTATGGCTTGGGCTTATATAGCATTGTAGCAGTTATCAGTTTCAGAATATTCTCAAGTATCGCTACAATTTTTCCTAAAACCGCCGCAACTTTCAAGAATAATAATAATTTATGTAGTGATAAAATTAAACAGGTATGATTGCACAGTATATTAGCCTAATTAGTTTATAGAAAAACTCGTTTTCTGCTAAGGTTTGTTAATTCTGTGAGTTACTGATTTTATTTCGTTACTCACAACATTAATAACAAATTTTATGAATCGATTTTCATCTATATAATAGCTGATAAATCACTAACAAGAGAGATACGAAATGAAGCTAATTTTATTAGGAGCGCCTGGTGCGGGTAAGGGTACGGTTGCAAAAATTTTAACGAAATCAACAGGTGCCGTTCAAATTTCAACTGGAGATATATTACGTGGTGCGGTTGCTGCTGGAAGTGATCTCGGTAAAAAAGCACAAGACTTTATGACACGTGGTGATCTCGTTCCTGATGATTTAATCATGGATATAATGGAAGCTCGCTTACAAGAACCGGATTGTGAAAAAGGATTTTTATTAGACGGTTTCCCTAGAACCATTCCACAAGCTAATTCATTAAAAACGTTATTAGATAAAATTGGTGTGACCTTAGATAAGGCAGTTAATATTGACGTACCACGTGATGTGATTTTGGATCGTTTAACCACTCGACGTACTTGCAATAATTCTGATTGTCAGGAAATTTATAACGTAAAAAGTAATCCACCAAAAGAAGATGGTAAGTGTGATAAATGCGGTAGTCCGGTAATTCAACGTGATGATGAAACAGAAGCAGCGATTAATCATCGCTTAGAAACCTATAATGAAAAAACTTTGCCATTAATTGGTTTTTATGAAGACGAAGGAATTTGTTTAACGGTAACAGCAACATCCAGTGACGATGTTATTAATGCTATTAATTCCAGCGTTCATTAATTATTAATTTAAGTTTGCACCGGCAATTTTGTTTGCCGGTGTAATTTAAAACAAAGCTAAGTTAAAAAATCAAATTCACCAATACTTTCTTTTAATTCTTTTTCGTCAAAATAATCTTCAAGTTTTTTCCGAGCTTTTAGTTGTTTTTGTTTAGCTGTTTGTTGTGGGGTATTGTTACTGCTGCTCTTTATTTCTTCACTATTTAAAATTATCTCTTTTGAATTCATATTAGATACCTGCTATTTGTAATAGTAATTTTACAGAATTACGTATCTTAATTTATAATCCCTATTATTTTTATACGACATTTTGAGAAAAATTCAATGTTAAATAGTGCCTCAAGTCGTAAAAATAGCCTGTTAAATGGTAGTTTGCTTTTTTTTAACCAGAAATTTATTTTTCGGGTAACAGACTAGTTTAGTTCAATTATTTAATGTTGGAAATATTTGGGTAATATTGATTATTTTTAGAAAAATTCTAAATTAAGTTAAAGAATGTTAGTTGTTGAATTGGTTTCTATTTTATTCAATACCCAGTACCATATCGGTCATAGAAAAGTGCACAATAACTATAAGAACTTATTCTCTAATTAATATGAAACGCAGCAAAAAAATAATTATTTACCTCAGTATTTCGATAGTATTGATAGTTATGCTGTCTTTATTTTATTATTCGATGCACGCAACGATATTAGAGTTTTTTTTTGAAAATGATCAAAAACAGCTTGATTCAGCAACTTCGGCTAACGGTGATCAAGCACAAATTATGGTTGACTTAGCGAACAAGCAATTAGCTAAACAAAAAGCGGATACTGAAGCACGTAAAGCGGAAAAGCAAAATACCTCAATTTTTAAGGAGTTGAGTGGCAATAAGGCGACTGTTAAAGAGCCTTCTGAAAAAATTGAGGAGTCTTCAAGTTCATCTAACATTGTAGCTAAAGAGCGTCCCAAAAGTAATCATGTCCAGAATGGCTTTGTGGTGGTTGATTGTGAGACGGGTGGTGTCGTCGCGTGTCCTCATGGAGAGGTTTTATCGGGCACCAGCCCCATGTATTATAAAAATAATAAATCGCCATTTTTAGTTGGCCACTGTTCTGATTTAAGTATTGATGTTAAAAGTTTTTGTCCTCAAGCAACAATACCTAAGTAATAAATTGAAGTATGCCTACAATAGTTCAAAATAAGTCAGAATATTAGATATATTTTCCCACATTAGACATTAAATCGAGCTATCTCACTGTTTAAGCTTTTTATTTCAACTTAAAACACTAGCGGAATGATTGTGGGATTCTACTACACTACTCAGACATTTTTTTAGCAATAAGTGGGTGCATTGTCGTTAATAAGGTCTTAAATAGTTGTTTATTTTGCTGTTCTTCCGCGGCAAGCAGCTCTTTCATATGCTGCCGCTGGGTCGGTTTTTCAAAGGTGGTAGCGATGCAACACAAAATAATTTAGCATTGTATTTAATGAAAATATTTGCTTGTCTTATCATTGAAAATAACGAAAGTCACTGCTAAATGGTCAGGCTCAATCAGTAAATTTATGTATTATCTTTCATCGTGATTTGCAAAAGCTTTCAGCAAAAAAGGGAAAAACGGTAGCTCAATTATCTGCATTTGATGGACAATTGATTTTGATTGGATCTCAATGACATTCAGTTATCCTAGTCAACCACCAAAAAAATACGGACAAAAGTGGCTTTTAGGGCAGCAATGTTTAAGTTTAAAGTTAGGAACATTGGTATAATATTATACAATTTGAGCTTTAAAATATATATTGTTTAGGATAATTTTTAGTAGTCATGACGTCTCATAGTTTTAATAAATTACAAAAACGCCTTCGCAGAGAAGCTGGTAAAGCTATCATTGATTTTAATATGATTGAAGACGGTGATCGTGTGATGGTTTGTCTCTCCGGTGGAGCTGATAGCTATACCATGTTGGATACATTGCTTTATTTACAACGTATTGCTCCAATTAAGTTCGAATTGCTTGCTGTTAATTTAGATCAGAAACAACCTGGTTTTCCTGAAGAAGTCTTACCTAAGTATTTAGAAAGTGTTGACGTTGAGTATAAAATTATACATGAGGATACATATAGTATTGTTAAAGAAAAAATACCTGTAGGTAAAACTACTTGTTCGTTGTGTTCACGACTTCGTCGAGGAATTCTTTATAGAGTTGCTAAAGAATTAGGTGCAACCAAGTTGGCTTTGGGGCATCACAGAGAAGATATTTTAGAAACTTTTCTATTAAATTTATTTCATGGAGGTACACTAAAAACCATGCCTCCAAAATTAATCTCGGATGATGGTGAAAATGTTGTTATAAGACCACTTGCTTATTGTAAGGAAGCGGATATAAAAAAATATTCGTTAAAAATGGAATTTCCAATTATTCCTTGTAATTTATGTGGATCTCAGAAAAACCTCCAAAGACAGGTTATGAAGGATTTATTAGAAACTTGGGACAATGAATATCCTGGAAGAATTGAAAGTATGTTTAGAGCTATGAGTAATGTGAAGTTATCCCACTTATTGGATCGTGCTAATTATAATTTTTAATAGAAAGTTAAATTTTCAATTTTAATTATTATATAACCAATAATAAATGCTTTAGTTTAAGGGTGATAATGATTATGGATACATTGATTAAATTAATATGAAACCAGAATTTACAGGTGCTAGAGGCTCAAATACCGGTGATGATTTCCACGAATGGTGGGCTTTGCGTGCATCACTCAGATTATTAAATCCAAATACTAAATTAAAAGCAATTTCAGTCGAAGGTGTATTTCTAAAGAATAAAAAAAATAAAGAGCTTACAGAGTGGGATGCTGTTGATTGCGGATTGTATTTTGGTGGTTATAATGTTGAGGAGGCTAACAGTATTGTAATTGAGCAGTTAAAATATTCGTCAGCATCACCATAAAAAATGAACTGTTTCACAGTTAATATATTCTAAATCAAAAACATTAAATAATAGTCTGATAAAAGGGCTTTCTGATACATTTGTTAATATTAAAAAAATTAGACCAGATCTGATAAAAAATAATTTATTTAAAATTTGCCTCGTAAGCAATCGTCAACTTGGGAGCGATTTGAATAGGTCGTTTGAAGACGATAGCTCTGATAAATATACAAAGCTTAGAGTTGCTAGTGGCTTAAAGGAACAGGATACAGCATTACAAAGGAAACTGTATTAACATGGATGAATGTTTCTGATCCCCTAGCATTATTTCTTGCGGTTTTTGTGTGTTTTTATAGCTGATCATTTCTTAGTCTGAATTAAAA
>UOFS01000017.1_pt1 | contig 20326 bp, 17 predicted proteins | sample 1989581 | NCBI WGS metagenome assembly UOFS01 (sample SAMEA4712198, study PRJEB27164) | hydrothermal vent metagenome | biome: marine basaltic hydrothermal vent biome; feature: marine hydrothermal vent; material: mineral | place: Pacific Ocean | collected 2011-06-14/2011-07-23 | depth 1691 m | reverse complement strand
TAAATACAAATCAGCAATCGCATTTTTACCAAATTCATCACGCTGATCCATTACCGCAAAATGTGTCACTCCAGAATCAAACCAAACATCCAAGGTATCGGATAATTTATCATATTGCTCAGCCTCATTTGATAATATCTCGGCGGCATCTAATTCAAACCAAGCATCCACGCCTTTGCTTTCTACTCTAACAGCAACCTGTTCGATAATATCTTTAGTATTAGGATGTAATTCACCCGTTTCCTTATGCACAAATAATGGAATGGGCACACCCCAAGTACGTTGTCGTGAAATGCACCAATCGGGTCGGTTATTTACCATCGATTCAATTCGGGCTTCACCCCATGATGGCATCCAATTGGTTTTTTTAATTTCGATATTGGCTTGTTCTCGTAATTTATTTTGCTCCATACTAATAAACCACTGCGGTGTTGCACGAAAGATTATCGGCGTTTTATGACGCCAACAATGTGGATAACTATGTTGAATAGCAACTTCATGAACTAAGTTTCCAGTTTCAACTAATTTTTCACTAACTTTGGCGTTAGCCTTAAAGACATGTTCACCTGCAAAAAATTCGGTAGACGGTAAAAATACACCATTGGAGTCGACCGGATTATCAACATCTAAACCATATTGCATCCCCACCACATAATCATCCGCGCCGTGTCCGGGGGCGGTATGTACTGCGCCGGTCCCTGCTTCGGTAGTAACGTGTTCACCTAAAATTATCGGTACCTCACGTTGATAAAACGGATGTGCCAATTTTAAACCCGACAATTCTTCACCAACACACGTCGCAACGATTTTATAATCATTAAGTTCATAACGTGTTGTTGCAGATTCTAATAAATCGCGCGCTAAAATTAAATTTTCCGAGGCATGGTCAGCCACGCCTTCGCAAGCAATCACAACATACTCCAGCTTAGGATGCACCGCCACAGCTTGGTTGGCTGGCAAAGTCCAAGGTGTTGTAGTCCAAATTACTACGGAAGCTTTGCCTAAATTTAATTCTGCACCGTCTTCAAATTTACAGCGTTTTTTTAATTCAGTTATGTCTTTAACTTCAAACCGAACATCAATCGCAGGTGAAGTTTTATCTTCGTATTCAACCTCGGCTTCGGCTAACGCTGAGCCACAACTGGTACACCAATGCACTGGCTTTGAGCCTTTATGCAGATGTCCAGCATCCACTATTTTTCCTAATGCACGAATAATATTTGCTTCAAATTTAAAATCCATCGTGAGATAAGGATTCTCCCAATCGCCTAAAACACCAAGGCGTTTAAAATCATCACGTTGACCATTAACTTGACGCTGGGCATATTCACGGCATTTAGTTCGGAATACTTCTGGAGTAACTTTTACACCGGGCTTGCCTACTTTTTTTTCAACCTGTAATTCAATTGGTAAACCATGACAATCCCAACCGGGAATATAGGGCGCATCAAATCCACTCAAGGTTTTAGACTTGATAATGATATCTTTTAATATTTTATTTACAGCATGGCCAATATGAATGTCGCCATTGGCATAGGGCGGGCCATCGTGCAAAATAAACTTAGGTCGTCCTGCGCAAGCTTGTCGGATTTGCCCATAAAGATCAGCTTTGTGCCACTCTTTAACCCAGTTTGGTTCTCGATTTGCCAAATTTGCCTTCATCGAAAATTTTGTTTTTGGTAAATTTAAAGTCTCTTTATAATCAGTCACGGTGTTATCTTTATTTTTTAATTAAATCAATTTAAAAAAATTAGTTTTTTAGCTTGCTAAAAAATTGTTTTGTCTGTTCTACATCTTTTTTAATTTGTGTTGTCAAATCGTCTAAATTATCAAACCGAATTTGATCTCGAAATTTATGCAAAAAACTCACTTGTAAATGTTTGCCATAAATATTTTGATCAAAATCGAACATATAAACTTCTAATAAAATTTTAGAGCCATTAACGGTTGGTCGCTTACCAATGCTTGCAACTCCTGAAATGGGCTCGCCATCAATTCCAAAAACTTCAACCGCAAAGATTCCTTCCATTGGTGTCACTTTGCGATGTAAAAATATATTAGCCGTTGGAAAACCCAGTTCCCGACCGAGTTTGTCACCATGAGCAACTCGGCCACTCATGCGATAACTGCGTCCTAATAATTTTTCGGCGTATTGTAAGTCGCCATTTTGTAATGCTTTTCTTATTCGAGTGCTACTCACTCGTTCACCGTCAATTTCAAAGCTATGCATGTTCACAACTTTAAAGTCATTCTTCTTTCCAGCTTGTTGTAGCAATTCAAAATCACCTTGACGATTATGACCAAACTTAAAATCATCGCCCACCACCAAAAATTGAACACCTAAACCATCAATTAAAATTTCTTGGATAAAATCTTGTGCCGACATTGCAGCCAATTTTTTATTAAAAGGCAGACTCAACATTTGAGTGACCGAAAAACGACTTAATACGCTCCATTTTTCTCGAAAACGCGATAAACGAGCGGGTGCTTTATCATTCAAAAAATATTCCATTGGTTGTGGCTCAAAACATATCACCACCATGGGTAAATTGAGTTCATCTGACTTTTCGGCCAATTGCCCAATGACGGCCTGATGACCTAAATGCACACCATCAAAATTACCTATAGTCGCGACACAAGCCACATCACTATGATGCTGCTGTTTCTTGATATTATGAATTCCGCGTATCAGTTCCATTATAATCCAACTTATTGAAGCTTGGTATTATATCAAGATCTGAGCCGATACCACATACTAATCTTCCAAAGGAAGATTAGACACCTTTAAAAATTGATTAGACACCTTTAAAATCGGATTAGATAGCTTAGTTTATAATCCACCCGGCTTACGGAAAATACTAAAATTCAACCTCAATAACTTCAAACTCAAAAAATAACTCGCAATGCCAGAAATGACACAAATACTCAAATTAAGCACTTTAGTGCCAATATTTACCTCATCTGCTGTCCACTGACTGATATCGCCGACCAACCACCACAACAAAATGCCCATGACCGTACTGGCAAAAACTACCTGCACCAGTAATTTCGACCAACCCTTTTCACGTCGATATATTCCGCTGCGATTTAAACCCCGTAATAATAGCTGTGCATTAATAAACGCGGCTATTGCCGTTGCCAAGGCTAAACCAGCATGTGGCCCCTGCCATTCAAAAACCTGCCAGCAATAGACAAAACTAATATTTAACACAACATTAACCAACATTGCGATTAGACTGTATCGCACCGGACTGCGCGTATCTTGTCGTGCAAAATAGCCCGGTGATAACACTTTAATCATAATAAAACCAATTAAACCGGTGCTATAAGCAATTAAGCTATAAGTTGCCATTGAAACCGAATTGGAAGTAAACGAGCCATGTTGAAATAAAGTGCTGATTAACGGCCCCGCTAAAATAATCAATGCGACCATTGCTGGTGTACTAATTAAAATGACCCAACGTAATGCCCAATCTAATGTATGTGAAAATGCTTGCGGATCGGCATCACTATGATGCTTTGATAAGCTCGGTAGTATTACAGTAGCGAGTGCAATTCCAAACACACCCAACGGAAATTCAACTAAGCGATCAGAATAATACAACCACGATATACTACCATCTTGCAAATTGGAGGCTATCATCAAATCAATTAACAAGTTTATTTGAACCGCCGAGCTACCAATAATCCCCGGTAACATTAAGCGCATGATTTTTTTTACTTTTTCATGTCGCCACGCCCAACGAGGCCATTGCAAAAAACCTAACTTGGCCAAATAGGGCAATTGAAATGCCAACTGCACTATACCAGCTATAAAAACCGCCCATGCTAAAGCAACAATAGGACGCTCCATATGCGGTGCTAAAAATAATGCCGCTAAAATAAAACAAACATTTAATAACACCGGTGTAAAAGCCGGAATAGCGAATTTGCCATAAACATTTAAAATACTACTAACCAAGGCCGTTAAGGAAATGAACACAATATAGGGAAATGTAATACGTAGCATTTCTACGGTTAGCTCAAATTTTTCAGTATTATCGGTAAAACCACCCAGCGTAAAGCCCATCACCACAAAGGGTGCCGCTATAACACCAACCGCTGTTATCAGTAATAAAATAACTGCTAAAGTGCCAGCTACATTGCGAACTAATTCGCTAACGTGATGTTGTTCAGTATTTTTAACCTCACTCAGTACGGGTACAAATGCCTGTGAGAAAGCCCCTTCGGCAAATAAACGTCGTAAAAAATTCGGAATTTTAAATGCCACAAAAAAAGCATCGGTAACGTGACCAGCACCAAATACGTTGGCAAAAACAATATCACGCAAAAATCCCGAAATTCGAGATATCAGAGTAAAACCACTAACCGTAAATGTGGATCGTAATAAGCCCATTTTAAATTTATTCACCATTTTTAAAGTGCAATTGGCTAACAATAAGTTAGTTTTTCTGAAATTGCAAGATATTACAATAACTTAGCAGTATTTCTTAAAAATTTAACCGAGTTAACGATCTTGCAAATATCCGTAGAAATATTTGATTAAACTGTCAAAAACACGCATAATGCGTGGCTCGAAAAACCTAAGCAGGAGAAAGGCTTTGGCCAATTCACCACAATCAATTAAACGTGCTCGTCAAACCATTAAACGGCGCGCTCACAATACAAGTTTACGCTCACGTATGCGTACTTTTATTAAAGATACGTTAAATGCTATCGCTACAGGCGATAAAGATAAAGCGGCTGTTGCTTACAAAGCGGCTGCCCCTGAAATAGATAAAATGGCAAATAAGGGCTTAATTCATAAAAACAAAGCTGCTCGAACTAAAAGCCGTTTAAATACTCGATTACGCGCTATGTAATCTTGCGTTTTGCGCTCTAAAAAAACCGGATTTATTTCCGGTTTTTTTGTTTCTATTATTCTAAATTAGTGAAACCCCTAATATCCATCATCAGTATACCGAACACAGGTTTATTAGCTTAACACCAGATTATCGCGGTTAATTAATTCTGGCTCACCGACATAACCTAATAAGGTTTCAATTTTATAGCTCGGTTCCGACATAATTTTAATGGTTTCATCAGCATTATAGTTAACCAAACCTCGAGCCACTTCCGTGCCAGTCATATCGATACACACCACCATATCACCACGAACAAACTTACCAACAACTTTATTAACACCAATTGCTAATAAGCTTTTTCCGGATTCTTTTAAAACTTTAACCGCGCCATCATCCAAGGTTAATACGCCACAAGTTTGTAAATGTCCGGCCAACCATTGTTTTTTGGCGCTTTCGGGTTCTTTGTTGGTATAAAGTAATGTACCAACAACTTGACCTTGCTGTATTTGTTGCAACATGTCGGCTTCACTACCCGCGGCAATAACCGTAGTACAGGCTGAACGTGCGGCAAGTCGAGCGGCGCGCAATTTTGTTAACATGCCGCCACGCCCTAAATTACCCGACTCACCTTGCACCATTGAGTCTAACTCGGTGTTATCAATATTGGACTCGGCTATTAACGTTGCATCGGTAGTATGCCGAGGATCTTTATCAAATAATCCTTGTTGATCGGTTAATAATACTAACAAGTCCGCTTCAATTAAATTGGCAACTAACGCCGCCAAAGTATCATTATCACCAAACCGTATTTCATCAGTAACCACGGTATCGTTTTCATTAACAACTGGAATGACATTAAATGTTAGTAAGGTATTTAAGGTGTTGCGCGCATTTAAATAGCGCTTACGATTTGATAAATCATCATGTGTTAATAAAACTTGCGCGGTGTGCAAATCGTATTTTTGAAATTGAGATTCATAAGACTGTATTAAGCCCATTTGACCAATGGCCGCTGCGGCTTGTAAATCGTGTAATTCAACAGGGCGCTCGGTTAAGCCAATACGTGACATACCCTCAGCTACCGCCCCCGATGATACCAACACCACATCAATACCAAGTTTTTTTAAGGCGACTATTTGCGTCACCCATGAGGAAATTCCAACATGATTTAAGCCCGCACCATCATTCGTTAACAGCGCACTACCAATTTTAACTACCCAACGTTTTGTTGTTTTAATTTTTTCGCGTTGTTTCATTGTGCTATATATTTTATATTTTATATTTTATAAATTATTCTTGATTAATCTGTTCAGTTTTTTCATCCTGATTATCTCCTAAATTTAACAATGCCTTTTGTTCAATAATAAAGTCCATTATTTTATAACAAATATCTTGCGTGCCAAGTTTTGTTAATGCCGAAATGGTAAATATCGGCCCTATCCAATCTAAATTTTTTATTAATTCTGCAATTTTTGCTTGTCGTTCAGCCTCTGGAATTAAATCAATTTTATTGATCACTAACCAACGTGGTTTTGCAGTTAATTCTACGCTGTATTTTTCTAGCTCTCGACTAATGATATTAACCGACTCCACTGGATCCGATTCATCAAACGGACAAATATCAACAATATGCAATAAAATACCGGTACGTGCCACATGCTTTAAAAACTGAATGCCTAATCCAGCTCCTTCAGCGGCACCTTCAATAATGCCAGGGATGTCCGCAACCACAAAGCTCTTAGAATTATCAACACGCACCACACCTAAATTAGGGTGTAATGTGGTAAATGGGTAGTCCGCTACTTTCGGCTTGGCCGAAGAAACTGAGCGAATAAAAGTTGATTTACCCGCATTGGGCAAACCGAGCAAACCAACATCAGCAAGCACCTTTAATTCCATTTGTAACATGCGCAACTCACCGGCTGTGCCTTTACTAGTCTGTCTAGGCGCGCGGTTGACACTACTTTTGTAGCGAGTATTACCCAAACCATGAAAGCCGCCTTGAGCCACTAAGACAGGTTTATCGGCTTGTACAATATCACCAATGAGCTCATTAGTCTCTTCATCATAAATCATGGTGCCAAGTGGCACTTTAATATGAATATCCTCACCACCCTTACCCGTTAAATTACGCCCTGCACCGGGCTCACCATTTTTTGCTTTAAACTGTTTAGTAAACCTAAAATCGACCAAGGTATTAACGTTGACATCACCCACAATATAAACACTACCACCATCACCACCGTCGCCACCATCTGGCCCACCGCGTGGAATGTATTTCTCACGACGAAAGCTCATGCAACCATTACCACCCTTGCCGGCCTCTACTCTAATTCTTGCTTCATCGATAAACTTCATGGGGTTAGTATTCTCTAATTAATAGATTGTCGTTTATAACGTATAAAAAAAATCCCGTCACAAGGACGGGATTTTTTAAAGTCTTTCGTTCTGGAAATTTTTAAGCCGGAACAATACTCACAAATTGTCTTTTCTTAGGGCCTTTGATTTCAAATAAAACTTTACCGTCAGCTTTTGCAAATAATGTATCATCAGCACCACGGCCAACGTTTAGTCCCGGATGCACTTTAGTACCACGTTGACGGATTAAGATATTTCCAGCTAACACGGCTTCGCCACCAAATTTTTTAACGCCAAGTCGTTTTGCTACCGAATCACGACCATTCCGAGTACTACCACCCGCTTTCTTATGTGCCATTCTAAATCACCTTTCGTTAATAGTTTAGCCGGCAATACCGGTAATTTCTAATTCTGTATAAGACTGTCTATGACCTTGAGTCGTTGCGGAGTGCTTACGACGACGGAATTTCACAACCCGAATTTTAGGGCCGCGGCCTGCGCTTTTTACAGTAGCAGTCACTTTGCCACCTTCTAAATAAGGAGAACCCACTTTGATGTCATCGCCATTAGCGATCATTAACACCTTATCGATATCCACGCTACCACCAGGCTCAACATCAAGCTTTTCAACTTTCAAGGTTTGACCTTCAATAACTCGATATTGTTTACCACCAGTTTCAATAACCGCGTACATGCTTTATTCTCCAGACTTAGGTTTTCTAACCATACAATTAACGCTTATCGCTATTAGTGGGTAGAAATGTAATTTTCAATTCTTTAAAGGGCGGCAATTTTAACGTTTTGACTATAATAGGTCAATTCGAATTTGCAGCTATTTACTGATTATCTGAGCTATTTTATCAGTAATACGATCATTTTGCTGAACAAACTTGACAGCAAGGCAGTAGACCCCATAGCATGCTCGGCTTATTAGTATGCTGTAATTTAAGGATATGCATGGATTCAACGCCCAGCCAGATATCAATTAAATCAATTGACGATATAAACACCCTAATTAGTGATGAAATGAATGCCGTAAACCAGTGCATTCTGAGCTATTTACACTCGGATGTGGTTCTGGTAAACCAAATTGGTCATTATATCATCAATAGTGGTGGAAAACGGCTACGCCCAGTACTACATCTGCTCTGTGCCAAAGCCTTAGGCTATAATAATAGCCAACACATCAACATTGCCGCCATCATCGAATTTATCCATACCGCGACTTTATTACACGATGATGTCGTTGATGACTCCATGCTGCGCCGCGGTAAAGAAACCGCCAATAATGTTTGGGGCAATGAGGCCAGTGTCTTGGTTGGTGATTTTCTCTATTCCCGTTCATTTCAAATGATGGTGGAATTAGAAAAATTACGGATCATGGAAATTTTATCAACTGCGAGTAATATTATTGCTGAAGGTGAAGTGCAACAACTATTAAATGTTAACGATCCCGACACCACCGAAGAAGCCTATATGCGGGTTATTTATGACAAAACAGCCAAGTTATTTGAATCGGCAGCGCAACTGGCAGCGGTGATAACTGAGCGTCCTGAGCATGAAGAACAGGCAATGATTAAATATGGTATGCATTTAGGCACAGCATTTCAATTAATCGATGATGTATTAGACTATAGTGCCTCGAGTGACGATATTGGCAAAAATATTGGTGACGATCTCGCCGAGGGAAAACCAACACTGCCATTAATTCATGCCATTAAAAACAGTTCACCAGAAAATGCAGCTGTTATTCGCCATGCTATTGAACAAGGTGGTTTAGATAATATTGCAGGTGTAATGCACATCATAGAATCGTCAGGAGCCATCATCTACACTGCAGAAAAAGCTACAAAAGAAGCTCAAATGGCCATTGAAGCCATTGAATTTTTACCGACATCCAATTATAAAACGGCATTACAAAAATTGGCTGAGTTTTCAGTTAACCGTAGTTATTAGCTTATAAAATAAAGAGAAAAACAATCAATACTGATTTTAAAATCATCATTCCTGCGAGATATGCTTCAACTCGTTTACCCGGTAAAGCCCTAAAAAAGATTTTAGGTTTACCCATGATCCAGCACGTTTATTTGCGCGCAACGGAAACCAACGCCTCGGATATCATCGTGGCAACCGACCACGAAGATATAGCCAATGCCGTTACGCAATTTGGTGGCAATGTTATGATGACAAAGGTGGATCATCCCACCGGAACCGATCGCCTATCCCAAGTAATCAAAGCGCAGTCATGGTCGGATGACACCATTGTTGTTAATTTACAAGGTGATGAGCCTCATATACCAGCGTCGCTAATACAAGCCACGGCACACGCACTAGCGTCAAATCCTCAGTGCGACATCGCCACACTAGCAACTAAAATGCACTCAATTGAGGATATATTAAACCCGAACAGGGTTAAAATCACCCTCAATAATAAAAGCGAAGCTTTGTATTTTAGCCGCTCAGCAATCCCCTACGATAAAAAGTGGAACCAAACAGATGGCAATTTAATTTTAGATAACAAAACCCCTTACTATCATCACATCGGAATGTATGCTTATACCGTTGGTTTTTTAAAGCAATTTCCAAACCTCACGCCTTGTCCTATTGAGCTTGCAGAAAGTCTCGAACAACTGCGTGCGCTTTGCCATGGTTATCGAATTTTTGTTCACATCATAGAACAATCCCCAGGACACGGTGTGGATACTCCGGAAGATTTACAACGCATTGAAAAACTCATGTCAAAACCAATTTAAACCCTAAATTCAGTTTCAAATTAATTAAATAAAGTAGCGTTATTGTCCGATACAGTAAATCAAACAACGAATCTTTATTACGGCATTTACTTAATTAATTAGAGGTTTATTCAGTGCGGCTTTTTCGGTTTAGATTATCGTTAACTATAATATTAAACCTTATTGCAATAATAAGTTTAGTCAGCACAAGCCTATATAATTTTTTTAACCCCAGCACTCTCACTAGTTACAGTATTATCGCAAACGTAACTATTGCAATTTTATTCTTCCTATTGGCACAACGAACAGCAAACCGAACTCACAAACTAGTACTCAAACAAGCAACTGAATTATTACACAAAATTCAACAAGGTCATTTTGATGACAGTGTCGAAATTGTCCAGCATAACACTGTTAATAAAGAATTTTTTAACGAATTAAACACTCTGCTCGAAACAACTCATAACAAAAATCAATTTTTACAATTAACCTCAAATTCTTTATCAGAGCATACTCAAAAACTATCGGAGTTTGCAAAACATGTCATTAAAGAAATGACAAGCCAATCAGAAAAAACAGAAACTGCCTATAAACTCGTTGAACAACTACAAACTGTTTTAGGCATATCAACTGATACGGCAAACCAAGCAGTAGAAGTTTCAAACAAATCGGAAACCGAGGGCAATAGCGGCAAATTAATAATGACTGAAGCCATGAGTGGTGTCATGGCATTATCCAGTGAAGTTGTAGAAACAGGGCAAATAATTCAAACACTACGCAAAGACAGTGAATCAATTGGCGGTATTATCAATGTTATCACCAGTATTGCCGAACAAACTAATTTGCTAGCGTTAAATGCAGCTATAGAAGCCGCTCGTGCAGGTGAGCAAGGCCGAGGTTTTGCCGTTGTCGCCGACGAAGTGCGATCATTAGCAAGTAAAACACAACAGTCTACTGAAGAAATTAATACTATCATTCAGTTATTACTAAAACACGTCTCTACCGCAGACTCAACCATTAACAAAGCTCTTGAATTATCAGAAAAAGCCGACGAACTAATAGAAGGCGTGGTAATGTCTTACTCGGAAATTGTTGGCTTCATGGCAAACATCAGCGCCCTTGGCTCAACCTTGGCAGATATTACAGTTAATGAACAAAATACCGCAAAAAATGTCTTTCAAGCTTTAGAGCTTATTAAAAATATCAGTCTCGAAACCAATGAGCATATGAGCGAAATACTTGACTCAACAGTGGAGTTAGCCAGTTTAGGTGGCCAGTTTAATAGTAATATGGAGAATAAAAAACAAACTGAAATAGACGGTAAACTAAACGATAATACAAGTATTGATTGATTTTCAAATCTACTCTTAATTTAAACTACTGTCTTTTGCGGAACTCGACATGCTTTTAAAACTACTCTATTTTTTCTGCTGCTGAAAACAAAAACTTCTACTAACTTAAAATTATTTCTCTAAAATTATAACGTTTAGTCTGTTTAGTCTAGGGGGCAACCTCTGTATTTTGAATCCTCTGGAACGTTTTGTTATAAGCGATTTTCTTTGTGGTGCCATAATCGCAATATTAGTACTTCATTTGTTTTAAGTAAGTAGCGAATAATATAGTTTCCAAGAATTAAATCGCGCACTATTTCCGGATTTGGAGCTTCTTCTACCTCTACACCAATATTTGGAAATGTCCTTAATTGTTTGATGCCTTTTCGAATAACGTCAGCAATCCGTTTAGATGCTTGTGGATTTTTTTGTTCAATGAATTGTCGAAGTCGAATTAAGTCTCTGATAGCCTCTGGCGTATATGAAATTTTCATATTTTAGGTGGGTTAAGTTCATCCTCTGTGCCCCAACTATCAAGCCAAGCATTTACTTCTTGTTCATTAACTAATTTACCCGACTTAACTGAATCAATTGCTTCAAGAGTTTCTACCCAACGCTTTTCAGCAACATTTTCGCGCTCTAAAAATTCTTTAATAGCCTGATTTATAAGATAATTTTTACTTCTATCCAATTTTGAAGCTAATTTTTCAAGTGGATTTTCTATCTCGGGTTGCAATCGTATACTTGTAACACCCATGATGATACCTTATCATTACTACATTGTATTACAGTGTAGTACAATGTTAGATGATTATCAATGTTTCAATTTGAGCTTATAATGCTAAGCTAAGTTGCGTGTTTCCGGAGCCAATCTTGATGATGTGGTCGAATGAATCTGGACACGGAAATCAGCTCATATTGTGTTAGGCATTTTATTCGTCCCACTCTGAATATTGTAAATAACCAATTATCACCATAATCAAACATATAATATAATTTTTTGCCCTTTTCTAATGGATATAAAGCGACCGCTTCTTGCATAACATCAAGTTCATTTTGAGGAATTAGCCTTACTGGGTACATCCTAAAACGCAACTGACAAGCATAAAAAAGCCCTGTTAAAACAGGGCTTTAAATATCTTACAGAATTTTTACAAACAATGTCTAGAGTAAGTATCAAAACGGAATATCATCATCAAACTCAGCCATCGCAGCAGCCGGTTGTGGAGCTGAATTTTGATTTTGATTCATGTTTTGATTTTGATTCGAATTTTGATTTTGATTTGAATTTTGATTCTGGTTCATGTTTTGGCCTTGGTTATAACCCTGATTAAAATCAGCCGTGCCACCAGCAGAACCACGCGAATCTAGCATTTGCATTTCATTCGCGACAATTTCAGTGGTATAACGATCAACACCGTTTTGATCTTGCCATTTTCGTGTTTGTAACTTACCTTCTACGTAGACTTTTGAGCCTTTCTTCAAATACTCACCAACAATTTCAGCTAAGCGTCGAAAAAAAACCACTCTATGCCACTCAGTTTTATCAACTTGTTCACCGGTATTTTTATCTTTCCAGCTTTCTGAGGTAGCAATAGTGACATTTGCTACCGCATTTCCATTGGGCATGTATTTCACCTCAGGATCAGCACCCAGATTACCAATTAAAATTACTTTATTTACGCCTCTAGCCATGTCTCTATTCCTCTTAATGTTATTCGTTTATGTATTTAGGGCATATCATTTGTGACAACAATAATGCTATCACTAATACTAGTGTACATTAATTATAATTAAAATAGATCAAATTTAAACCCAAAATTACAAATCCAAATGACTCGAATATTTCCATAAACTGTCTTGATCCAGCAGCTTTTTATCTACCTTTAAATAGGCCACACTATCTTGAGCAATAACAGTCGCTTCAGCAACACCACGAATATTTAATAATTGCGAGGCTAATTCATTCACTTCCGATTCTGATATTTGACCAACATGAAGCAATTGCGTACTGAGATAACCGGGCTGCTTCATTGAAATAGCCAGCAGCAACCAAACTGCGACAAAACCCATATTTAAAATAAAAATAGTTTCAAAACCATAAAGCTCGCTCAGTTTGCCCGCAATTAAACCACCGGCAAAAATACCCAAAAACTGCGAGCTAGAATAAACCCCCATCGCCGTGCCTTTCTTAGTGGCCGGTGCAATTTTTGCCACCAACGACGGTAGGCTCGCTTCGAGTAAATTAAATGCCGTAAAGAATAGCAATAACATCAATACAATTCCTGTTACAGACTGAGAGAAGCTCCACATACCATAAACAGATAACCCCAAAAGCAAAATAGCGCCACTAAAGACTTGTTTTAGCTTACGTTTACGTTCGGCATAAATAATAAAAGGCACCAATAAAATCATCGAACCTAATAACACTGGTAAATAGATTTGCCAATGATTGGCTTGTAGTATGTTTAAGTTGTTTTGTAATACTTTTGGAATTGCCAAAAAAGTTGCGGTGAGTACCATGTGTAAAATAAAAATTCCGATATCCAAGCGTAATAACTGAGGATCAAACAATATCTGTGATAAATTTTTAGTTTCTAATTCTGTATCACGATGAAACGAACTAATACTGGGTGTCGGTACTAAAAATTTAACAACCAAAATACCACCGATAGCCAGAAACACTGTTACCAAAAAAATACCCGGAACACCAATAATCCCTTGTAAAACCGGTCCCAGCACCATCGCCAATGCAAACGAGAAGCCAATGCTCATGCCGATGATGGCCATCACCTTCATGCGGTGTTCTTCACGGGTTAAATCCGATGCAAGTGCCATCACCACCGCGGCAATCGCACCACTACCTTGGATGGCTCGCCCGATAATAATCCACGTAATATCATCCGCCAGCGCGGCTATCAAACTGCCAAGAGCAAAAACAATTAAGCCCCCAATAATAACCGGCTTACGCCCAATTTTATCCGACAACATGCCCATCGGAATTTGAAATACGGCCTGTGTTAAGCCATAGATACCAATGGCAACACCGGCTAAAAATTCACTTTGCCCTTCCAGCGTGGTCGCATAAATTGCAAACACTGGCAATATCATAAATAACCCTAACATTCGCGTGGCGAATATCCCTGATAACGCCATTGCCGTACGACGTTCGCTTTGGGTCATACCATCCATTTTCATTTTTTAATTACTGTGTCCTATGTATTTCTAAAATATTGATTTTAATAGTTTTTATTTTATTTATTGTTAATAAACAGCAAGTTTTAAATTAATAGCAATGTTCTTTTGCCAGTGCCGGTATTATATGGGTATATTAACAGGTTCCCCGTTGATCCTTAAAAAGGATTTTCAAAAATACGACAAGCGATTACAAAAACAATTTAGTAGTAGGAAAAAATGAAGAATATTCTAATACGTGGTGCTCGAACTCATAACTTAAAAAATATTAACCTTGAATTACCACGTGACAAATTAATTGTTATCACTGGCTTATCGGGCTCGGGCAAATCATCACTCGCATTTGATACCATTTATGCCGAAGGTCAACGCCGATATGTCGAATCACTTTCGGCCTATGCCAGACAATTTTTATCGGTGATGGAAAAACCCGACATCGACCATATCGAAGGCTTATCGCCTGCAATATCGATCGAGCAAAAATCCACATCGCACAACCCACGCTCAACCGTGGGCACAATTACTGAAATTTACGATTACCTACGATTGCTCTTTGCTCGCGCAGGTGAGCCTCGTTGTCCGGATCACAATATTATTTTAGACGCGCAAACCGTTAGCCAAATGGTTGATCAAATTTTAGAGCTACCCAAAACCACAAAGTTAATGCTGCTGTCACCCGTTGTTGAAAATCGCAAAGGTGAACACCAACAAATATTAGAGTCACTTCGCGCCGATGGTTTTATCCGTGCCCGCATCGATGGTGAAGTCTATGAGCTTGATGAACCACCAACACTCGACCTGCGAAAGAAACACAGCATTGAAGTTGTGGTCGATCGATTCAAAGTGCGTGACGATATTCAAACCCGATTAGCCGACTCATTAGAAACCGCCTTAAACCTAAGCGAAGGCATTGCCCGTATCGCCTACATTGATGATAGCCAAAATGAAGACATTGTCTTTTCATCACGCTTTGCTTGCTCCAAATGCGGCTATGCCCTGAGTGAACTCGAACCACGGCTATTTTCATTTAATAATCCGGTTGGTGCTTGCGCCACTTGCGATGGCCTTGGTATTGAGCAGTTTTTTAACGAACAAAAAATCATTAGTGAACCCACGCTCAGCCTAGCAAGCGGTGCCATTCAAGGTTGGGATCGGCGTAATGCTTATTATTTTCAAATGCTCGAGTCACTACAAAAACATTATAAATTTGATATCGAGAAAGCGTTTAATAAACTCAGCAAAAAAGTTCAAAAAGTCATCCTACACGGCAGTGGCAAGGACATTATCAAGTTCACCTATTTTAATGATCGCGGTGATAAAAGTATCAAAAAACATGCTTTTGAAGGCATCATCCCCAACATGAAACGGCGTTATGCTGAAACCGAATCCAATGTGGTACGAGAAGAATTAGCAAAGTTTATGAGTAAACAAACCTGTCCAGCATGCAATGGAACTCGGCTAACACTCGGAGCAAGGCACGTTTATATAACTGACAAAGTATTACCCGACATCACCTCAATGCCAATCGATCAAGCCAAGTTATTTTTTAAACAATTAAAACTCGATGGCCGGCGTGGCAAAGTAGCTGATAAAATTGTAAAAGAAATTAAACAACGCTTAGATTTTTTAGTGAATGTTGGATTAAATTATTTAACACTCGAACGCAGTGCCAATACTTTATCCGGTGGTGAAGCACAACGCATACGTCTAGCCAGTCAAATTGGTGCTGGCTTAGTTGGCGTTATGTATATTTTAGATGAGCCCTCAATCGGATTACACCAACGCGACAATCAACGTTTATTAAACACCTTAATCTACCTGCGCGATTTAGGAAATACCGTTATCGTAGTCGAGCATGACGAAGATGCCATTATGAGTGCCGACTACGTTATTGATATTGGCCCTGGTGCTGGTGTTCACGGTGGCCACATCGTTGCTCAAGGCACAGCAAAACAAATTTTAAAAAACCCCAAGTCTCTCACCGGAAATTATTTATCCGGCAAAAAATCAATCGCCATTCCCAGCGCGAGAACAAAAATAAATAAAGACAAGCAAATCGTAATAACAGGCGCACGCGGTAATAACTTAAAAAATATTACCGTAGAAATTCCGGTTGGCGTTATGACCGCCATAACCGGTGTTTCCGGATCGGGCAAATCTACATTGATTAATGACACGCTGTATTTACACTCCGTTATCGAATTAAACGGTGCCGATAGACAACCCGCAGAATGCGATGCCATCACCGGCATCGATTTTTGCGACAAAGTAATCGACATAAACCAAAGTGCTATCGGACGAACACCGCGTTCTAATCCAGCAACCTACACACAGCTATTCACCCCTATTAGAGAATTATTTTCCGCCACCCCAGAGTCACGCGCACGCGGTTATACGCCAGGACGGTTTAGTTTTAATGTTAAAGGCGGTCGCTGCGAAGCCTGCCAAGGTGACGGTGTTATTAAAGTTGAAATGCACTTTTTACCCGATGTCTACGTCACCTGCGATGTCTGCAAAAGCAAACGCTACAACCGAGAAACTCTCGAAATAAAATACAAAGGCAAAAATATAAATGAAGTGCTGAATTTAACCGTAGAAGATGCGCTACCATTCTTTAGCGCAATACCACCACTGAAACGAAAATTACAAACCCTAATGGATGTTGGATTAAGTTATATTCAACTCGGACAAAACGCCACCACCTTATCGGGCGGTGAAGCACAGCGTATAAAACTCTCTAAAGAATTATCCAAACGCGATACCGGCAACACACTCTATATATTAGATGAACCCACCACCGGCCTGCACTTTCACGACATTGAGCAACTATTACAAGTACTACACCGACTCCGCGACCACGGTAATACCATTATCGTCATAGAGCATAATTTAGATGTCATCAAAACCGCCGACTGGATAATCGACCTTGGTCCCGAAGGTGGCGACAAAGGCGGCACCATAGTCTGTGCCGCCACACCGGAAGACTTAGTCAAAAATAAAAAATCTTACACCGGTCAATACCTAAAACCCATATTAAAAAAATAAAATTTGTTTTCCCGTCATTCCCGCATGCCTCTAGCGGGAATCTCTCACCCAATCCTCAAAAGCAAACTATTAAGAACCAATCTAAAATATAAAATAAATATCCACGCATAAATTCATTTCATGACATCAAAAATAAAATACTAATTCACACTAATTATGTACCCTTAGATACACAAAAAAAACCAATGTTTGACAAGCCTTAGACTCGTTTGTATCATCATTGACCAATAATAATAATTAAAAAAACGTATAAGCACGGAAGCATTGGTATCGCTAAAGAGAAAGCACAATACGTACCTAGCTTCTAATAACTACTATAAGGGAGCTATTTCCATGTTGTCCATTAAAAAACATTTTTTTAAAACGTTATTAAGCCTAGGTTTAATTGCAAGCTTAGCCGCTTGTAACAGTAGCGATATCCCCGTATCCACTTCGACCACCACAGCTACTGACATTTCTGGAATAGTTTCACTCGGCCCCGTTCAAAACGCAGCCGTTACCGCATACGATTTTAGTACCGGCACACAAGGCGCAGCAATCCCAATTAATAATAGTACTACGGATGTCAGCATCACCAATGCCGATGGCACCTTCACCATGGCAACAACCAGTAGTGATGGTCCGGTGTTATTGTGTAGCAAAGGTGGAACCTATTACGAACCGGCAAGCACCGCAACAATGAACAACAATGGTGTAATGGAAAAAGTCAAAATTTCTTTTGTTGATGCCGATGAATTATGTGCGATAGTAAACTTTAAAGCCGAGCAAACAAAAACCATCGCTATAACATATTACACCAATCTAGCTTATGCCCTAGTCAAATATAAGCTAGCAAATCCAGATCCAGCAAATCTTATGACAACAACAATAATCATTGACAATGCCAACCAATTAATAAGTGATTGGATTGGGGTTGATATTATTAATACTTTACCAATCGATCCAACTGATCCTGCAACTGCGAATACCACTCTGAGTAATGAACACAAATATGGTATTGCCAATGCAGCCGTATCAAGCCTAGTAAAAGAAATTAACATGATGGGCATGATGCCAGCAAACAACATGATGGCTTATTCAGATACATCCAATTCAAAAATTCTAGCCTTAATCGCCTTTGAAGACTTAAAAGCCGACGGTTTACTCAACGGCAAAACAAACGCCCCCGGCGCAGCAGGTATTCTTCAAATTAATAACCAAGCCATTTCAAAAATTATTTACCGTAATGACTTAGGTAAAAATATCAGTATCTTTGCTAAATCTACTGAAAACAAAACATCACTAACACCAACATCAATCCCTGACAGTATTACGCCTTTTGATACTGCCGTGGCGAATTTCTTAGCTGAAATTTTTATTGTAACACCAGACACAAATACACCACCTGTTGCAAAAGATGATCCCGATGCAACGCTAAACATAGCGGCTTTTCCAGTAGCATTAAATAATTCAACTGTAATAACCGTTTTAGACAACGATACCGATGTAGATAATGACCCACTAACAGCAATGATGGTCTCTGCTACTGCACAAGCTGCCAACGGCAGTACTGCTACATTAGATACCGTTAACAAAACCATAATCTATAATTCTGGCAATTTAATCGCTGGAGACACCGATTCATTTACCTACTTTGCTTTTGATGGTTATGTCATGTCATTAACACCAGCAACCGTTAGTGTTGTTGTCGTTACTGCTGGTAATACCCCGCCAGTAGCTAATAATGTTGATTTAACAGTAACAGCAGGTGATACAATTAATTTAGTTGCTATTAATCCAGCTGCACCAACTGTTAACCCATTAGGTTCAGATGCAGACAATAATCCACTAACCGTTGCTAGTGTTACAATGCCTAGTGGCTCAGGCGGCAGCACTACCACGCTCATAAATGGCTCAATTGATTTCACCGCCGGCAGTGAAGAAGTTGTAACATTCGATTTCACACTAACTGATTCAATTGATGTTTCAAATGTTGGGACAGTTACTGTAACAGTCATACCTACACCTCTCACAGTTTCACCAGACACAGCAACTCTCGGTGTTGGTGAGACTAAGCAGTTCTCAGCAACCGGTGGTGTTGCACCATTTACATGGAGTGTCGCGAATGTTGATCAAACTATTGGTATTGTTGCTCTCGTCACTATTGATAACACTGGCTTATTAACGGCAGTTGAAGCAGGTAAAGTTATTGTTACTGTAACCGATGCTAATGGTGTTACGGATAGTAGTGGTACAATTTCCATTACAGCTGCGCCAGCACCAGACGTCGTTAACGTTTCACCAGACACTGCCAGCGTTATTGTTCCCAATACACTGCAATTCTCAGCTACAGATGGTACTGCACCATATAAATGGACTGTATCAAATACTGCAATTGCGACTATAGATATCGATACTGGTGTACTTTCACCTATCAGTGAGGGTTCAGTTACTGTTACAGCAACCGATGCCAATGGTGTTACGGATACTACTGGTGATATTAAAATTGAAGACGCTATAGCCGTCACCCCCGATACTGCAACTATAAATGGAAATGAACAGCTTCAATTTAATGCTACTGGGGGAGATAATACTTATACTTGGTCCTCATCAAACTTAACAGCTGGCACAATAAATTTGAATACAGGTCTGTTTATAGCAACAATATTTAGAGGTGAACAAGCAAGGACTACAACTATAACGGCAACTGACAGCCATGGACACACTGACACGTCAGGTACAATTACTGTCAACCCTAGTAGAATGCGCTAGCAATATAACGAAGTAATACAAAGCCCAAGAGTATAAAGATCTTTGGGCTTTTACTTTTATTAAAGAAATT
>UOFS01000031.1_pt1 | contig 20955 bp, 23 predicted proteins | sample 1989581 | NCBI WGS metagenome assembly UOFS01 (sample SAMEA4712198, study PRJEB27164) | hydrothermal vent metagenome | biome: marine basaltic hydrothermal vent biome; feature: marine hydrothermal vent; material: mineral | place: Pacific Ocean | collected 2011-06-14/2011-07-23 | depth 1691 m | reverse complement strand
TTCTGCATTCCCTTCAAATTTAATGGAGTCTCCAAACTCCTGTAGCGCGCTTGTGGAGTGTCATGTAAGCATTACGCTCCACAAGGTGTTTTGCGTAGCCCTGAGACTCTACAAATTTCTTATGATATTTCTTTCCCTTCTGCCGTGTTAATTAAACGAGGAAAATAGAGAATAGCGGATCGTCTACCACTCCCAGCTTGTAACTCTTCTAAAATACCAGCCTCTTTTAGCTGCCTTAATAGCCCCTGTGTTGTTTTCTCATGAATATCGCATTCTTTGTTAAGGTTTTTTACCAAATCTGAAACTCGGAAAATCGGCTTAGTAAATATGGCATCGAGCAAATAAATGGAATATTGAGAATGCGTTATTTCCTGTATTTGTGTTTTAATCTTTTCATATAGATCCATAATTGAACGAGCCCTGATACTATTTTGCTTTGCTTGAACGGTAATCGCTTTCAAGAAAAACAATATCCATCCATTCCAGTCACCATCCTGCGATATAGCTTTTAGTCTTTGATAATATTCCTCGCGATGTGCTTCTAAATACTCACTTAAATAGAACATCGGTTGAGATAAGGATTTTTTCTGATACAAAAAGAGTGGAATTAATAGTCGCCCGATACGACCATTGCCATCTTTAAAAGGGTGGAGCAATTCAAATTGAGCGTGAACAACGGCTGTTTGTAATAAAAAATCAGCGTCATCAATTCCAATATAAGTTTCCCATTTTTGTAGAAACTCATCTAAAACCAAAGGTGAAGGCGGAACAAAGCTAGCCTCTTCTATCGAGCAACCCGCTTTACCAATCCAGTTTTGATCCTTGCGAAATGATCCGGGTGTTTTGTCCTGCCCGCGCACGCTATCCAGCAATATTTTATGTAACTCACAAATAAAACCCAGCTTTATCGGGTAGTTCTCTAAATGCTCACGCGATATAAATAAGGCATGACGATAATTCAGAATCTCTTGTATGTCCTTCTCTTTTTCACCACCTTTAATAAGACCAGCTTCATGCTCCAATACTTCATCAACCGTTGCCTGCGTGCCTTCTATTTTTGAAGACAACACCGCTTCTTGTGTTGTGAGTGGTGATAACATGACATCTGGATTTGGAATGCCTTGTAACAAACCATCATATCGCGCTAACTCCGCATTGGCATTACCAACCAATGCAAATAACTTCTGGTAATCTAGTTCTTGTATGGGTAATTCATTAGGAAGATATGGATTCATTATTTTAACCTTTTTAAATTACCTTAATATCTGTTGCTGGTGATTTAAGTTTGAATATTTGTTCGACATTAATTTTTACAGCGTCACTGGAAAATCCATCGTCACAGGGGGGGCAGCTAAAAGACTACCGCGTAACACAGGAGAGACTTCAACTTTGACTCTTACACCCTGGCGATCAATCATTAGTTTTAAGACGTTTTCCTGCGCATCCTTTAATACTTCAACACTTGTGCCTTTAAGAACTTTTTCCACTCGTGCAGCAATACGATTTAATGCATTGCGAATCGCATCAAGAGAAGTATCTCTATCCTCAATTGGCAAATAGGTTAAATCAATATCAACGGACAACCGTGGCATGTCTTGAAAAAATAGATTAATTGCCGTACCGCCTTTTAAAGCAAAGCAATCTTCCTCTTCAACCAGCGGCAATATTGCAACTAACAATACAAGCTGATGGTAGTAAGGATTATCTCGATTAAGCAGCATAGGTCTCCGGTACAGTGATCATGTATTTTTTATTCAATTTTCCACCTTTAACAACAACACGTTTGCCACTTCCAAGATCGATGCGGTCTATTTCAACTCGTTTTATCCACGAATAACTAAACTGCTCCATCATAAACAAAAATAACCGTTTAACTTTAACGCTTTTGCAATGCTGTAATAAGTGATTAACCTTACTGGGTCGTAATGTCGTTAAGCCTTCAAATAACTCCATTGCATGGGTAAATGAGTGTGCATCACCTCGCACATCATAAAGCACCTCCATGATGGCACGCTCCGGCGTCGATACCTGTAACACCCAATCACGGACGCCACTCGGTGCAGTTGCAACCTCGTTATCGGATGAATCAAATATCTTAGAAGTATGAAATTGTAATTCTTCTTTTAACGTTACCGCTTTAACCCAGGCGGGCACCTTTGCTTGCCCCCAAAGATGGTACTTTTTCTCGCCACCCAATGGTAAATAGTGTGCATATCCCTCAAGGTTAAGTGCTGAAATGCCCCCCACATGAAAAGGTAGTTCAGCAAGTTGCTGTATACCCAAAACAAGCCCTTGCCAATTAACATCGGCCGTTGGGTGCGCATATACACCACGTCCAAGCGCAACAAGCCACTTGCCTTGCACGTATTTACGCACCAATTGGCGTGAATAGCCCTTATATTCAAACCAGGAACTAGGCGCAGCTACACCTTCTGGCAACAAAGTCATCAATTTATTTAATTTTTTATCTTTTTGTAAACCCATGGGTTACTTTATAGCTTATTTGTAAACTGAAATCCAGATTTAGAACCTAAACAATGAAAATGTAACCATTAAGTTTACATTTTTACAGTTTTATAAACTATTTGTTATTCCCTTAGTATTTATTGAAAAATGGAGAGGTATTTATTGGCCCAAAAGGATGTAACGGGCATATGGAAGGCCGATATCGAGGGCCTTTTGCGGGACTCCTCGAATGGGGTTCCTACACAAAATAAGTGACGGAACCCTAATGCTAGGCTTTTTAAGCTCAAACGATAGTGACTTATCGTTTTGAGAACTGAGGACGTTTACGCGCTTTGTGTAAACCCACTTTCTTACGCTCAACTTCTCTTGAATCTCGGGTAACATAACCGGCTTTACGCAATACTGGGCGTAGTGTTTCATCATATTCAATTAAAACACGGGTTATTCCATGACGGATTGCACCAGACTGGCCGGTATTGCCGCCACCTTTGACAAAAATGTTTAGGTCAAACTTGTCGCCCATGTCTACCAGTGTTAATGGCTGACGGACAATCATTCGAGCGGTTTCTCGACCGAAATATTCGTCTAAGGGACGTTTATTGACAGTAATTTGCCCTGTGCCGCTTTTTAAATAGACTCGTGCGGATGAGCTTTTGCGACGTCCAGTACTATAGTGTTGTGTTTCTGCCATTTTATTAACCTATTTCTAATGTTTTTGGTTGTTGTGCTGCATGATCATGTTCTGCACCACGATAGACGCGAAGCTTACGAAACATCGCACGGCCTAATGGGTTTTTAGGCAACATACCTTTAACGGCTTTTTGAATGATCATTTCTGATTTTTTCTCACGCAGTTTTTCAAAACTGATATCTTTTATGCCACCGGGATAGCCTGTGTGGTGGTAATAAATTTTATCTTTTAATTTATTACCAGTAACTCGAATTTTATCCGAATTAATAACAACAATATAATCACCAGTATCTACATGCGGCGTATATTCGGGCTTGTGTTTGCCTCGTAATCGTAATGCAATTTCGGTAGCCAAACGACCAAGTGTTTTTTCGGCTGCATCGACAATATACCAATCACGTCGAACCGTTTCTGATTTTGCTGAAAATGTTTTCATTATCTCTATCCGTACTGCGTTATACAGTTAATATTACTTATTGAATTCTTTTATCTCTCAACTTTCCGAGTATCACATCATGCCGGAAAAAATGAGGCGAAATAATACCTAATTTGGCCGTGGCTTACAAGCATTATCCCTTGAGTAAGCCGCGTATTATACCTGATATTGCTTGTGGCGCTATCACTATTTGCGTTATATACCGTTTTGTGTGGAATTTTAGGGTTAACTGCGAGTTTCTGATATGTTGGACTGAGTTCTCGCTAAGATCACGTGGCAATGACGGTTGCAAGCTCATAACCGTTCACCGAAAATTTTCCAAAAAAAACGCGACAAGAGGTTTGTCGCGTAAAAAAAAATACCACCAAAGGAGGATGGAGGAATTAAATGAATATGCTGAACGGGTAATCCATAAAAATTAACCCATCCAGTGTCTGCAATAGCAGTAATTCATTAAATACTAATATACTTAACTAGATACATGAGGTCAAGTTTTATTGGCTTTATTTGGTGGGTTATTGGTAAAACCATTGAAAATATATGGTTTTGCTTATGAAAACCAATGTTTTGTGATGGCATCACGGACGAAGTTTAATTGGCCGTGAAAAAAATGTTCGGCCTGCTCGTTCCATTCTAATGTTATCGCTTGCGGCTGTGATTCGACCCAGTTTTTAACCTGTTGCGGATCGACTACGGTATCTTGCCCACCTTGAACCACTAAGCACGGCACTTGAATATTAACGGCTTTAAAGTCATACATGCTAACCGGTGGTGCAACCAAAAGTAATTGCTCGATAGGCAGCACGGAATTTTGTCCGCTAGCAACTAGTGCCGCGATAAACGAGCCAAATGAGAAACCGGCTAAATACAGTTTGTTACAAGAAGTGTTGTTTTTTGCCCAGTTTATTACCGCTAACAAATCATCCACTTCACCAATGCCATCAGCAAAACTGCCTTGAGATTTTTCAACACCGCGAAAATTAAAGCGTATGCTATTGATGCCGGCATTATTAATGGTTTTATTAACAATATGCACAACTTTATTGCTCATGCTGCCACCGTATAATGGGTGTGGGTGGCAAATGATGGCGATGGCATTTGAGTTTGCAGCCGGATTAACAACGCTGTGAATTAATTGCAATTGGCCATCGGGGCCATCAATCAAAAACTCCTGATTTGTTGGACTGAGCATATTAAATGGTTAATCGCTTGACGATATTGCCTTTAATGACGTGTTCTTCAATTATTTCATCGATGTCTTCTTCATCAATATAGGTATACCAAACAGCATCGGGATAAACTACCACTACGGGGCCCTCGGTGCAGCGATCTAAACAACCTGCTGAGTTCATGCGAATTTTACCCTGCCCTGCTAGCCCTAATTCTTTACTACGCTTTTTGGCATAATCCCGCATTAATTGCCCACCAAGATTGGCACAACAGGCACTGCCATCTTCGCGCTTATTGGTGCAAAAAAATAAATGTCGTTTATAATAACTCATAATTTAATGTTTCCAGTATCAATAGTGAACCTGAATTCGGGATTATAAAATTAGCTACTCCATATTACGATTACGTCATTTATTTAACTGTCTTTGTTAATCTCAAGCTCAGGTTAATTTGAGTGTTCATATATCTCGTGCGAAAGAATATAATAGACTTAGGCTTTAATCTATACCCAGATGTGATGGGAAAATACTATTAATTTGAACTCAAATAAGCACATATTAAACCTTGCCGATCAATGCGTGAAATGCGGCATGTGTCTGCCACATTGCCCTACTTACCATGCTACGCAGCTCGAAAGTGAGTCGCCGCGCGGTCGGATTGCGATTATGCAGGGTTTAATTGCCGATCAAATTGAAAACACGCAACAAGCATTTGCGCATATCGATAATTGTCTTAGTTGTCGAGCCTGTGAAAAAATTTGCCCGTCCAATGTTAGTTATGGCGCACTTTTAGATCAGTTTAAAAGCCAGCAACAGGCAAACTTGCAACCCGTTAGGCAACGTTACCTTAAATCGTTATTACGTTTTGTATTATTACACCCCCAAATTAATATGATACTGCTAACCATAGCAAAAATACTAAAGCTCCATGACGTTATTGGTATTACCAAGAGCAGAGTACCAAATACACGTGCTATTTATAAAACCAGCCAAACCGACTATCCAACTACAGCCAATAACATCATTAAGAAAAATACAGTTGCCTTATTTGTTGGTTGCACGGGTTCCTCTTTTGATCGTCAAACATTAAATGATAGTATTTTTGTTTTAAATAATTTGGGCTATAACGTTTTAATTTCTCGCACAAAAACTTGCTGTGGAGCCTTAGACGCTCATGCTGGCCGAGAAGCATCAGCAATGAACTTAGCGTCTAAAAACATAAGTACTTTTAATTCACTAAATGCCGATCATATTGTGTATTTTGCTACAGGTTGTGGTGCCCAATTAACAGAATATCATCAAATTAAGTGGCTCACTAAACAACAGCAAGACAATGCCCTAAAGTTTACCAACAAACTTTCTGAGCTGAGTAAGTTTATTCAGTTACATTGGTCTGAAAAAATAAAATTAAAAAACTCAGTATTGTCGGTTGCTATACACGAGCCTTGTACTCACCGAAATGTGCTTAAAGAATCGGATAGTTGTGCTAAATTAATTTCGCAGTTTTCAAACATAAACATATTAACACTTAAAGAAAATAAATTTTGCTGCGGTGCTGCCGGTGATTATATGTATAGCCATAAAACCATGGCTAATACTTTGCGCGCCGCAAAACTGAAAGAAATAAATCAATTAACTCCAGATAGACTGCTAACCACCAATATAGGTTGCGCCCTGCACTTGCGAAAGGGTTTAGGCCAACAAAAACAGCTGGTGCCGGTAATGCATCCGGTGTCTTTTATTGCTGAATTAATTGTTGATGCTTAGTATAATTGCTGTACCTAATGAACAAAACCTTGTATCTTTAGTGTTATGACAACACGACAGTTCACTACGCTTGATAATTTAATTAAGCAATTCGACACCAGTTTACGTACCTTACTCGGTTCACCGCAAACCACTGAACGCGAAAACCCTGCGAACAATATTGATGAAACAGAATTAAGCGAGCATGAAAAAACATTGTCCGGTCGATTAATGCGCATTAATCACTGTGGTGAGGTTGCTGCTCAAGGTTTATATCAGGGCCAAGCGCTGACCGCAAAGCTTGATGATGTTCGTGACAAAATGCAGCAAGCGGCAATGGAAGAAAATGATCATCTGGATTGGTGTGCAACTCGTATAAAAGAGCTGCATACGCATACTAGTTTTTTAAATCCTGTTTGGTATTTTGGATCATTCTCAATTGGTGCGATGGCCGGTCTTGCCGGTGATAAATGGAGTTTAGGCTTTGTTGCTGAAACCGAACATCAAGTCATTAAGCATTTAGATCAACACTTAGCTCAAATAGCATCTAATGATAAAAAAAGTAGAGCGGTGTTAGAGCAAATGAAAATTGATGAGGCACAACATGCAACACAAGCTATTAATGCTGGTGGAGCGGCATTACCCTTACCGGTAAAAATGCTAATGAAATTTACTTCTAAAATTATGACCCGTAGTTCTTATTGGGTTTAAACAATGGCTTTCTAAAGCGCTTTGAGATTCCCGCTAACAGCATGCGGGAATGACGAGGATTGTTTATTTTGGATAAACTTGTTGCTCATGCCATTTTAGCAATGGGTGGGTGGTAAATTATCTGTACCGTATTTCCGTCTGGGTCGGCGCAATAAAAACTACGTGCGCCATCTCGATGGGTTTTTGGATCTTTTAAAATTTTAATCTCTTTGCTCACTAAAAAGTCATACCATAAATCCACTTCATCAGCGGTTTCAATAATAAAACCAATATGATCGAGGCGCTGCGCACCATTAAATTCGCGCGTATCTTTATGCAAGGCTAAGTTATCATTTCCACTAGTTAAATATACATTATCGGCATCGGGTCGCCACTCTACTGTCATCGCCATTAGTTCAACATAAAAATATTCACATGCGGCCAAATCACTAACGCATAAAGCAACGTGTCTCATGCCAGTAGTTTTTGACGGTCGATTCATTTTTAATTCCTTATCTACTTTATTAATTTTATTTTAAAACTGCTCGTGGGAACTATTATCACGAATTTCATAATCATGAGTAATTTCTGCAGTCTTACCTAACATAATGGAGGCCGAACAATATTTTTCTGCTGATAATGCTACGGCGCGTTGAACTTGTTTTTCTTTTAATTGCACACCTTCAACAATAAAGTGAATATGAATTGTAGAAAATACTTTTGGTTCTTCAGCTAGCCGATCGGCAGTGATATCAACCGTGCAATCAGTAACATTTTGACGTGATTTTTTTAGTATATGCACAACATCAAATGCAGTACAGCCCCCCATTCCGAGTATTAACATTTCCATTGGACGAACACCTAGATTCTGTCCACCACTTTCGGGCGGACCGTCCATAACGACTGAATGGCCACTACCGGATTGTCCAATAAACATGGCATTATCGACCCATTTTATTCGCGCTTTCATAATTTATACCCAAAAATAACTTATAACTCTTTGATCACAATTTGACTCTTTTCGCAGTTTTACTGGTAAAAATGACATATTCTTGCCAGACTAAGTAGACGGTACACTATAGCTTTAACAACAATTAGGGTATCATGAATTCACTATCAGTAGGGAAATGTAACAAGTATGACAAAGGTAGCATTAAAGCAAACAGGCATTGAAACGTTAGATAAGTTTTTAGAACATTGTCATCGGCGCCATTACCCGCAAAAAAGCGTTATTATCTATGCTGGTGATGAGCCCGATGTGTTGTACTACATTATCGATGGCTCAGTATCGGTTCTCATTGAAGATGAAGATGGTCATGAAATTGTTTTAGCCTATTTAAACAAAGGCGACTTTTTTGGTGAAATGGGCTTGTTTGACTCTAAACCCAATCGAAGTGCTTGGGTTCGTTCTAGAACTGCCTGTGAAGTTGCTGAAATTAGTTATACTAAATTCCGTCAACTTTACCAAGAACATTCCGATATTTTATTTGCCATTACTTCACAAATGGCGACTCGTCTGCGAACTACCAGCCGTAAAGTAAGTGATTTAGCATTTATGGATGTAACCGGCCGTGTTGCCCGTACACTACTTGATTTGTGCAAACAGCCTGATGCCATGACCCACCCAGACGGTATGCAAATTCGTATTACCCGTCAGGAAATTGGTCGAATTGTTGGCTGTTCACGTGAAATGGTTGGACGCGTTCTAAAATCCATGGAAGAGCAAGGTTTGATATCGGTTAAGGGTAAAACCATCGTTGTTTTTGGTACGCGTTAAACCGGAATGACGGTTGTTTGGGGTTAATTTTAATTAAATAATTCTTGTAGCATCGCACCTGGCTCGGGTGCGCGCATGAAAGTTTCCCCCACTAAAAAGCTGTTTACATGATGTGACCGCATTAATTGCACATCTTTTTTAGTGTGTATTGCACTTTCGGTTACTACAATTCGATCACTTGGAATATCCGGTAATAAATCGATTGTTGTTTGTAGACTCACTTCAAAAGTACGTAAGTTTCGGTTATTAATACCAACTAATGGACAAGGTAGTTGTAATGCTCGTTGTAATTCATCCGCATCATGCACTTCTACTAATACGTCCATGGTGAGTTCGTGCGCTAAACTGGCTAAGTCGGCTAATTGTTGTTGTTCTAATGCTGAAACAATTAATAGTATACAATCAGCTCCAATTGCTCGAGCTTGATAGACTTGATAAGCATCAATAATAAAATCTTTCCGAATCACCGGCAGTCCTGAAATGTCTCGTGCCATTTTTAAATAATCGTTATGCCCTTGAAAATAAAGTTGATCGGTTAATATTGATAAACATGCCGCTCCACCTTTTTGATACGACGCGGCAATTTGAGCCGGATCAAAATTTTCTCGCATAACACCTTTACTGGGTGAGGCTTTTTTTATTTCGGCAATGACAGCGGCTTGTTTATTTTCAATTTTAGTTTGAATCGCATTAATAAAGCCACGCACAGCAGATGCGTCTTGTGCCAAAGATTTCATGCTGTCTAATGAAATATTGGTTTTACCTGCTGTGATTTCATCTAACTTAGTAGCAAGTATTTTTTTTAGAATATCGGGAGTATCTGACATTGCACGAACATCCTGTTTTTAAAAGCTTTGACTATACTGTATTAAGTCATTCAACTTTTTCATTGCTGAGCCATCGTCAATAACTTGTTTCGCTTTTTTAATTCCAGATTTTAACGAATCACTTAAACCCGCAACATAAATGGCAGCTCCAGAATTTAATAATACAATATCACGAGCTGGCGTTTTGTCGCCATTAAATACTGATTTAATAATATCTAACGATTGCTTAGCACCATCGACAACGATTGATTCTAAACCGGATAACGGTATATCAAAATCTTCCGGTGAAATTTTATAATTTCTTATCTCACCATCTTTTAATTCTGAAACCTGTGTGGCGGCGGCAATACTAATCTCATCCATGCCATCATCGGAATGAACCACCATTACGTGTCGAGAGCCTAAGTTTTTTAATACTTTGGCTATCGGTTCAACCCAAGCTTTATCGTAAACACCCAGTAATAAGTTTGGTGCCCCAGCGGGATTGGTTAATGGCCCGAGTAAATTAAAAACCGTGCGAACCGCCATCTCTTTGCGCGGGCCAATAGCATGTTTCATGGCACCATGATGCTTAGGTGCAAACATAAAACCAACGCCAACATCTGATATACATTTTGCAACTTGTTCAGCATTGAGCTCTAAACTAACACCGGCGGCTTCTAATAAATCGGCACTACCCGATTTACTCGAAATTGATCGGTTGCCGTGTTTGGCAACCGTACCGCCAGCAGCAGCAACTACAAAAGTACAGGCTGTTGATATATTAAAAGTTGACGAACCATCACCACCGGTTCCAACAATATCAACAACATGCTCAGCCGTAACATCAACACCGGTCGCTAGCTCACGCATCACACTCGCTGCAGCCGTTATCTCGTCTACTGTTTCACCTTTCATTCGCAAACCAACTAAAAAACCACCTATTTGCGCGGCTGTTGCTTCACCAGTCATAATATTACGCATAACCTGAGTCATTTCATCTGGGCTTAAATCGCGCTTTTCAATTACCGAATTAATCGCTGCTGGCATATCCATATTGATATCCTTGTGTGTTGTTATTTGTCTTGTAAAAAGTTTTGTAACATTAAATGGCCATGTTCGGTCAATATCGATTCGGGATGAAATTGAATGCCTTGGATATTATATTCCAAATGACGGATGCCCATAATTTCATCCATGTCACCGGTTTCAGTTTGAGTCCATGAGGTCACTTCAAAACAGTCCGGTAAGCTGTCTTTTTCAATAACCAATGAATGGTAACGTGTTGCTTCAAATGGTAAGTTTAAATCACTAAACACTCCGGAATTTTTGTGATACATCATTGAAGTTTTACCGTGCATAATTTTTTTTGCATGAACAATTTTGCCACCAAACGCTTCTCCAATACTTTGATGTCCTAAGCAAACACCTAGTATTGGAAGTTTACCGGCAAAATGTTTAATTGTTTGCAAGGAAACACCGGCTCGCTTTGGATCGCAAGGGCCTGGCGAAATAACAATACGCGAAGGTTTTTTTGCTGCAATTTCCTCTACTGTAATTTTATCATTACGATATACTTCAACCTCGGCTTTTAGCTCGGCAAAATATTGCACTAAGTTATAAGTAAAGGAATCATAATTATCTATCATTAGCAACATTATTCATCCTCCACGTTATTTTTACCAAAATTATCAAGTCCTGCCGCCGCCAGTGACACCGCACGAAACACCGCTCGCGCTTTATTCATGGTTTCATCCCATTCATTTTTAGGGATGGAGTCATAAACCAGTCCAGCACCAGCTTGGATGTGTAGCTTTTTATCTTTAATAACGGCTGTTCTAATGGCAATCGCAGTATCCATATTGCCTGTCCACGATAAATAACCAACCGCACCAGAATAAACACCGCGTTTAACCGGTTCTAGTTCATCAATTATTTCCATTGCTCTAATTTTTGGAGCCCCCGATAATGTGCCAGCCGGAAATGTAGCGCGCAAAACATCCATTGCAGAATGCTTTTTATCTAGCTTACCAACAACATTTGACACTATGTGCATAACATGCGAATAACGTTCAATGGCCATTTTTTCGGTAACTTTTACTGAGCCTGTTTCTGCAATGCGCCCAATATCATTGCGCCCTAAATCGATCAACATTAAATGTTCGGCGCATTCTTTTGGATCGGCTAATAATTCTTTTTCTAATTGTTTATCGTGTTCATCATTGTTACCACGGGGGCGTGTTCCTGCCAGTGGGCGAACCGTTACCATGTCGTCTTCTAAGTGAACCAATATTTCTGGAGATGAACCGACAATATGAAAGTCACCTAAATCCATATAATACATATAAGGTGATGGATTTAAGCTACGCAATGCACGGTATAAATCTAATGGACTCGATTCAAATGGAATCGTTAATCGTTGAGATAGCACTACCTGCATGGCATCACCATCAATAATATATTGCCGTGCTTTTTCAACCGATTTTTCATATTCGGTTTGTGTAAAGCCAGATACAAAATCATTCTCGCTGACTTGGTTTTTTACCGCACTACTCGCAGCAGAACGCGGTAATGGTTGGTGCAGTTGTTCGCATAATTCATCAATCCGCTTATTGGCATTAACTAAAGCGTTTTCTTGTTGCGTATCAGCATGAATAACAATTATTAATTTACTGCTAATATTATCAAAGACCACGACTTCATTTGACACCATGAATAAAATATCGGGCACAGCTAAAGGATCAGGATTAGGGCAAGCACCTAAACGTGGTTCAATATATCGAATCGTATCATAACCAAAATATCCCACTAGGCCACCAATGAAACGTGGTAGCTTGTCTAATTCTGGTGCTTGATAGGATGCATGAAATTCTTCTAACCATTGCAAGGGATCATCAACGCTATATTCTGCAATAGTTTTATTATTTTCAATTATTTTAATAGTCTTATCATAGACTCGTACTACCGTTTGACACGGTAAGCCAATAATAGAATAACGCCCCCATTTGTCACCACCCTGAATGGATTCAAATAAATAGGTGTATGCGCCTTTTGCTAATTTTAAATAAGTACTAAGAGGTGTATCAAGATCGGCAAAGACTTCTCGTACCACGGGTACCCGATTAAAACCTTGCGTTTGATATTGACTAAATTGTTCCTGATTCATTATATTTTACCTGAAGTTGTTGCCCACACGATTGCATTGCTGACTTTCCGCCGCGCCAACGCTTTTGTGCTTTTACTAGGCTCACTTTTTGTCTCCAGATTTAAAATCAGGTTTATATTTCAAATTATTATGTTGCGTCTAATATTGCTTTAATTTCTATCATTGAATCAACCACCGCATCGGGATTCGATTCGCGAATATCAATACCATGATTATAACCATAACTCATGCAAATAATTTGAAATCCTGCTGCTCGGGCGGCTTTGACATCACTAATCGAATCACCCAGCATTAATGCATTTTCTGGTTTCACATTAAAAAATTCGGCTCCATGCAATAATGGCATGGGATCCGGTTTTTTCTTTGCAAGTGTATCGCCACTAATGACAATACTAAAAATATCGTGAATGCCTAGTGTTTTTAGCAATGGAATAGTAAATTGAGCGGCTTTATTGGTTACACAACCTAACTTAACGTTGCTGGCAACAAGATAGTCTAATGCTTCTGTCACTCCAGGATATAAGCAACTTCGTTTACAAGTATTTTCGGAATAAAGTTCCATAAAAATCGGATAGGCTTTTTCAAACAATGCCTGATCTGGCTCACCTTCGAGCCGACCAATTAAAGCCCGGCGCACTAAACGCTCAACACCATTGCCAACCCATTCACGAACTTTTTCTTCACCATAGGCACTCTGACCGATGGCTAACATCATTTCATCAACGCAATAAGCCAAATCCGGTACACTATCAACCAGTGTACCATCAACATCAATTAATACCATTTCAGGCTTTTTTACTGTCATAACATTCACTACTTTTATTACAAATTATACTTTTGCCAATTCGTCGCGGAATTTTTTAATAACAGTATTATAAACATCAGCATCACTGTTATTTTTTGCACCAAATACAGCTGAGCCGGCTACAAAAGTATCTGCACCACAGGCGGCAATTTCACGAATATTATCAACTTTAACACCACCATCAACTTCGAGTCGAATATCATAGCCGCTGTCATCAATTAGTTTACGAACTTCTTTTAATTTATCTAAAGTAGAGTGAATAAAACTTTGGCCGCCAAAACCGGGATTAACTGACATTAATAAAATCATATCAACTTTATCCATCACGTACTTTAAGCAATCTAATGGTGTCGCAGGGTTAAACACTAATCCAGCTTTACAACCGCCCTCGCGGATCATTTGTAAGGTGCGATCGATATGTTCACTGGCTTCTGGATGAAAAGTCACATAACTGGCACCGGCTGCAATAAAATCCGGAATAATGCGATCCACTGGTTTCACCATTAAGTGCACATCAATCTCAGCAGTGACACCATGCTTTCTTAAAGCATCACACACCAATGGTCCAATGGTTAAATTGGGAACATAATGATTATCCATTACATCAAAGTGCACAATATCAGCACCGGATTTAAGCACGTTATCAACTTCTTCACCTAATCGTGCAAAATCTGCAGATAAAATAGACGGTGCAATTTTAAAATCAGCCATTTTTATAACCTCGACAACCTGTAATTGTTATGCGTGAGATTCTCATTTAAGCAAGATTCTCTAAAACGCGTAAAGGAACCGCGAACTTTACCTGATTAAAGCAACTTTTTCAGCATTTCCAGTACGATAATTGCAATAAATCGCTATAAATGGCTAAAATAGTTTAATTTTAAGGGATTATCAGGGATACTAATATGAACACACGAAAAACGTCTATCTTTTTGATTATTATAGCTATTTTTCTTAATACCCAGAATACAATGGCATCTGATTTAGCCAAAGAAAAACGCTGGGCAGAACAAATCACTGACAGCATTATGACTGGTGAGGCACAATCGCTCACAGCCAAGAAAGTAAAATTTTTGTCGATTTATACTCCCGCTGAAACTAATAAAGTATTGGGCGGTGTGATATTGGCTCATGGCTTAGGTGTTCACCCAAATTGGAACGATGTCATCCTGCCGCTTAGGAGCGAATTACCCAATTTTGGCTGGGCGACATTATCAATACAAATGCCAATTCTAGCCAATGACGCGCCACTGAAAGACTACTTGCCATTATTTGATGAAGTACCTGCTCGTCTTGATGCAGCCGTCCAATTTTTTAACAGTAAGAATATCACTAATATTGTTATTGTCGCGCATAGCCTTGGCAGTGTGATGAGTGTTTATTATTTATCTCAAAATGCCAAAACACCAATACAAGCCTTGGTTGCCATAGGAATGAGCTCACAAGATTTTAATGATAAACTCAATGTGGTTAAATCCTTGGGAAAATTAAAACTTCCAATCTTAGATTTATACGGTAGCCGTGACTTAGAATTAGTTATAAAATCTGCAGCTTCGCGTGCTAGAGCAGCAAAAAGAGCTGGCAACAAAAACTATACTCAAACAGAAGTTATTGGTGCCGATCATTTTTTTGCGCAACAGGATGAAACACTCATATTAAAAGTAAGATCGTGGTTAGCAAAATATGCGCCCGGAGTTGCTATTATCAAAAAGGAGAAATAACAATGTCAATTTTTAACAGCTTACACCTAGTTGCTGCTGTAATTTGGGTAGGCGGAATGTTTTTTGCGTATATGATTTTGAGACCTGCAGCGGCCTCACTGTTACCACCACCAGAACGCTTACAACTGTGGTCGTTATGCTTTAATAAATTTTTTCTGTGGGTATGGATAGCAATCGCCACAATTTTAGCAACCGGTTATTTCATGGTTTTTAATACCTATAATGGTTTTAGTAATGCCCCAATATTTGTCATTGCAATGCACTGGCTTGGAATTATTATGGTACTAATATTTATGCACGTATTTTTTGCACCTTATAAGCGTCTAAAAATTGCCGTGCAGGAAGGAAATTGGCAAGCCGCAGCAGGAAAACTGGCACAAATTAGGATACTAGTGGCTATCAACACTACCATTGGATTAGTGATATTAGTCATTGCCAGTTTGGGAAAAGCCGGATTTTAATTTGAGATTCCCGCTAACGACATGCGGGAATGACCAGACTTCAAATAAAACAGTCTCCAAAAAACAATCATCCAGTAATGTTTTTCTTGAGGACGTTCAAGAGACTAGTCTACACCTTTAATACAGTTTTATTTTCTTATCACTAGTTTTTTCAAAACCTTATAATCTTTAAATATTTTTAGAATATCGGTATGTTGATAACGTTTTGCCCAGTCGATAGGGGTTCGATTTTGATCATCGGGGATGTGGGCATTGGCGCCATAGTCGAGTAACAGTTTAACAACTTCTGGCCGATGTTTTTTTACAGCCGCACGTAATGCGGTTTGGCGTGGATTAAAACTAATGAAACGGATCCCTTTTTCAACCGTGTTCACTTTTGCGCCTTTTTCGAGTAGATGGCGAACAAAGTTAATATCGGCGGATTCGGCGGCGACCATTAAAGCGGTTACACCCCATTGATTAGCATCATTAACATGAGCACCGTGTTCAATTAATAGTTTCATGATCTTGAAATTGGACATTGATATTGCCCCCGATAACGGCGTTAGATTTTCTTTATCATGGGCATCGGCGTTGGCTCCATTGTCTAGTAACAGTTGTACTATTTTCACATTTCCTCTTGAGGCAGAGTGTAAAGCAGTCTTACCACTCTTTGTTGCTATTTTGCTATCTGCACCATTATCCAATAAATACTTTACAATTTCATGGTGCCCGTCAATAGACGCTGTCATTAACGGCGTATCAAAAGTACCTATCATATAATTTACATCTGCGCCTTGTTCAACCAATTCTTTTACTTTTTTAAAATCCCCTTTTCGTGCAGCAAAATAAAGTTGTTTATCTAAACCGTATTTCTCACTAGCATAAACTGGAGTCCCCATGAGAATAGCCAACCAGATAATTACGGTACAACATAACTGAAATTTTTTAATGTTCATGAGGTTGGGGATCCTTTGGTGAAGCAGCCTTTTTATTAAACGACCACCAGGTTTTTATTAAATCATCGGACCAAGTACGTAGTGATACCCTACTTTCCAACGCTGGGTGGCTTAAATAAGCAGCGGCTTTATCCAGTAACAGCTCGGTTTTTTCTTGTTTAATTTGACTGTCTTTTACCGACGCCTCCGTTAGCCTAATTGCTAAGGGATGTAATGGGTGCTCAGAATAATCTTTGGCTAATTGAGTATAACTGAGCTTTGTTAAATTGAATGTCAACGAATCTGCCACCTTGATACCTTGATTTCGATTTATTTTTTTATCGCTGGTTTTTTCAAAACCTTATAATCTTTAAATATTTTTAGAATATCGGTATGTTGATAACGTTTTGCCCAGTCGATAGGGGTTCGATTTTGATCATCGGGGATGTGGGCATTGGCGCCATAGTCGAGTAACAGTTTAACAACTTCTGGCCGATGTTTTTTTACAGCCGCACGTAATGCGGTTTGGCGTGGATTAAAACTAATGAAACGGATCCCTTTTTCAACCGTGTTCACTTTTGCGCCTTTTTCGAGTAGATGGCGAACAAAGTTAATATCGGCGGATTCGGCGGCGACCATTAAAGCGGTTACACCCCATTGATTAGCATCATTAACATGAGCACCGTGTTCAATTAATAGTTTCATGATCTTGAAATTGGACATTGATATTGCCCCCGATAACGGCGTTAGATTTTCTTTATCATGGGCATCGGCGTTGGCTCCATTGTCTAGTAACAGTTGTACTATTTTCACATTTCCTCTTGAGGCAGAGTGTAAAGCAGTCTTACCACTCTTTGTTGCTATTTTGCTATCTGCACCATTATCCAATAAATACTTTACAATTTCATGGTGCCCGTCAATAGACGCTGTCATTAACGGCGTATCAAAAGTACCTATCATATAATTTACATCTGCGCCTTGTTCAACCAATTCTTTTACTTTTTTAAAATCCCCTTTTCGTGCAGCAAAATAAAGTTGTTTATCTAAACCGTATTTCTCACTAGCATAAACTGGAGTCCCCATGAGAATAGCCAACCAGATAATTACGGTACAACATAACTGAAATTTTTTAATGTTCATGAGGTTGGGGATCCTTTGGTGAAGCAGCCTTTTTATTAAACGACCACCAGGTTTTTATTAAATCATCGGACCAAGCACGTAGTGACACATCCCTGCTTTCCAACGCTGGGTGGCTTAAATAAGCAGCGGCTTTATCCAGTAACAGCTCGGTTTTTTCTTGTTTAATTTGACTGTCTTTTATACCGTCAAACCAAATTTGGTGCATATCAATAGCAATGTCTTTTACCGACGCCTCCGCTAGCCTAATTGCTAAGGGATGTAATGGGTGCTCAGAATAATCTTTGGCTAATTGAGTATGACTGGGGTTTGTTGAATTGGGATCCAACATAAAATCTTGATAAAGTTTTCCTAATAAAAAGATATTTTTAAGGATATCCTCATATTTTTTATTTCTAATTGCTTCTCTCAAGTCTGAGCTAATACTTATAATTTTCTCTAATATCTTCTTTTTTTCTTTACTTTTCCCTTTACTCAGATATTCAGCAATTAAAACTTCAACCATATTCCACAAATTTTCCATCACGGGATGTTTACTGTCGTAATCGATTCCTTTGGGTATTGCGATACCTTCTTCTCGCATGATGTAGATCAAACCATCAATTAACAGTTCTAATGCCATTGCTGTAACGGAGTCTAGTATTGATGACTTTAAATATTTAATCACTTTTTTCATTATATCATCAAATTTTTTCTTTAATTTAGCACTTAAATTTAAGAGATAATTTTTAGACATTAAAATGGATTCATATTGGTTTGCTATGTTTTCCCATGTACCACCTTTTCGTCTTAATAATAACAGTAATAGTTTTTGCCCATAATCAAATTCATCGAGGGCAACGGTTTTATCTTCGTCAGGTAGGAATCGTACTAGTTTTACGACTAAGGTCATTGCCGTGTCGAGCTTTAGAAAGTTACCAGTGACAAGTGGGTATATGCCATTTTTATTTTTGGGCACATAGGGGTTCACATTTTTTTGGATATGAGCCTCTAAGTCACTATCACCAAATGACATTGTTAGTGATTTAATTTCTAAATAATTTGAGTGTGAAAAGAAATCTTCTATGGGATGTAGCGCTGAACCAAAATGTCGAAATCCATCTGGCGTTGGACCATATTCAATGGCTAATTTTAGCTCTTTTTTTATAAATTCTTTAGTATCTTCAATGTATTTTTTTGCTAGTGTTGTTGAATCGTCAACGGGTACATAGGCTTGTGTTGGATCGTAGAGGTTATCGATATGTTCTGCTGCTGAATATCCTCCGAGTCTTTCTAGATCAACTCGATAAATATCTAATTCTCTAAAAAGTTGATGTTTCTTATGTTTCTCATTATCCTCAGAATGCGCATTGATGGACAGATGATTTTTAACTTCTTTCCAATATTGCTCCATTGCTACGGTTCGTTTCTCTGGGCTCATACTTTTATAACTAGTATATGCATGACCTGCGACATCTAAACTGTCTGCTGTAAATTTTTCGGCAGGATAAAATTCTTTGTAGGCCATTACAGCTACTAAATCAACAATAACTTGTATTGCCGTTTGTTTATTTAGCTTATCTTGCGTTTCTTGAGTAAATTCAATTTCGTCTGAACCAAAATTGAACCAGTTTTTAATTGGATTGGATAAATATTTATTCTTGGCTTGAATAGCTGTAACAACAACTCCCACAGGTGTTGCATCATTTAATTGAGAGATATCACGCAACCAGTTACCAAAATAAATTTGCTCGAGTACTTCCTTGGTGTAATTTTTTCCGGCTTGCAACAGTATTTTTTCAATTGTTTTATGAGAGCCTCTACTCAGGCCAATACCATCAGACACTTTATTGTCTTTGTCGTCGATATCCCCTGAATCAAACAAATGCAATTTTTGAATTTCTCCAGAGGGTAGCTGAATCCAACCTTTTTGTTCTTGCATTAATCGGTTTTTATCAAATTGGTTTTCCGGAACAATTAATTTTTGTCTTATCTTATTACCTTGTTCAAAATAAGCATAGTTATAAGCGTGTTGACCTTGTATATCATTTTTAACTTGACTAAAGGCAAATACGGCACCGGCATCCCATTTGCTTTTTTCAGTAACGACCGGTTTGCTTATTTCAACTCGAAGTAGGTTATCTAAATGATGACCGAGTTCTTCTAACAAAATTAAGTATAAGCTCATTGCTTTTTCGGTGTCACTATTTGCATCTAAAACTAATTCTCGGCTCACTACAATAAATTTGTATTTATCGTTATAACCGGCTTGGCCAGATAAATCGCCTTGTATTGCTTGGCTACCAATCACATAACAAGGTGGTAATAGTGATTTTGGTTCTTGTTGTAGTTTTTTAAACAAGATGTAATAAGCACTTTCAGGTATAAACTGATCATCTCCTTCAAAAACTTGTCGCATCCAACTGGCAAAACTATCCAAGCTCATATTTTTTGCAAAATATTGAAACCCTTCTAATACTTTTTTGATATCTAAGGTATCGGCAATGGAAAGTACGGGGGATAACTCGCTTTCAACTCCCGTTACTTCTACATCAAACACATACGCTAATGAAATTTCACCGTCAGCCTCAAGATCGGCTTTCATGTCATTATCAATTTGTTCTGCGCTTCGTTGCCAAGGCAAGGTGTGATGACCTGCTCCATCATTTAATTCGTAACTGATGTTATCTATTTCTTTTAAATTACCTTGTGCGCCTAATTCAGAAATAGTAATGGTTGCTGTGTCTCCGGGTTTTAATTTGTGTACTGTAAAAGATAATTCAACTTTTTCACCTACGGCTATTCTCTTTTTACTCCAAATTAAATCAATAATTTCTGGATCATTTGGGTCAACAATGGCCTCAATCTCCTGCCGCACCAACGGCGCTGTGACACTTGCCGCCCCCGGTATCGAGCCACCACCAATGGTATAACTGACATTGCCAATTAAATTGACCTGCCCTTGTCCTCCAAGCATAACGTTTTTGC
>UOFS01000005.1_pt1 | contig 20999 bp, 18 predicted proteins | sample 1989581 | NCBI WGS metagenome assembly UOFS01 (sample SAMEA4712198, study PRJEB27164) | hydrothermal vent metagenome | biome: marine basaltic hydrothermal vent biome; feature: marine hydrothermal vent; material: mineral | place: Pacific Ocean | collected 2011-06-14/2011-07-23 | depth 1691 m | reverse complement strand
CCTATTGCCATTCCGACTCCTGTCACAATCTCCAAGCCCATCACCCCAACCATTGCCGTTGCCCCAGCCATTGCCGCTGCCACTGCCCCAACCATTACCGCTGCCCCTGCCATTGCCGTTGCCCCAGCCATTGCCGCTGCCCCAACCATTGCCGTTGCCCCAGCCATTTCCGTTGCCCCAACCATTGCTGCTACCCCAGCTATTGCCGCTGCCCCAACCATTGCCGTTGCCCCAGCCATTGCCGTTGCCACCCCTAGGTGCATAAGCATTACGTGGGTATCCTCCACCACCCCAAGGTGAGTAACCACTCCATGGTGCATAACCACCACCCCAGGGATTAGCACCACCCCAAGGTCCCCAAGCCTGTGCAGTCAAAGGCATTGCTGATGCTGCTAAACCTGCAACAAGTGTTGCTACTTTTAGATTGAATTTCATCACGATCTCCATCATTGTTTGTCCTCGGTAAATTAGCTATCAGTTAATTGAGGACATTCGTTAACTGATAGAAAAACTTAATTTATTTTTTAATACGGCCAGCCATTAATCCATGAATTAACAGGTAACATTGCTGGCGGTAACGCCAGTGGAAAATAATTAAAGTACGGGTTGCCAAAAAATAATGGTTGTTGCAATTCTGTTCCCAATGCTGTTATGGGATAGTAACTATTGTGCATACTGCTATAAGGTGTTGCTAAGTAGCGATGCCTTTGTTGTTTTACTTGGCGGTATTCAGGCCGAAACTGTTGCTCGTAGGGATTATAATCTGGACTAACATAGTTACCCCAACGCGTAGAACCAAACTCATTTGCAATAACTAGTTTGCTCATTAACGAGAATGCCAATATTAAAACAGTTGTTTTATTCATTTTTTTATAACCCTATGCGCATCGTACTTATCACTTTAAGTTTTCTTTGGGTAGCTGCATCCACGGTGGTGTTGCCCTAGGCGTTACAGCTTGCTGGTTATTTTGTGTTACACCCGACTGTTCATTGTTCTTGCCTGGTGGTGCTGGCCGTGCCCACTGCGGTGGCATTGGTGGTGCTGGCCGTGCCCACTGCGGTGGCATTGGTGGTGCTGGCCGCGCCCATTGTGGTGGCATTGGTGGTGCTGGCCGCGCCCATTGTCGTGGCATTGGTGGTGCTGGCCGCGCCCCTTGTCGTGGCATTGGTGGTGCTGGCCGTGCCCACTGCGGTGGCATTGGTGGTGCTGGCCGTGCCCATTGCGATGGCATTGGTGGTGCTGGCCTTGCCCATTGCGGTGGCATTGGTGGCACTACATTATTTGCAGGTACTTGTTGTAAAGCAGATTTTTGATCCTGATTATCACTATTGGCTTGTCCTGAATTTTTATTGCCATCAAATTGTTGGCTTGGCGCAGCTTGCTGCCAAGGCGGTACAGGTCTAACCCACGGTGGTTGCGTCATTTGTGGTGGCCGAAAAGAAGGCCGAGCTTGATCATTAAAATGATTTTGATTAAACGCATTTTGCGCGGCAGGGGGACGCGGCATATCAAGGTTTGACATATAAGGTCCTGGCGGGGGTAGTTGATAATAAAAATTTCTCACTTGTGGTGGCATATTTTTATGATTACTAAAACTAGTTGCCGATAGAATTCCACTGCTAAGCATTATGCTAATGGAAACAATTAGTGCTGGAGCTAAACGACGTAAACTAGACTCTGCTATGCCCGACCCAGCATCTTCTACACTAGTCGTTTTTTCTGCGGCCATACTACTATCTGCGCTGGCATTTACATCGGCATCATCCGTTTCTACAACTTTTTCTTCTGATTTAACATTGCTGTTAGTTTCCATAGTCATTTACCCTCAGGTTAATTTTATTCTTCATTATCTTTTTGTTTAGTGCTACGTTGTGGTTTTTTTACTGTACCTTTTTTTGCTGTTGTCTTTTTTTTCGTTTTTTTAGTAACAGTCTTCTTTGCTTTATTTTTTTTAGTCGCTTGCTTTTTAACAGCCGGTTTAACTGTTGCAGTACCGTTTGTTACTGACTCGCTTGTTACTGGTTCAGTAATTATTTTTTGTTTAAATAACCGCATAATGGCTAGCAGTGCTAATTTTATTGTTTCTATAAAAGCAACGATTGTATTGCGTAGATCAGTTAATATGCTGGTGCTAACTAATTTTAAAACCGCGCTTATATTTTTAAACATTTTAATAAAAACAAGATCACTCAATGCAGATTTGGATTTTTTATTATCCTCTAATAGCTGACAAGGTTTTTTAGAATCGTCATCGGTTAAAGAAGCAGGACAAAATGCCGCACGTCCCGATATACAACCCAAAGGAATAATTAATAATGTTAATAATGTCGATATCAAACCACCAAACATTAGTGAAATTGCCATACCTTGAAATATTGGATCAAACAGAATTACTGATGAACCTCCTAACAACGCTCCGGCTGTAATTAGAATGGGACGAGTTCTAGCTTTACAGGCTTGAATTAAAGCTTCTTGAACCGGCACACCTTTATTAACTTCCTGTCTTGAAAAGTCCACCAGTAAAATCGAATTGCGTACAATAATACCGGCTAATGCAATAAAGCCGATCATTGATGTCGCTGTAAACTCCGCATCCAACAACCAGTGTCCTGGAATAATACCGATAAGTGTTAACGGAATAGGTGCCATAACAATTGCAGGGAGAATAAAATTACTAAATTCCCAAACCACCAGCATATAAATAAGTATTAATGCCACAGCAAATGCCAACCCCATATCACGAAATGTTTCATAGGTAACAGTCCATTCACCCGCCCATTCAAAAGCGCTTTTAGAGCTATTTACAGGTGCTCCTAAATATTCACCGGACACTACCACGCCATCGGGTGCAATATAATTTTTAAGTTGCGCCTCTACCTCGGCCATGCCATAGATTGGTGCCGCTAGGCGGCCAACTGTTTCTGCTGTGACATATTCAACTGCACGTAAGTCTTTATGATAAATAATGGGCTGTTGTTGTTCGCGACTAAAATAACCAAGCTCGGCCAATGGTATCTGTGTTGCTAATTGAGTGCCGGTTCGGCTCGCAATCGGTAAATCACCTAAACGCCGATAATCTGCACGCACTGCATACGGTGCCTGTAATACCAATAAAGTAGAATCAAGTAATGAACTTGGTTGAGCTGATCCCAATATAAATCCACCCATGGTCATTTCAAGTGCACGATTAATACTTTCAGAGTCAACACCATAACGCTGGGCTTTTTCACGGTTAATATTAAATTTTAAAACATCGTGTTTTTCTTGCAAAAAATTATCAACATCATCAAGATGCTTTGCATTTTCAAAAAAACTTGTTAAATCCTTGGTAAATAACCGACGTGTCTGCGCATTGGGGCCATAAACTTCGGCAACAACAGACTGCAATACCGGAGGTCCGGGCGGCATTTCAACAATTTGAATTTTTGCACCGGCTTCATGAGCAACGGTTGCAAGCAACTTTCGCGCTTCAACGGCAATTTCGTGGCTCGAACGTTGCCTATCACGCTTATGCAATAGCTGAACTTGAATATCGGCCTGCCAGGGATTTTGACGTAAATAATAGTGTCGCACTAAACCATTAAAATTAAATGGTGATGCGGTGCCAACATAGGTTTGCGTTGCCACTACTTCATTAATATTACCTACCATCAATGCCAGACGATGAGTCAAATTTGCTGTGGTGGGTAGTGCTGTTCCTTCAGGAAAGTTAATAATAATATTAAACTCAGGTTTATTATCCAATGGCATCATTTTTACGCGCACACTATTGGTAATAAATAATGTGGTGCTAATAAAAAATATTCCAATAAGTGTTATTAAAAACACTACGCCTTTTATTTTATCTCTAATAAGCGGTGTAATGATGCCGCGATAAAAACGCTCGAGCTTTTCGCTTTGTTGATGTTCTTTCTCTGCCGCAATAGTTAAATTTTTAAGTGATGGCTTTAAGCGCATGGTAAGCCACGGTGTAAATAAAAATGCAGTGAAAAGTGAAAACAACATCGCAACCGAGCCCAATGCGGGAATTGGCGCCATATAAGGCCCCATCATGCCACTAACATAAGCCATCGGTAGTAATGCTGCAATAACAGTGAAGGTTGCCAGTATTGTTGGATTGCCTACTTCACGCACAGCATCAATGGCGGTTTCTGTGCTTGTTTCATTGTTGAGTAACCAACGACGATAGATATTTTCAACAACTACAATGGCATCATCAACTAAAATTCCAATCGAAAAAATCAAAGCAAATAAACTAACACGGTCGATTGTAAAATTTAATATCCATGCGCAAAAAATTGTAACTAATATTACAACGGGGATAACAATTAACACCACAGTTGCAGCAGAACGTCCCAATGAGAACCACACCAAAATCGTAACTACAATTGTTGCAATGAATAACTTAAAAATAAGCTCGTTTACTTTATCGTTTGCCGTAGCACCGTAATTTCGAGTGACACTAACATTCACATTACCTGGTATTGTTCGACCTTTTAGATACTCTACTTTGTCTAAAATTGCATTAGCAACTGAAACACCATTGCTGCCTATTTTTTTCGCTATCGCTAATGTTACCGCAGGTGCCGCTGTAATAGTTTGCTCTGCTGATGCAGCTTTACCCGTGTAATAACTAGTGATATGTTTTGTTTCAGCCGGTCCTTCAATAACTTGAGCAACATCAGCAAGATAAACTGGTTGCTCGTTATAAAGCCCGACAATTAAATTTTTAACATCTTTAGCGTGTTTTAAAAATGTGCCGGTATATAATTGATAACTGCTATTATTTGATTCCACCTGACCGACACCGCGCTGTGTATTTGCCGAACGAATGGTATTGGCTATTTGATCTAAAGTTATACCATAGCCAGATAAGCGCTCAGGATAAACTTCAATTCGTATTTGTTCGCTACGCCCGCCCACCACAAAACTTTGGCTGGTATCTTTAACTTCTTTAAGCCGTTGGATAACTTCCAAAGCAATTAATCGTAATGTCGCATCATCACTGCTTTGTGACCACAACGTTAAAGTAACCAGCGGTACATCATCAACACCCTTTGGTTTAACCAAGGGTGTTGATACCCCAGGTGGAATACGATCTCGATTAGACTCAAGCTTATTATAAAGTTTAACCAAAGACGACTCCATGTCTTCGCCTACTTCAAACTCAACCGTTATCATAGATTGTTCACGTTGGGATGCAGAGTAAACATGCTTAACGCCTGGAATTTCACTCATAATACGTTCAAGTGGATCAGCTACCAAACTCGACACTTGCTGTGATGATGCTCCCGGATAACTAACAAAGATATCAACCATCGGAACAGATATTTGTGGATCTTCTTGGCGAGGTGTCAACAATAATCCTAAAATACCAATAGCCAAACTGACTAATAATAATAACGGAGACAGTGGCGAATCAATAAAAGCTCGCGCTAACTTACCCGCCATTCCTAAATGTTGCCCAGAGTTTTTTATATTTTCTGTAGAGTGCATATTTTTTACTGCAGTTATTGTTCAGTCCAAGCCGTTGTTACTGGTGTAGTTCGGTTAACGGATGGATTAGCAATAATACGCTCGCCCATCTTTAAACCAGCCAACACCGCAATTTGTCCATTTGGCAATTCATGCCCCAAACGTAAAACCCGTAATTCGGTTTTATTATTATCAAGCAATAACATCACCCCCGGTAAACTCGAGCCCTTAATTAAGGCTGATTGGGGTATTGCTAACAGTAAGTTTTGTGACGGATGGCGGCTTGGTAAACGTAATTGCACATACATACCACTCGCAGCAGGCACGCCAGTGGGCATATCAAACTTAACGGTAACAGTATGGTTTTTGTCATCGGCTGCGGGATAAATTTTTGCAACTCGAACTCGAACAGGATATTGCATGTTGTCCAGATACGCATCAACCAACATACCTGTGTGCAACAATGATACTAACCGTACTGGAACTTGCGCCTGTACTCGAAAGTAACGCGTATGCGAAAAGGTAAACAATGCCTGCCCTGCTTGAACGCTATCACCCACTTCAACCATTTTTTTTGTGATAACACCTTCAAACGGTGTAATGACTAAACTATCTCGTAATTTTTCATCAATGCTGCGCAATTGCGAGAGAGCTTGTTGGTAACTGGCTTGTGCCTGACTAACACCACTATAACGAGAGTAAATATCGGCTTGTCGCTCTAAGCCGGAATTAGTACCGGGAGTAAAAAATCGGTCAAACATTGCAGGAAAAGCCATACCGGCCATGGGTTGTTGCCTGCCACCATAGGGGTTGAACATTTCACGTTGATACTGCATACGTGAATTTTGTATTCCGGTTCGCTTATTACGGATTTGAGCTAGTGCGGCATTGCGTTGTGCCACTAATGCTTCATCATTTTGCGCCAACACAACGCGCCCAATTGGAAACCAGCTGCCCTCATCTCCTGCAATATACTCAATGCGCCCCGCCCTTTGTGCAGTAAAAGTAATTTCTTTAAACGCAACAACCTTGCCACTTAAAACAATACCACTATTATCTTGAGTTTTTGCTACGGTAAAAACACCAGAATTAAAATTACCATGTTCAGCGGCCATCAGCGGGTATTGATTGCTTGTTAGCATCACCATGACAACTGCCAGCAACGGCCTTAATTTTCTCGCCTCAACAATCATCCTCTAATTCTCCCTATGTTATTACTATGCAACAGTTAGCGTGTTTCTATTCACTTATGACTACACTATCGCAAACTCCGTGCCAACTTCTAACCTATTGATTTTATTAAGTATAAATTATTGTTGTTGCACTTTGTTGCAAGCACAAAAATACTTACTAATCCACAGGTAATTGATTTATATCAAGATTGCAAGTTAATTAGCTGTTGCAACATGTTGCGCAACAACTTAGCTTAGATCTAAAGCAATAGCGCTAACCACTAAAAGGTACGTAACCTATGTCAACATTTACTCAGAATATGCTGCCAATGTTAGAAGCGGTAATCAATTACATCGGCGAAGGTGTAATTATGTGCGACAAAAAAGGCTTGGTGTTATACCAAAATCCGGCGGCAATTCATTTACTGGGTTTAAAAAAAGGCTCGCAACTTGCGCGTCTGCAAGATTTCAGCGCAATCAATTTTCAACGCGCCTTTGTCACTGCCGCGTTAAAATCCGGTGAATATGATGCTGTTGGGCGTCCTAGTGGTTTATTTGTCAAATTTGAAGAACAATTTCAATGCGCACAAGGGCAGCGCTATATTGAATTTTATAGCGGCATGGTCGATTGTGCGATGCGTAAAGATGATGTGCGCTTAATACTACTACGCGATAAAACCCAACAACGACAACTCGAAGCAGTTTATAAATCTCGCCTGAGTGATTTTGAAAGTAAAGATTTAAAAATGTTGGCGGTAATTGAAAGAATTCATCAGGTTGCTCCAAGCAATGCTTTTATTTTATTGCAGGGTGAATCCGGTACGGGTAAAACGCTGGTCAGTCGAATGGTACACAAATTAAGTGCCCGTAGTGATCAAAAATTTGTTGAAGTTAATTGTGCCGCAATACCACACACGCTAATCGAGTCTGAATTATTTGGACACGTTAAAGGTGCGTTTACCGGTGCAAGCTCTGATCGTAAAGGTCGATTTCAATCGGCACATGGCGGTACCTTATTTCTTGATGAGATAAGTGAAATTCCATTAAATCTACAAGCTAAATTATTGCGCGCGATTCAAGATCAAAAATTTGAAAAAGTCGGTTCCGATAAATCCGTTCAAGTTGATGTTAGAATCATTGTTGCATCAAATCAGAATTTGCGTGAACTCGTGGACAAAGGTGAATTTCGAGCCGATTTATACTATCGACTTGCTGTTATACCACTCACCATTCCACCATTACGAGACCGTCCTAGCGACATATCGGCATTAATTAATTATTTTATGAAAAAACTACAACAACGCGGTTACTCTAAAGATATGCGTTGTTCACCAGAAGCATTACAAATTTTACTCAACTATTCATGGCCTGGAAATGTACGCGAACTTGAAAATGCTATCGAGCATGGCGTTATTTGTGCCGATAATAGTAGCATCACAGCAAAAAGTTTACCGCAAGATATAATGAGAGCAAGTTCGTTTCAAAGCAATAACCCAAGCCCACTAGAAGAACTCGATATTGAAGAACAAAGCGATGAAATTACAAATGCTTTACGCCGCTCAAAAGGTAGCAAAACTCAAGCAGCTGATTTATTAGGCATAGACCGCAGCACTTTGTGGCGCAGGATGCAGCGTTTAGGAATTGCCAAACACGGTTAATTAAATAAAGTTTATATTGCTAACAAAAAAACCCGCATCAATCAAAACTGCGGGTTTTTTATGGTTAGCTAAAAATTTATTTAGACGAAATTCGCTTTATCATAATTTTTGCAGCTGGGTTGCGCCAATCAAACATTGCTGGGTTTAAATCACCAATACCTTGGAAACCACGGTGAACTAAGATTGGACCTTCACCACCAGCACCCACTCTGGCAAATGGTGGTGCAGGAATTGTTGGGTTAAACACACAAATCATCGGACGCATTGGTGGTGGAACTGGAATGCTGTCTGGATCATTGATATCCGTAGGTACAGCAGTATCACAAAGTTCGTTATTTGCTTCGGTACCGGCATCATAAACGGGTGACATAATGACAACAGATTTTTCTTTATAAGGACCTTTGACACTATTGGCTGATATGAAACCATCGTTTGAAGGAGCAATCATTGAATAAACACTAACGTATGAAAAATCTTTTGATGCTGTGAAAGTTGCTGTTACCGTTTCGCCAGCAGCCAAACCACCATTAGGCAATGCACCATTAAGTATTCTAACTTCTAATACTTCTGGGTTTAAAGCAAGCTCATCAGCCAATATTGTTGGTTTACCAGTTTCAGCTACGGCCTCTAAACCAGGGCTGGTGTTCACTTTACCTAATTCAAATAGTTTGAAATTACTAGAATGAATAGCAACTACTGGTTTACTTAAAAACGGTGCATTAACTAAATTAGTAATCGAAATCTCATACGTTACTGTTGAAGAATCTGCAAATACTGTTGTGCTAAGTGCGCAACTTGCCGCTATTCCTAAAATTATTTTTTTTAGATTATTTACCATAAAATTTACCTTTTCCATTTAGTTAGATTTAGATTAAATTAAAAATATTTATAAGGCCATTTGCAACAGTAAATTTTTAACTTTGCTAAAGCGACATTGTGATATTAAAGTTAAATGTCACTATTACAATTAACTTTAGTATTATAGGTAGAAACACGTATAACAGTATGTGATAGCATCACACACGGTGCCGCTAATTTTTGGTTTTGACGAATTAGTTTACTTTTTTGTTTATTCAAAATTAACACGGAACTTGATCACATAAAAAAAGAGACCTAGGTCTCTTTTTTATGTTTATTTTTAATTAACATTCTTATGATAATATTAATTTTAAAACCATTTAAACAACCAATACTTTTCAAATGCTACTTTACCCAAGTGCATTAAATAGCCTGGTTTGTGTAATTTCATTTGCGGTTTCGGTTCTGCATAAAAATTACCATTACCCATTCCGGCTTTACCCGCACCGGTTTCGATAAAGCAAGCACCGCGCCCTTCAAACTTCTTACTGCTACCCTGACCTGAAATTTCATGCACTATATTATGCACCACCACTTCGGCTTGTCCATGAGCAATAACACCGGCTTTGGGTAAAGGTTTACCAACACTAAGCTTGATTCCAGTTACATCACCAATAGCATAAACATTATCAAACTTGGTTTTAAGATTAAATTTATCAACTGGTATCCAGCCACTTTCACCAACCAAGCCAGCATCAATAACAACTTTTGGTGCTTGGTGTGGTGGTACATAGGCTAACAAATCAAAATCAGCTGTAACGCCATTGGCAAAAATTATTTTTTTATTTTCAGCATCAACCTCGGTCACTTTATGCTCCGCATGATAAGTAATATTTCGCGCTTCAACCATTGCGCGTAATTGTTTTGAATTCTCTGGGCCGGATAATGACATTGGACCCGGTTCAGGAGTATACATATCTACTTGGACGGCATCACGAATATTTCGTTTACGACAATCGTTTTCTAATAATAGTGCTGCTTCCACAGGTGCAGCTGGGCACTTAAATGGTAGTGATGTCACTAATACGGCAATTCGTCCAGAGTTAAACTTTAGTCGTGCTTCATTGAGTTTTTCTGCGCCATCAATATTGTAAAAAGTATTACCCGCTTCAACTAGACCCGGAATAGTTTCATCTGCATATTCAACACCAAGGGCAATTATTAAATAATCACCAATTAAAGTTTGCTGGTTTACTTGCACACTACGTTGTATTGCATTTATTTTTTCAATATCACCTGAAATTATTTCAACACCTAATTTAGTTAACTTGGCGCGTGAACGTGTGATATCTTTTCGACGACGGGTACCGATCATTAACCACGGTAAAGAAGGGGAGAAAACATAATTATTTTCTCGTTCAACTAAAATAACTTTATGTTTCGATGACAACTTTTTACGTAACTCTGTGGCCACCACAACGCCACCAAGACCACCACCAAGTACCAATATGGTTTTACCTTTAGTTACATCATTCATTGTCTGTTCTCCTTTAATTTTAGTGCTGTAAATAAATTTGTTGTATGACTTTTCAGGCCAAACTATACAGCATATTGAGTCGAAATAATTTCCAAAGTTCAATGTTTCTCACGCAGAAAAATGACTAGGCAAACCTAATAACGTAATCTTCCACGTTAACACCGCCATAGCACCATAGCGCCATAGCGCCATACATTTGGAATATTCATCAGCAAGTAAAAATAAAATCGCACTAACTGAGCCCATGCGTTGAGATTAACTAATGACAGTTTATATTGAACCTAATTTCATCAACGCCGTCTAATAAATAATTAAGACCGCATCACACTTAATACCACAAAACAATAAATTAATTGCTTATAAAAGATAAATCGGTTTCACTAGCGCATAGGGTTTATCCCATGAGGATAAATAACGGTATAAATTAACTTTAATAGGGGTATACAATGATTACTCGACTAACCCAGCTTCCACTCATATCACTTGTTTTAAGTCTCGGTGTTTTTAATATTAGCGCTGTCGCTCAAACTGCACCACAACCTGAGATGACGGTTTATAAAAGTCCAACGTGTGGTTGTTGTAAAAAATGGATTTCGCATTTAGAAAAAAATGGTTTTAAAGTAACAGCGCACGATGTTGAAAGTGTTATGCCCTATAAAGTTAAAAATAAAATAACACCCGAACTGGCTTCTTGTCATACCGCCAAGATAAACGGTTACACAATTGAAGGGCATGTCCCTGCCAAAGATATTCTACGCTTACTAAAAGAAAAAGCTAAGGTAAGTGGCCTAGCGGTTCCCGGTATGCCTGTTGGTTCACCAGGAATGGAAATGGGAAATCGAAAAGATAATTACGATGTAGTTTCTTTTGACAACAAAGGAAAACAAGAAGTATTTTCAAGTTACTAAATGCAATTTCAAAACATTAAAAAAAAGGTGGTTTAACTACAATAGTTAACCGCCTTTTTTATTAACTAACCTGAGTTCGGGATGCGAATAATATTAATAACAAAAAAATTAAGAGCTTAGCTAAAAGCACTTATACCCATCAAAACTAATCTAACAGTAACACGCTTTGTTAACCCCGAGTTCAGGTTAACTATTATTCTATCAACCAGTATCCAAAAGAAAATAGTGATTTGATGTATATCAACACTTGGCAGTTGTTAATGAATAAAAATCTATGATAATACCTAGTTGATACGGTAGAGTAGCTAATAGAGGAAATAAAATATAAGGAAAAAAAATGAATAAAAAGATAATGTCGTTATCGTGCTTACTGGGTATTACATTTTCACCATCCGTTTATTCAGATACCGCAACTGAAATTGAAAACCTAAAAATCGAAATTGAAAAACTCAAAGTCGAGGTTCAAAAAGCCGTTGAATGGAAAGAGCCTAGTACCTTGGTGCATTTATCCGGTTATGCCGATGTTGGATTTGTAGACGCTGAAAACAGTAATAATAGCTATAATATCGGTTCGTTTTCTCCAATCTTCCATTACCAATATCGTGATATTGTGATGTTAGAATCTGAATTGGAGCTTGAAGTTGAAGCCGATGGTTCGACAAAAACATCATTAGATTATCTCACTATCGATTTATTTATTAATGATTACATAACATTCATCACCGGAAAATTTTTGAGCCCCATTGGTCAATTCCGTCAAAATCTACACCCTTCGTGGATCAATAAATTACCATCAGCACCCCCAGGTTATGGCCATGATGGTGCGGCACCACTTTCAGAAATGGGTGTGCAATTGCGCGGTGGTTTCCCAATAGCAAATGTTCGTAGCAATTATGCACTATATATCAGCAACGGCCCCGAACTCATCACCGAGTATGACGGAGCCGAATTTGAGTTAGATGGTATTGCCGCCGAAGGTAAAAATGTTGATATCGATAACAAAAAAGTCATTGGTGGCCGGTTTGGTATATTACCAATCCCCAGTTTAGAAATAGCCATCTCTGCGGCAACGGGTAAAACTACTGTCACCAGTATTGAGGGAACCGGAGCACCAGCATTGGCAAACGAACAAGCACGTGATTATACTGTCACCGGAATGGACTTTGCTTGGCAGCTCAAAGGTTTTTATCTTAGGGGGGAATATGTCCACAGTAAAGTTGCTGCAAGCATTGTAGGAACCTCGGCTTCAGATGGCGCAGAATGGACTGCTTGGTACACTCAAGCGGCCTACCAATTTTATCCCACCAAAATAGAAACCGTCATTCGTTATTCCGATTTTGATAGTGTTGGTATAACAAAAGATCAAAAACAATGGACATTTGGTGTTAATTATTTATTTGCTAATAATGTCATTGGAAAAGTTGCCTATGAATTAAATGATGGCACAAAATCTACTACCGCGGATGATGATAGACTGTTATTACAATTAGCATATGGATTTTAGGAGAGCGCAGTATGAAAATTAAAAGCAAACTTATCGCACTATTTATTAGCAGCCTTACCACTCAAATTAGTTTTGCTGCGGATTTCCCTGCAAAAGGTGACTTTCAACAAGGGGCAAAAATTTGGGCGGATAACTGTGGTCGTTGCCACAACATCCGATCAGCCAATGAATTACGTGACGATCAATGGATCACCACTGTTTTTCACATGCGTGTTCGTGCCGGCCTAACCGGACAAGAATCACGTGATGTCTTAACGTTTTTACAAGGTTCAAATACGAATATTGTTAAAACAACGGTGGTAACAGCGCAATCAAATAACAAACTAAGTACGTTATCCGGTAAAGCGATTTACGCACAAACTTGCATTGCCTGTCATGGTGCGGATGGCACTGGTGGCTTACCCGGCGTTCCTAATTTTACTGATAAAAATGGCCCACTATCTAAGGCTGATGATGTTTTATTGCAACACATTAGCAATGGTTTTCAATCACCGGGTTCTGCAATGGCCATGCCACCAAAAGGCGGTAATCCTGAACTAAACAGCGCTGATATTAAAAAATCATTATCGTATATTCGAGAAACATTTGGGGCACAATAACAAACTATACTATAGTAAACTAATTTGCTGTCGGAGAATTTATGACTTTTTATGTACAAAACTTAAACAGCCACGAGGTAATGCCACTGATGCAACTATTTAATCAGCATAGCATAACAAAAGCTAATAAGGTTGTTAGCACCGACAACATAAAAGAACATGAAGACCGACAGCAAAATTGGCAAACAGAAACTGCGCTTAACTCTTATCACCAAATAGCCGACTTAAAACAAAGCAACGATGTACTAATAGCAAGCCAGATAATGACCACGCCGGTTATTACACTGAAATCTCAAGATACAATCAAAACAGCAGTATCCTTTTTTAAAGATCATCAATTACGCCATATCCCCGTTGTGGATGACTCGAATACAGTTCAAGGAATTATTTCTGATCGAGATCTACTGCATTATTTAAGTGGCATGACGAAAGATTACCATAAAAAAAATACCATCATTAACTACAAAAATAATTTAACCAACATCATGACGACTAATGTATTAACAGCCAGTAAAGATACTGATGTACGTTATATCGCTCGTTTAATTGTGGAACAGCGGGTTGGCGCAATGCCGATCGTAGTTGATGGTATTATTATGGGAATTATTTCGCGTAGTGATTTATTAAGCGCTATCATGCAACATTTTAAGCTAGAATTGTGGACATAATTTAAAATTATGATCTAAATCAATACTGCTTGCAATAAACTGCACTTAATTAAAATAGTATTGTCTATATATTATAATAGTTAATTATAGGTTTCGATATGACCGCAACAATAACAACAATAGATAAATCTCGTCGACGTTTCTTGGTAAAAACCAGTACCGTAATTGGTGCTGTTGGTAGCGGTATAATAGCAGTGCCATTTATTGCATCAATGTCACCTAGTGCGCGAGCACGTTCTGCCGGCGCCCCAGTTGAAGTTGATATTAGTAGGCTGGCTTATAACCAGCAAATTACCATTGAATGGCGCGGCAAACCTGTGTGGGTTTTGCGACGTAACAAAGACATGCTAAAACGATTAGAACAACAAACTTTATTGCAGCAGTTGCGCGACCCTGACTCACAAAAAAATCAACAACCAATTTATGCAAAAAATAATTATCGTGCGATTAATTCTGAATATTTAGTTGTTATTGGGATATGCACCCATCTCGGCTGTGTCCCCACATTCAGACCCGAGCTTGCACCAAAAGATCTTGGAGCGTTATGGCCTGGCGGATATTTTTGTCCCTGTCATGGCTCAAAATTTGATTTAGCAGGTCGCGTTTTTAAAGGTGTGCCTGCCCCAACTAATTTAGTCATACCACCTTATCATTTTATGTCCGACACCGTCATTAAAATAGGCGAAGACAAAATGAAAACAGCATAACAAATTGGAGGTTGCATTATGAATTACCGAAAAATCACTGCTATTATCCCTGAATCTTCATTAAAATCTGTTGAAGATGCTTTGTTAGCCGAGGGCGTTTCCGGAGTGACAGTTTCAAGTGCTCACGGTTATGGAGAGTATCGTAATTTTTATGCTAAAGATAACATGAACGATTGCAGTCGAATTGAAGTTTTTGTAGAAAAAGGAAAAACAAAAAAAATTGTTAAAGCGATTGCCAGTTCAGTAAGTCATGGTTTAAAATCTGATGGTATAATTGCCATATTACCCGTCGAAGAGTTTATTCATATCAGAGAATTTAATAAAGCTAATGCAGAATAAATAAAACCAGCTAACTAATAAATTTATCTTGCCGGTAAAATTTTTTAAACTGATGAAATACTTCCGGACATTCTGCTATTAATATATCAGGAGCCGTAAAGAAATATTCAGTAATCACCGAAAAAAATTCAGCTGGCTCAGTTGCGGCATAACTATTAATATTACTATGCCCCTCTTGATATAACTGTCGGTTTAATTGTTGATACGCATCACTTAAAATCTCAGTCCATTGTTGCCGCTCCATATAAGCATGGAGTGGTGGCATACCATTTGCGCTACCAGTCAACATATCCAACTTATGCGCAAATTCATGTAATACCACATTATGACCTTGCCTAGGATAATGAATATCTTGCTCAACATCTTTCCACGATAAAATCACGGGGCCATGTGACCACGATTCACCACTTAAAATTCGATCGGTTTTATGAAGTACACCTGCGGCATCAGTGTATTCATGCTTAACCTTAAAAACATCGGGATAAACAATTATCTGTATCCAACCATTATAATAGTCTAGGCTTAGGTTTAAAATTAAAAGACATGCCTGTGCTGCGATTAACAATTTCATATAGTCGGTTAAAACGATATTCTGAGTCGCACTAATGGTTTTTTTGTGCAAAAATTGTCGTGTTAAAGATCGTAACTTTATTTTATCAGTGCTAGATAAATTGTACAAAACTGGTGTCGATGAAGTCACTCGATGCCATAACGCATCAGGAATACGTTTGGGTACAAACCATTGTTGATAATAACGTTTTAATTGACGAAACATTGTAATAATTTTTAATATAACCGTTAAGAATAACTACATACTGTGTCCGATTAGCTCAATTTCAATAGTGAAATGTGATGTGGTTTTAGCAAAAAAAATTAAATTAACTATTTGGTTAATATATTTTCTAATAACGAGTAATTAACGCTATAAAAATACTATATGCTGATATATGCTAGATATATTTCTGATAATATTTAAATAGGATCGACAATGATAAAAACCGTAGTTTTTCTTTTATTAGTAGTGCTAATAGGTGGGCCATTATTTATTTGGTTTGGCGTATACAATATTGCCGCAACCGATAAACATTGGGACATTACCAATGAATTAATTAAAATAGTTAAAGAACGTTCTATCGAGGTTCGAGCTGAAGATATTATCGAACCAACAAACCTGTCTAATCCAGAACGTATTGCCAAGGCGGCAGCTAATTATCAAGAAATGTGCGCTGCCTGCCATCTTGCTCCAGGTATTAATAAAAGCGAAATAAATGACGGTTTATATCCTAAACCACCGATATTTTTTAAAGCAGCTCACGGTACTCACGATAATAAAGATAATTTTTGGGTCATTAAAAATGGAATTAAATTAACCGGAATGCCGGCATGGGGTGGCTCGCACAGTGATGATGAAATTTGGTCGTTAGTTGCTTTTATTAATAAGCTAAATGCCATGTCATCGGCTGAGTACAAAAAGTTAACGAGTGTAAAAACTGGAAATCACGGTCACACTGGCGGACATAAATAACAATCATCGAGTCATTTAACCCTATTAAATTTCATCGGTTAAATGACTCGATAATATAAAAACTATTCTACAGTTTCAACTCCTGAAACTTTATTACTACCAAACATCAAATGAATAAACGGTTGAGCCATACCATTTGGTAAAATGAATTCCGTTGGTACTGGCGAACGTTCAGGGCCGTTAGCAGTGAAAACTTCATTTGGCATTAACAAATGTGTTTGTAATTTTGTACAATCTACGCCATCATCAAAAACTAATTTGTAATCTGCATCACGTACCGAACAGGTTGTCATTAAATGTACTACACGATTATTTGCAACTTCAACACCATTCACTTCTAATTTACCGACACCCCAAAATGCGACATAGGTAAAAGCTGTTGGCATTAATTTTGTACCAATGCCCGTCATACCATGCTGTACAAAGTTCGTTCCAACACCACCCATAATAGGATGCTGTAAACCAGCAGGAATAACTTTATCAACCATTAGCTTATAATTGTTTAAGCCATCTGGGCTGGTAAATGTCGTGCTAAATTTTACTTCATCTTCTGACAAAGGATGATCGTATATCGTTTTATCTTTTAGTTTTAATTCATACTCGCCAGTGATCGGCTTATACTTATCAGAAAATGGTGTTGGCATCGCTGTCATAGTCCAAGCACTACCATCGGCATTTTTTAATCTCATGGCAATTGGCACACCAACATCCGGTTCAAAACCCAAGGGAGCTTCAGGTGTTCCAAATATCTTTGGATCAAGTTTACGTTGCCCTGGTAATATCCAACGTACATCACCGCCACCTTGCATTTCAACTTCAACACTGTCACCCGCAAGTGTTGCAGGATTATGTTTAATAACAGTTGCATCTGAAGCCGCGATACTTAACTGGCTATATAAGCTTATTGCAGTAACAGCTAATATTGATTTAATAGAAATGGCACATTTATTTTTATAATTATCCAATAACATTTGCATTACTCCTTGTTTTAAAGTGCTGGTTTGACAATGTCGATTATATTAAGTTTCAAAAATTTTCTTATTGTTATAAACTAATAATTATTTTTAACTTATGTAAAGTAAATGCTTGATGATGTTAAGTGTTAATTTCATAAATCGCGTTAAAAAATTGATTAATGATCTAAATTAATTTAATTTAATTTATGACAGGTAAACTATTTTATATGTCGTATAATGCTACATTAATTGTTGAAATCGGAGAACCAAGTGAAAAAAATTACTATTGTTGGCAATGGCTTTGCATCTTTATTTTTAATTCAGTACTTTTTATTTATGCCCATCTTCCCATTTTTCGCTTTTTTCACACGACGCATTTATTCCAAGTATGACATTACGTTAATCGGCAATGGTATATTCACCTACTTTCCCTCTATTCCTGAATTTATTACCGGCAAAAAAAATAAACGTAACGTACTCATCGATATAAAACCTTTTTTGAGACGACGTAATATTCGTTTTGTCGATAGCATGGTAACCGAGATACAAGATGGCGGCAGAACAGTCATAACCAAAGATGGTCGTTATGAAAATGATGCCTTGTTTCTTGGTATTGGGCCGTCATTTTTAGAAGACGATATTCCTGGCACTAAAGAATATACTTTTTCACCCTGCCTTGGTCCCGATAATATGGATCAATACATGAGCAAGTTAAACGCTTTAAGTTCTGGAGTCTTATATATTGGTTATAAAATTAATAAACAAGATGGTTTTGTTGCCGGTCGTGCCGGACAAATTTATGAATGCGCTTGTTTACTGGATTACATGCTAAAAGAAAAAGGTATACGCGATAAATTTGAAATTCATTTTTTCTCATCCAATATTGAAAAAGGTGAAAAAGGTGCTATCACTGATAGGTTAAGCGAACGCGGAATTATTTTAGACTATGGCTACGAGCCAACAGAATTTGTTGCCGGTGGCTTAAAAGATGCCGATGGCACAATCAAAAAAGCCGATCTCGTGCTTTACTCACCCGGTATAACCGGTGCTAAATGGTTGCAACAAAGTTGCATTCCAGTTTCAACGGGCGGACACGTTGCAGCGAATAAATTTGGCCAAGTGACCGGTTTAACAAATGTTTATTCAGCAGGTGATTGCGCCTGTCATGAAAACCCTCCACCTTGGGTTCCCCACCAAGCCCACATGGCACAGCTCCGTGCGCAAACAGTCGCTAAAAATCTTAAAGCATCACTACAGAATAACCAAGCAAACGAAACGTATCGATATGAATTGTCGTGTATTTTAAACATGGAAAATGACGCAATGTGGATGCACATGTCCAGCGATAATAAACCACCATTTTGGAATATATTTCCAAGACGTTCAAAAAAATTAGTTACTGTTAAAAATACTTTTGAAAAATTATATTTGTTTTACCTTAAATATATGTAAATTTTCATTCAATTCTCATGGTGGAATGAATCTACCATGAGAAATAACTTATAATATCTGAAAAAATTCAAATTAAAGGGCACAAAATCATGATTATGCTGTCCAATAAAACGTATTAAATAACATTTCCTTTTACCAACGTACTAGAATTAGTGGTGAGAACATGATACGTAGCATGAAAAATAAAACCCAGTTGTTATTTTTTATCATCGCAATACTAACACTTAATACCAGCCAATCAGCGGAAATATCAAAATCAGGCGAAAGCCAACATTTACTCTATAATCAAGACATATTATTACAAGATTTTTCGGGTAAAAACCGGAATATAAATGAATTTACAGGTAAAGGTAAATGGTTGCTTGTTATGATATGGGCATCAAATTGCCACATATGTAATGCCGAAATACAAAATTACATTAAGTTCAATAACAAGCATAAAAACAAAGACCTAACGGTATTGGGTATTTCAGTTGATGGTTGGCAATATAAAGATAATGCACTTGAGTTTATTCGTAAACACAAAGTTGATTTTACTAACTTAATTGCAGCACCAGTCGTTATCGATCATTTTTACAAATTACAAACAGGAAAAAGTTTAGTTGGCACACCATCTTTTCTGCTGTATTCCCCTACCGGTGAGCTTAAAGCAGAGCAATCGGGTGCTGTACCAACAGCATTAATTGAAGATTTTATTAAGAAAAATTCAAAAAATAGTTCGGGTAGTGCCCAGTGAAATAAAAAAATAAAATTCGTAATTTACTGCGATTTATAGTATTTTCTAGGCTGATCCAGATCAAGCAGTAAATCAATAGTTGACACAAAAACGACCTTCCATTGTCATAAATTGTGTGTATAAGAACAAATATAAAGCGAGCATAAAATAATGAATAAAGATCCTGTATGTGGTATGGACGTTGATGAACAAAGCAAACATCAATTTAATTATAACAATAACGATTATCACTTTTGCAGTGAACATTGCCTTCATAAATTTGAAGAGCAACCCCAACACTATTTAGACAAAAAAGAACCCGATAATCACGTTGTATCAGAAGTCGATGCCAACACAACCTATACCTGTCCAATGGATCCAGAAGTAGTGCAGCAAGGTCCAGGAATTTGTCCAAAGTGTGGTATGGCATTAGAGGCCATGGGCATTCCGGTTCAAGCCAGCAAAACCCAATATACCTGCCCAATGCATCCGGAGATATTACAAGACGAGCCTGGTATCTGTCCCAAGTGTGGCATGGCTCTCGAGGCAACCAGTGTTGCTGTTGAAGAAGAAAATGAAGAACTCAATGATATGAGCCGTCGTTTTTGGATCGGTAGCATATTATCAATTCCAGTCTTTATTTTAGCCATGGTCGCAGATTTACTGCCAAACATGTTACCCAGTGCTTTAAGCATGGACAAAGTACAATGGATTGAATTTGTACTAGCAACTCCCGTGGTGTTATGGGGTGGCTGGCCATTTTATGTGCGTTTTTGGTTATCGGTTAGAACCTGGAATTTAAACATGTTTACCCTAATTGGGCTTGGTGTATCGGTAGCCTATATATATAGTGTTGTAGCATTGCTCTATCCAAGTTTATTTCCACCCGTGATGCAAATGGAAGGTGGTTTGGTGGATGTTTATTTTGAAGCAGCTGCAGTCATTACCACCCTTGTTTTACTTGGACAGGTTTTGGAGTTACGCG
>UOFS01000045.1_pt1 | contig 24298 bp, 23 predicted proteins | sample 1989581 | NCBI WGS metagenome assembly UOFS01 (sample SAMEA4712198, study PRJEB27164) | hydrothermal vent metagenome | biome: marine basaltic hydrothermal vent biome; feature: marine hydrothermal vent; material: mineral | place: Pacific Ocean | collected 2011-06-14/2011-07-23 | depth 1691 m | reverse complement strand
AATACTAAAAAAATTAGACCAGATCTGATAAAAAACAATTTGTTAAAAATTTGCCTCGTAAGCAATCGTCAACTTGGGAGCGATTTGAAGAGGTCATTTGAAGATGATAGCTCTGATAAATATACAAAGCTTAGAGATGCTAGTGGCTTAAAGGAACAGGATACAGCATTACAAAGGAAACTGTATTAACATGGATGAATGTTTCTGATCCCCTAGCATTATTTCTTGCGGTTTTTGTGTGTTTTTATAGTTGATCATTTCTTAGTCTGAATTAAAACAAATAGTTAGCCACAACAATAAAGCAGCAACAAAGAAACTAACCTGCGCTACGACATAATTCGTTAAATTAAACGCGATGATAGGAACAATAATCGCGGTGACCAAGGTAGCTAATAGTGATTGTACAAAACCTTGCACTGCCGAGGCCGAGCCACGATTTTGTGGAAATTTGTCTAAGGCCAATACTGTAATTGCTGGCATGTGCATGGCGATACCAACGGCATACAGGGTTAATGGTGCGACCACTGAAAATATACTAACTTGCAATAAATACAATTGCGCAATATTAAGAAGACTGGCAACTGCCATGATGCCAAATGCTATCGTAACAATTCGTGTCGCGCTTAAATGATGCGATAACTTCCCCGATATAAATGAACCCAACACAATACCACTAGTCATGGGTATAAATAGATAAGAAAAACTGTTGCTACGCAATTGTAAAATATCAAAAATAATTGCAGGTGAGCCGGATATATACAGAAACATACCTGCAAAGCTCAGACCCAAAGTAAAAATAGTCGCTTGGAAACGACGGTTTTTTAGTGTGCGACAATAAACCCGTAAGACTGAAATTGGGTGAAATGAAACTTTGTCTTTATCGCGTAATGTCTCGGGTAAAATTCGTTGGCTCATGAGCAAAATGATGGCGCCATAAGCAACTAAAAAATAAAACACGCTTTTCCAGCCAAAACTATCTTGCAAATAACCACCCATGATGGGGGCGATAGCCGGCGCAATGGCAAACACCATCATCACGTAGGCCATTACGCGGTGCGCTTGCGCACTATCAAATGCGTCACGCACAATGGCGCGACCAACCACCATGCCACCACTAGCGGCGATACCTTGTAACATTCTAAAAAATAAAAATCCGCTAAATTCTGGACTCAATACGCAGCCAATTGACGCCAGAATATATAATATTAAGGTTCCGTAAATAACAATTTTTCGTCCAATACTGTCAGATAATGCCCCCCAAAATAATGTTGAAATCCCTGCGGCAATCAAATAAATGGCGATGCTTTGTGACATCATTAATCGATCTACTTGGTAGTAAGCTTCAATCGTAGGAAAAGAGGGCAGGTAGGTATCAATAGTAAACGGTCCGACCATGGTTAGCAGTGCCAGAGTGATAATCAGCCAAAAATGGCTTGCTGTTTTAGGTTTATCCATAAATGTTATTATTTTACAATAAATTTTAAATTCTTTATTTGTTTTACTGCTTATCATAGAAAGTAAGTACTTACATCAATATTAAATGATGCTTGCATTCCAGCAGATTAACCCTATAGTGGTAGGCATAATAAGCAGTTTGCTAAAAACAGGGGTGTATTATGTTAGGATTTTCGGCTTCAGAAATTTTTGTATTAATCTTTGTATTATTTGTTGTAGTACTTATTTTCAAAGGCGTGCTATCTGTTGCTCAGGGAATGGAATACACCATTGAACGCTTTGGTAAGTATACACATACCTTAGCACCTGGGTTGCACTTTATTATCCCAGTAGTCGACAAAATTGGCGCAAAGTTAAATATGATGGAACGGGTAATGGATGTGCCATCGCAAGAAGTGATTACAAAAGATAATGCCATGGTGCGAGTCGATGGCGTGGTGTTTTATCAAATTTTAGATGCTGCTAAAGCCGCCTATGAAGTGAATCAATTAGAACGCGCTATTTTAAATTTAACCATGACCAATATCCGAACCGTAATGGGTTCGATGGATCTTGATGAATTATTGTCACAGCGAGATACCATTAACGCACAATTATTAAGTGTGGTGGATGATGCAACCACTCCGTGGGGTGTTAAAGTGACGCGTATTGAAATTAAAGACATCACACCACCGCGCGATTTAGTTGAATCTATGGCGCGTCAAATGAAAGCCGAGCGTGATAAACGCGCATCTATTTTAGAAGCAGAAGGCGATAAACGTGCTGCGATTTTAAAAGCCGAGGGCAGTCGAACTGCCGATATTTTAGCCGCCGAAGGTGAAAAGCAAGCCGTCATTTTAGATGCTGAAGGCAAAAAAGAAGCCGCTTTTCGTGAAGCCGAGGCGCGCGAACGTTCGGCTCAAGCCGAAGCCAAGGCAACTCAAATGGTTTCAGAGGCAATAGATTCCGGTAATGTGAATGCCATTAATTATTTTGTGGCATTGCGTTATACCGAAGCATTAGAAAAAATAGCGACAGCGCCCAATGAAAAATTAGTGCTAATGCCATTAGAAGCCAGTGGTGTTATTGGTGCTATTGGAGGAATTGCCGAGCTTGCTAAATCTGTGGCCGATAAAAATAAATCGAATAATTCAGGGAGTGTTGCTTAATGAGTCTTGAAACGCTGGTTTATTGGCACTGGTGGATTCTGGCAGTGGCATTAATTATTTTAGAAGTTTTTGCACCGGGTGCGATATTTATGTGGATGGGTATTGCTGCTGCTATCGTAGGTTTTATTTTGATGTTATTTCCGGATATCAGTTGGCAAGTACAATTTTTTATTTTTTCATTATTGTCGATTGCGAGTATTGTAGTGTGGTATTTTTATTCCAAGAAAAATCCAACAAAGACCGCGCAACCAACCTTAAACAAACGAGGCCATCAATACGTTGGACGCAGTTTTACCTTAGATGAAGATATTATCAATAATGTTGGTAAAATAAAAGTAGATGATTCCACCTGGAAAGTTGAAGGTGATAATTGCGAAGCCGGCACAAAAGTTAACGTTGTTGGCGTTGATGGTGTGGTTTTAAAAGTTGAGAAATCATAAAAAAAACAGCTAAATTAAACCTCTCTCTTGCCAAAAGATTTTTAGGCAAAAACCGCTATAATAGAACTACTTTCATGCTACGAACATAGGAAAATGCTCATGGCTATAGCAAGCATAAAAACGATATCCGCCAAACAAGCTCATAAAATTACACTCGATAATCCCAAAGCATTATTAATCGATGTACGTTCACACATGGAGTTTTTATTCATTGGTCACCCGACAGGAGCAATCAATATCGCTTGGATTGATGAACCCGATTGGATTATTAATCCACGTTTTGTCGCTGAAATTAGACAAACAATTTTAGGCGGAATGTCGCACCTTGATGGAGTAGAAAGCGCACCGTTATTATTAATTTGCCGTAGCGGCAAACGATCGCTTGAGGCGGGTGAATTGTTAATTACAGAAGGATTTCACAATGTCTATAATATTGACGAAGGTTTTGAAGGAGAATTAAATGATGAACATCAAAGAAGCTCATTAGCCGGTTGGCGTTATGATCAATTGCCTTGGGAGCAATGTTAGCAGAATTATGCTTCAAATTGCAGTGAATTCTGGTTTCGCCAATGAAAACCTGCAAAGGGCGTTCTTGTCCTTATGCAATCCTGACCAACCGTGTGCGCCCTTGGATACGATGTTTGATACATTAATTTAGTGTTAGGCCATTGGCTTTTATCGGGTAATGAATCGGATATGAGGTTCGAATGAAAGAACCTAAAATCACTGTTGGCCAAGACATGCTACAGCTGGCATATTGTGCAGGGTATTTATAAGTTCATTTGTTAAAAGCCTAGGTATCATAAGTGTATTTTGAAATAGTACCTTCCAAAAAGCAAAAAAATAGCAAATTGAAACTTACACGTTCAGATAGTTATCTCTAACGGTATGAAATCACGATAATCCTGTATTTTTACTTGATATTCATACTCATAACATACTGAAAAATACCCGTTTGTGAGATCACATGCTAGAATATGGTTTCCATATATTAGGGTATAAACCGACATGCCAAAGTCATTTAGCGAACTTTTAAAAGAACGAATCCTTGTTTTAGATGGTGCCATGGGCACCATGATCCAAAGCTATGAATTGGACGAAGCAGGCTATCGTGCTGAACGATTTGCCGATTGGCAAAGTGATGTAAAAGGCAATAATGAATTACTGAACTTAACCCACCCTGAAATTATTAAGGCCATACATCTTGCTTATCTCGATGCTGATTGCGATATTGTTGAAACCAATACTTTCAACGCCAATTACTACGGTCTTGCCGATTACAATATGCAAGAGTTTTCCTATGAGATAAATGTTGAGGCTGCAAAAATAGCGACTCAAGCTTGTGCCGAGCGAAGCTCAGAAGACAAGCCGCGTTTTGTTGCAGGGGTATTGGGCCCTATGCCGGTTACTGCATCAATGTCAAAAGATGTTAATGATCCTGGGGCACGTGATGTCACGTTTGATGACTTGCATAAAGCCTATTCCAATTCTATTCGAGGTTTGGTTGATGGTGGCATTGATTTTATATTAATAGAAACCATTTTTGATACACTTAATGCTAAAGCTGCGATATTTGCGGTTGAAGAATTTTTTGAAGAGCATAATGTCAAATATCCTGTCATGATTTCTGGCACCATAACCGATGCTAGTGGTAGAATTTTAACCGGACAAACACCCGAAGCTTTTTATAATTCACTGCGTCACATTAACCCTATTAGTTTTGGTTTTAATTGTGCCTTGGGTGCAGAGGAATTACGGCCGCATGTTGACGAGTTATCTAAAATTGCCAATTGTTATATCAATGTCCACCCAAATGCTGGACTACCAAATGCCTTTGGTGGCTTTGATGAAACGCCTGAAATGTTGGCCAAAGAATTAGGCGACTGGGCAAAGAGCGGTTATCTCAATGTTGTTGGGGGGTGTTGTGGCACCACACCAGCGCATATACAAGCAGTGGCAGATGAAGTCGCAAAATACCCACCCCGTCAAATTCCTCAAGTTAATACCCAGTGTCGTTTAAGTGGCTTAGAGGCATTTAATATTAATGCCGACTCCTTATTTGTTAATGTTGGTGAACGCACCAATGTAACTGGCTCAGCAAAATTTAAACGCCTTATTATAGAAGAAGAATATGACGAAGCCCTTAGCGTTGCACGTGAACAAGTCGATAACGGCGCACAAATTATTGATATAAACATGGACGAAGGAATGCTCGAAGGTAAGCAGGCAATGGTTAAATTTTTAAACTTAATTGCTAGTGAACCGGACATTGCCCGTGTCCCCGTGATGATAGATTCTTCCAAGTGGTCTATTATCGAAGCGGGATTAAAATGTATTCAAGGCAAAGGTATTGTCAATTCGATAAGCTTAAAAGAAGGCGAAGAAAACTTTATCAAACAAGCCAAGTTATGTCGGCGTTATGGCGCAGCAATTATTGTTATGGCATTTGATGAAGCCGGACAAGCAGATACCAAACAAAGAAAAATTAAAATTTGTTCTCGAGCTTATAAAATATTAACCGAACAAGTTAATTTTCCGCCAGAAGATATAATTTTTGATCCCAACATATTTGCCATTGCCACGGGTATAGAAGAACATAATAATTACGGAGTTGATTTTATAGAAGCAACTCGCGAAATTAAAAACAATCTACCACATGCTATGATCAGTGGTGGTGTCTCAAACGTATCATTTTCATTTCGCGGTAATAATCCATTACGTGAAGCTATCCATGCGGTGTTCTTATACCATGCGATTCAAGCAGGCATGGATATGGGGATTGTTAATGCCGGTCAACTAGCCGTGTATGATGATTTGCCCGATGAACTGCGTGAACATGTTGAAGATGTTGTTCTTAATAAACGTGACGATAGTACCGAACGCTTACTCGAAATAGCTGATAAATATCGCGGTGATGGTACGGCTGGTAAAAAACAAGAAACACTCGAATGGCGCGAGCTAAACGTTATCAAACGTATCGAATATGCAATGGTCAAAGGCGTTGATACTTTTATCATAGAAGATACCGAAGCTGCGCGAATTCAATACGATCAACCAATCGAAGTTATCGAAGGTCCTTTAATGGATGGTATGAATGTAGTGGGTGACTTGTTTGGTGAAGGTAAAATGTTTTTACCGCAAGTAGTAAAATCGGCGCGTGTCATGAAAAAAGCAGTTGCTTACTTACTACCGTTCATTGAATCTGGAAAAAATTCAAAAATGAAATCCAATGGTAAAATTTTGATGGCAACTGTCAAAGGCGATGTTCATGATATTGGAAAAAATATTGTTGGTGTAGTATTGCAATGCAATAATTTTGAGGTGTTGGATTTAGGCGTAATGGTTCCCGCCAATAAAATTTTAGAAACAGCAAAACTACAAGGCTGCGACATTATAGGATTGAGCGGTTTAATTACACCATCACTTGATGAAATGGTTCACATGGCAAAAGAAATGCAACGCCTCGAATTTGATATTCCATTATTGATTGGTGGTGCAACAACCTCAAAAGCTCATACTGCGGTAAAAATTGAACAGAATTACCAAGGAGCAACCATTCATGTGAAAGATGCCTCACGTGCCGTTGGTGTGGCACAAAAATTGGTGAGTGTTGAAAATAAACAGAGTTATATTACAAGCGTGCGCGAGGAATATGAAAAGACCCGAGTTGCTTATGCTGGTCGCCGCGCAAAAATAAATTGGCTCGATATTGATGCTGCGCGCAATAATAAATTTAAAATAGATTGGTCGAACGCTACACCTGCAGTGCCGCGCAGACTAGGTTTACAAATTTTTGACGATATGCCACTAGAATATCTAGTACCGTATATTGATTGGACACCGTTTTTTCATACATGGGAACTCAAAATGAGTTATCCAAAAATATTTGATGATAAAAAAATTGGTGCCGAAGCACAAAAATTATTTAGCGATGCACAAGCCATGTTAGATACCATCATCAAAGAAAAATGGTTAACGGCACGCGCGGTTACTGGGTTTTTCCCAGCCAATAGTACCGATAACGATGATATTATTGTGTACCAAGATGATACACGCCAGACTGAGCGAGTCACACTACATCACCTGAGGCAACAAACTGTTCGTCCACCGGGTAAACCCAATCGCTGTTTGAGTGATTTTGTTGCTCCGCTAGCCAGTGATAAAAAAGATTATATTGGTGGTTTTGTGGTGACTGTTGGTATAGGAATTGATGATCATGTCGCTCGTTTTGAAAAAGATCATGACGATTATAATTCAATCATGCTTAAAGCCTTAGCCGACAGATTAGCCGAAGCTTTTGCCGAACATATGCATGATCGGGTACGGCATTTGGATTTTTGTACACAAGAAGGACAGTGGTCACCGCGAAATGGTTTAATTAATAAAAGTTTTGATCCCAAAAAATTATTAACCGAAGATTATCCCGGTATACGACCTGCACCCGGATATCCCGCTTGTCCAGATCACACTGAAAAACCAGAACTATGGCAGTTACTCGATGCCAAAAACAATATTGCTGTTGAGCTAACCGAAAGCATGGCAATGTTTCCAACAGCATCGGTTAGTGGTTGGTATTTTTCAAACCCAGAGTCAAGTTATTTTGGTATTGGTCAAGTTAATAAAGATCAAGTAAATGATTATGCCAAGCGAAAGGCAATGAACTTAACGGAAATAGAACGATGGTTATCTCCCAATTTAGGTTATGAGGCAGACTAATGACTAAGCAATGTAATATTTATTTATTCGGTGAAATCCATTCCGATTGGCGCGAACGAATTTAAACAGGGAGAGACGATAATAAATTAAACGTAGTTTGTCACAGCCCCGTGACCGTCACTCCCGCATGCTTTTAGTGGGAGTCCACAATACACCAAAATAGCAACAATTAAAACGGTGGACGACTATCTTCCATCAAGATATTTAATTGGTTTTGCGCCTTAGTTTGATATTTCAAATCATTTGCCTGTAACATTTCGCATTCATCAGCTATCATCTGTTCAATAGTAACGGGGTAGTACTTACAATCGTTTGGACGGTCATTATAAATAGCACAACTGTATATTTCCTGATCTAAATCTTTTTGCAACCATGGACAACGGTTGATTTTATCCCTAGTATTTGGATCAATCCAAATTTCTCCCTTGTATACGAATTCTGCAATATCGGGTCTAAAAATTTCCCAATATTCTATTTCGTTTTGAGAGGCAGACAAACCACCATCACTATATTTAGTACAGCACTTACCGCATTGATTACATTCTTTCATTTTTAATCCGATTTTAAAACTTGTGTTTTATGTTGCATTTTTTGATACATATAGGACGCTCCCAGTAATAAAGCACCAATGATCATAAATGCTATAATTTTTTGAATTAAAGAAAAATCCGCCATATCAAACATTAATATTTTAATTGCTGAACCAACAAATAAAATAACAGAAAGTTTTAATAAGCCAGAAAATTCACTTTTTAAAGTTAGCATTAGCAATAAAGCAGCGTGTAGTACTAATAAAATAGACAATAGTATTTTCAGTTGTTCTGGAAACCAATAATAAACCGATGAGCTATAGACAAAAATTAAAAAACCATTATATATCCAAAGCTGTGTTAAATAACCACCAAAACTTTGACGCAATAGTTTGGAAGACGGTATATTTTTATGTAATAAAAACCCGAGAAAAGCGGCTTGGATCATTAAATAAACAGGTAATAAGTTATCATGCATAGTAGCTGCATTGACCATGTTAATTGCATACAAATTTAATACAGAAAATATTGCAAGCAAACTATAACTTAAATGAATGCTAATTTTAGCAGGTTCAATTTTCGGCCATAGCAGACATAAACCGAAAAAATAAATACTAGCAGTAAGAAATGTAAAGCTCAAATTCTCAGTTAATCCAAATACCATTACGAATATTACACTAGCTAAATAATACACCGACCAATGGTGTAGATGGACATAGTCTTTAATTCGTGGGTATAAATCACTTTCTGTAGGCTTTTGATACTTGCCATTAAATGCTTTCCAAATGATACTGGTGATCGCAAAAAAAGCCAGCCCAGTAAATAACGCCCAGTTTGCTTTAACGTACCATTCATTAAGATAATCAGCAGTCATAGCAAATACAGTCACAAACCACGCTAAACCGGTAAGAATATAAAACTCAATTTTTAATGCTTTGTATTTTAATCGAGTGAACAGCATTATTGCTATGCTGGCCGATAACCAAAGTGCGATTGGAAAAAATTCATCGTATGATTTAATCACTTTAGGGATAAACAATAATGGTATTAAAACATAAAAACTGATACGCAGTGAGTCAGCAAAGTTTATGAGTTTGCTACTAGGGTAAAATCGTTTATAAAATTCGGCGATTAACCATAAAGTAAAAAATATTTCAATTCGAGCAGCAATACCAATCCAATTTTGATCGCTTAATGAAAAGCTGTTTACTTGTGAGGCGCTAATTAATATTTGTAGCGCGAATAAAAAGTAATGAGCTAAACCTAAAAATTCAGTTATTGCTAAACTATATTTTTTTGCTCGGTATAATAAAATAAATAATGGAAATATACTTAGTAATAATAGTTCTTGGCGAAACAATAAAAATAAAGAAATCATAAAAGCTAGACTAAGCCATAGTGAAAATAGTTCTTGAGCCCAGTAACAGGCAGTTTTCTCCCATGTCAGAGATTTGGTTTTATATAGTTGTAACAGCTGGGCAGCAAGCCACAACACAACACCAAATACGATTAAATTCATCCATCCGGTATCATAACTAAGTGTTATTAAATTGGCTGCGCCATAATGAAAATTAATACCGAGGTCAAACCATAAGATAGTTTTGTAAAGCGCACTGACCATGCCAATTAAAAATGTTGCATGACCTTCATAGCGAATGCTTGGTATGTTAAATCGGAATCCAACATAAATTAATGCCAGTCCTTCTACACCCCATATAAGCCCCAGTAATGATGGGCTAACCAAAAATAGAATGCCAAAGCCAATGAGTAGGCCTGCTTGTAATAATAATAAGGCATTAAAATCTTTTTTAATGTTATTGTCGATATATGATACAAGCCAATTGAAACGATAAAAAACAATTAAAGCCAGTGCATTGACAATATAAATCCAACCTAAATAGAGAACGGTTCCAACACTTTGGTACATCACAAAAATAAAAAATATAATATTAGCAACAATCACCAGTAAAATTGATTTAGCAATTTTTTGTTTTGTTTGACTAATGTTATGTAGGCAAGCATAACTAAATAAATAAAATACTACATGTAGTACTATAATAAATACACTGTTATTAATTAAATATTGCGCACCCTGTTCAAAAAATAAATATTGCGTCATCGCAATACTAATGATTAAGGTAAACTGAATTAAATAAGGCCATTTTATTTTATAAGCCAAGTGCAACATGGTGGCGACCAAGAAACCTAAATAAACAAAATAAATACTAGACACTTGGCTTAAATCGCCTAAAAACAATGGGGTACTGGCACCACCAAGTAGTGATAATACGGCTACGGTTTTGGTATCGTAATGCACAGCCAACCAATAGGCTGCAGAAGTAATTACGGCTAATAAAGTTAAGCCTATAGTAGGGCCAACTATATTAAAGTGACCAGAGATAAAGTAGGCACATAGGTAATTCAGAATGATACCAAGCCCAATTAGTGCCGCACCAAACTCGGATAACATGCTTCGGGTATTTGAAATTTTGATACCAAGCGCGACTATTGCGATAGCAGAAATAAATCCGGTTGCAATTTTTCCACCTGTGCCCAGATAATTGCTAAACGAATATTGTAGCAAGAAACCAAATCCCATCACTAACGCTAAAATTCCAGCAGCAGTCATAAGAAATGCTGGACCTCGACCTTGCTCTTGATAGCGCTGATAGACTTTTAGCATTTGATAAAATATGCTGCTAAAAGGTCCTAGTAGCATCATGACTATTTCGCTTAGTGCGTTTGATGTGATTCGTGATGTTGATACTTTTGCTTTTGCAGATTGTCCTTCGGATTTAGTGGGTCTGTTGTTAACAATTTTTTGTGACAGTGACGCATGTTCTGTTGAAGTTTTAGCGGCCGAATTAGTTATATTTTTTTGTGCTGGTATTGTTTCAGAACTGGTTGCTTGTTTGATTATTTGTTCGGAAATACTCTTATTAGCCGAATCTAAATTAACATTTGATGATGCATCTGTTTGGGTTCCGTCTAGCTTAGCCAGTCGATTTTCAAGAATGTCTACTTTCAGCTGTAATGCATCTAACTTACTTGTTAGTTCATCGCGTAATTTTTTTATTTCGTTATCCATACTAGTCTTTTCTTTAATTCTATAGTATCCAGTTTAGAGCTTTGTTGCTCTATATGCTAGTTAACCTGAGTTCAAGATATGCGCTAATGTTTTTCTTTGAGCTTATCAATAATTCGCTGGCGAGCATCGTCAGATAAGCATTGTTTTTTGTGTTTAATTTTATGGCTCGGCTTTGTCAACAGGCTAAATTGCTGTTCAATTTGCTGGCATGATTTACACATTAATAAGTGTATTCTCATAAAAAATCTGTCAGTAAAGCCAAGTTTTGTATCTTGCAATTCAGAAAGTTTAATGGATACTTGTTTACATGATAATTTCATAATCGTACCTTGTTATGCTTATTATTTTTTGTCCCAAATATGTTCTATACATTGTCGTAGCTTCATGCGAATACGATAAAATATAACATTAAAATTAGCCGGAGTAATATCAAGTTTATTACAAATTTCTTTAGGTGTTTTGCCGGATATTTCTTTCATGCTGAAAATTTGTGTCATTGTTGGGTTTAATTTTGATAAACAGTGATTTAGTGTCGTTAAAAACTGTCTGTTGTGTAACAATTCCTCAGGATTGCCCCATTTTTGTGGAGGATTGAGCCATCTTCCTCTTGAGTCAAAGAGATTATCAATACCATTTTCCATATTTGAATCTGATAATGCCACAATATCTTCAATGGTTAATTCACGTACTTGTTTACGAATAAAATCAATTATTTTATGATTTAGAATTCCGGTTAACCAGGTTTTTTCTGAAGACTTGCCTAGGTACTGTGACTCTTTTTTACTGGCAATTAGTGCAGACAGTAATGTTTCTTGAACGACATCTTCTGCATGCGCAGGATTTTTTAATTTTTGTATGGCAAAATTAAATAGATAGTCGCCATGGTCATTTAGCCATTGTTCAGGTTGGCTGAGTTGCGATGATTGAGGCTCATCTTTCATTACCTCACCGCTAGATTTAAATTCGATTCCTTTCATCTTAAATTTAGTGTGTTAGTTGATTTTAATTTATCATAATTTAGAAATTAATTTTATTCAAGAATTGTTTAATGATTTATCGAAATGAATTTAATTTTTTGAATTAAAGTGTTATTATTTAACAGTTATGTGCGCATTGATACCAAGTTTTTATTACTATTTACTTTAATAATATAGTGTACAGTCATTTTTAAATTTTTTTTCTAGCTGGCAATGGCTGCAATTAAAATTAATTAGTAAATATTTAGTTGAAAATAGGCTAGCTTAAAAACTAATTTATTTATAATAATAAAAATAGTCCATTTAAAATCTGGGGTAATTTGTAATGTGAATCATATAATTTTATTTCGATATAAAATACTATAGCATAAATTTACCAAGTAGATTAAATAATCGAGAATAGCATGTTAGATTTAATTGCATCACGTTTTAAAAAAATAGCACCGGCTGTTGATTTTTGGTCGCTTAGAATCACGATTGAGCAAGCACAACAAATAAGTGTACGTCAAAATATCGTGCAACCGTTATACAATAAAAATAGCGCTGGAATAATGCTAAGCATTATTGTTGGAGATGGCATAGGTTATGCTGCTACTAGTGATGTTACGGAGTCTGGTTTAAGAACGGCTATTTCAACCGCAACTGATATTGCGCATTACACTCATTCTAAGTTGGTTTTTAAAGCCAGTGATATGGCTCGCCCCATGAAATCGGGAAGTTATTCGACACCAGTTGCGATTGCTTGGAGCAGTATGAGTTTGAAAGAAAAAATAGATATACTGCAAGCCAATTGTGCCGCAATTAAATTAGATGACAAAATAGTTGATTGGCAATCGTACCTTGGTCACACTCAATCCAATACGCTCTTAATAACCAGTGATGGAATTCGTATAGAACAGTTGTTTCACTATGTGCAACCTGGTTTAGTTGCTGTAGCCAACGAGGCTTTAAAAACTCAAATACGAACCGGCGGTGGTAGTGGCACTGCACGCCAAGGTGGTTTAGAGCAATTGGACTTATTGCAATTTCGTAATAGTGCAACCGCAATCACTATTGCCAATGAAGCATTGCAATTATTACAAGCACCGGAATGTCCGTCTGGGACGATGGATATTTTATTAAAGCCAAGCCAAATGATGTTGCAAATTCACGAGAGCATTGGTCACCCGCTGGAGCTAGATAGAATTTTAGGTGATGAGCGGAACTACGCTGGCACTAGTTTTGTAACACAGGATATGTTTGGAGAATATCAATATGGTTCTGAGTTATTGAATATTACTTTTGATCCTACCTTGAGTAATGAGCTTGCCAGTTATGCTTTTGATGATGACGGTACTCCGGCAACTAAAGAGTTTATTATTAAGGATGGCATTCTAATAAAACCGCTTGGTGGTGTAACCTCGCAGTCGCGTGCTGGGATAACTGGGGTTGCCAATTCACGAGCTTGTTCTTGGAATAGGCCAACCATCGATCGCATGGCAAATTTAAACTTAGAGCCGAGTTCTAATAATTTAGATACATTAATATCGTCGATAGAAAACGGTGTATTAATGGATAATAATAGCTCATGGTCGATTGATGATAGTCGAAATAAATTTCAATTTGGTTGTGAGTTTGGGCAACTCATTAAGGATGGCAAACGACAGGGTTTAGTACGTAATCCTAATTACCGTGGTATTTCGGCTACATTTTGGCGTAATTTGGCAAAGGTTGGCGATCAATCAACGTTTGAGATATTAGGTACCCCCAATTGTGGTAAAGGTGAACCAAATCAAGTGATCGAAGTTGGTCATGCGTCACCAGCATGTGTTTTTAAAAACGTGGACGTTTTTGGTGGGGGAGGTTAACAATGCAAAATTATTTTAATGAACTGATTGATAAAATAGTCGCAAGCTTAGAAAGTGATGAAATATTATTAGCGAACCTAATTGGTGAAAAATCGGCTTTTGTTCGTTTAAACCATAATCGAATTCGACAAGCCGGTAATGTGTTACAAACGGATATTAGTTTAGATTTAATTATTGGCTCGCATCACGCATCTGCCAGTTGTAATTTAGTGGGTGATAGCAATACTGATTTGTACCAACTATCTACAATGGTTAATAATTTGCGCGAACAGTGTAAAATTCTAGCTGAAGATCCTTATCTTTATTATGCTACTGAAATAAAAAATACCGAGTTGCTTGAAAAAAATCAATTACCAAATGTTAATACGGCTTTGGACTATATAATGGAACAAGCACAGGATTTAGATTTAGTGGGTATCTGGGCTAGTGGTGAACAATACCATGGTTTTGCAAACTCCATGGGACAACGGAACTGGCATAGTAAACCCAATTTTAATTTTGATTGGAGTGTGTATTTTAATAAAGATAAAGCGGTAAAAAATGACTATGCCGGTTTTGACTGGCAAGAACAAAGCTTAAAATCTAAAATGCAAGAAACGCGCTTGGCCGTTGATATAATATCTAGACCGGCCAAGCAATTAAAACCGGATAACTATCGTGTATATTTATCACCGGTAGCATTAAACGAAATCATTGGCACAGCTGCTTGGGGTGGTTTTGGTTTAAAAAGCCATCGTACATCACAGACACCATTGATTCAAATGATAACGGCGGATAAAAAGTTACATGAAACTGTCACTCTAAAAGAAAATCACCAATCCGGTTTAACACCAAGTTTTACGCGTGATGGTTTTATTAAACCTCCGTATGTGAACTTGATTGAAAATGGTCGTTATAAAGATTGTTTAGTCAACTCTCGAAGCGCACAAGAATTTCAACAAGCGGTTAATGCCAGTGGAGAATTTCCAGATAGTTTCGATTTAAAGGCCGGTAGTTTAGCGCAAAACGAGATATTAAAGGCTTTAGATACTGGTATTTATATTAATAATCTTTGGTACTGTAATTTTTCAGATCGAGAGTCATGCCGCATCACGGGAATGACACGTTACGCTTGTTTTTGGGTTGAAAATGCTGAGATAGTCGCACCTATAAATGTAATGCGCTTTGATGAAACAATCTATAAGATATTAGGTTCCGAGTTAGTGGCTTTAACATCTGAGCGTGAGTTTATTTTTGATTCTAGCAGTTATTTTTTTAGATCGAATTCCAGCGCTAATATGCCAGGTGCATTGGTTGATAATTTTTGTTTAACCTTATAAATAACCGAGTATGTTAAATTATGAGTAATAATGCTGTATTTTGTATTAGTGATAATACTAAAACTATTCGATTAACGGTTTATCGCTGTAAGCCTAATATTTTTTTAAAACAGTTAACACAGAGTCTTAATGCGCTTGATGATTTGAATGTTGATAATATTGTGATGTATTTTTTGGACAATGGTTTTGAGTTGGATGCTGAAACCAGTTCTAGTTTTAAGCCGGTTAATATGTGTACGCCGTTATTAGTGAATTGGGCTTGGTTATTGGATTTTGAAAGCAAAATCTTATACTACTGGGATGTCACCGCTGCTTTAAATGGTATGCAGCAAACTATAGAACAAAGCTCAATTAGCCCGATGGATTATAGTGAGTGGATAGCAAGTGAAGCCGTTACAGATTATCAAACTCAAGTAAAAAATAGCCAAAGTGAATTACACAATGTTGGTATAACGATAGCTAAATTTTAAATTTAATTTCGTCTTACCTTATATTTTAACCAAACGGTAATTGCACCGGCTGCAAAACCACTGGCATGACCTGCCCATGATATTTGCGGCCGGGCATCGAGCAAAATTAAAAACATCCCACCGTAAAAGAATAATGTTATCAGTGCTAAAAATATATTCTTAGCTGAGCGTTTAAATAAAGCATTAACTAAAATATAAGACCAGTAACCCATTATTAAACCACTGGCACCACCATGTAAACCGGAACTGCCTATTAACCATGTCCCCAAACCACTGATTAAAGTGATCAGTATCGTGACTTCCCAAAATTGTGTGCGGCCACTCAAGTGAACAATGAAACCTAGCACTAGCAAAGGTACACTATTAAAAATAATATGGGTGGTGCTGTGATGAACCCAAGGTGCCAATGGGATGTGCAAAAAACCGGTGAATGTGCGTGGCACAATACCATAGCTTGATAAGTCATAAGGGAATAGAATTTGTAAAATAAAAACCAGCCACATACTGGCGAGTAATAATAAAACATCAACTATTTGAGATTTTTGTACTGATATTAAGCTTCGAGACATTTTTTTACTTGAGCATTGCTTATCTGTTGTGAATCTTTTATTAAGGATATTAAGCCTGTGCCACTGCAAGTTGTGTCGGGCAGTGGGTTAACGTTAACACCTGTTTCGTTTATGTAGGCAATAGGCAGACCGGAATTACTGGCCATGAATGAATTAACAATATCTTTCCATTTTAGATTTTTAAATTTAACGTCAAACCGAGCCATGTGATCATTATTATATTGAAACATATTTTCTAAAACTTCTTCGGTGCCCGGTGCTATCATGGCGCGTATTAATAATTCTGGATAAGCTCGTACCGGACGAACAATAACCGAGGCTCCCATACTGCGGAGGCGTGGGCGATTTTTATCGGTAGTTGCCTCAGCTAAAATAAGTGCCTTGGTTCCAATATCTTTTATACGACTTAGCACATCATAGGTAGCGGAATCGGATACTGGATTACTAGATTCATTGGCTAATACAATTATGTATTTTGCCGTGCTGGTATTTACGGCATTTAGATTATCGTTGTCTTGAGCCAGACCGGTATAATGCACAACACCTAATTGAGCGATGGATTTAGGCAATTTTTCTTGATATTTACGTGTTAGTATTTGAATCGGTAATTCACCAATATGCGGTGTGGCACGAATCTCGGTGATTAATTTATTTAAGTATTCTTCTGTATCATGGTCAGGAGTATTTATGATTAAGATATGATCGTGCATTTTGTGCCACCGCCATTGTCCGGAAAATTTAAGTTCAAGTTTATTGAGTCGAAATTCGATATATTCAGCAACCAGTATACCGAGTAGCGAAATACCCAAGGTATACATTAATATCGTTGTACTGAGTCGACCGCCAAATGTAGTAGCGCTAAAGTCACCATAACCTACGGTGGTGATGGTGGTGAGTGATAGCCATAGCGCATCTGAAAAGGCTAATTTTTCAAAATACATCATGGCGACACTGTGTAGTGCCAATAGTAGAAATAAAAATAAAATTAGCTTTAAGAAATAAAGTTTAAAATTAGAGCTGGTATGACGTGTGAATCTATTAAATTTGCGACACTTTATATAGTTATAAATAATTTGACTGGATGGTAGCATTTATTTACTGTTCCAATAAATTTAGATAATGCGTTGATATCTCATCGAGAACGCAACGTTTAATTTCTTTTTCATCAAGTGTATCTAAATTATATCGGATCGCCAAGGTTTTTAACTCATCATTATTAAATGATAAGCCAAGGCGGGGGCGTTGAATTTTGGAATAGCTAAGTTGCAGTTTTTGACGAATGATGTCGCTCGGGTTTAAATCTTTATCGGCGGCTTCATGACGAATGATACGCATAACATCTCGTTGAAACTCAAAGTGAATTTGAATTTTTTTTAAAGTATCTCGCTCACCAGACCATTTGTCGTTTCTATTCGCCATGTTTATTTAATCATTTTTGGGCCAATAATGCTCAATAACTTCTTCAGTGCAACAAATTCCAATGATTACATCGGTTGAGCCATCATCCCATATTTCTACGGTGAGAAAGTAATTATCATCGGCAGCTTCGCATTCGTGGTAGCGTAATTCTTCGCCATCATCATCTTCATTGTCGTCGTCGTCATAATCACTTGGCGGGTTAGTGATGCAGTTACGCTGGTAGTAATAGGCTTCGACGGATTTTTCTTCTTGTTGGTAATTATCGTTTAACCAGCCCTCAAGTTCGGGCGGCACGGTTTTAACTTTTAAACAGGGAAAACTTTCTTGTTCAAACAGTTTTGAGAATTCATCTTCGTCAAATATTTGCGCGACTTGTTCACGGCTTAATTTGCGTGATAATAATAATTCAGGATCACCATCATTATCGTCTGGTGATAAAAAATACGTTTGGTTATCGGCATTGCGTAAAGTTAACTCGGGAACAATGCCGTCAGAATAATAATAGCCGGCTATTTCTGTGAGCTCGAATTGTTGTCCTTGAATATCTTTTGGCAAGGATAAGCGTTCTTTAAATGAGACAATATCGCCCGGCAGCAAGTCATTAGCTGTTTTTAGTTCGCGAGTTGCGGATTCTTTATTTCCAAATAAGCCTTTAAACATAATTTTCCTTGTGCTGTAATCTCGTTATTATCTCAAGATAATTATCCTTGAGCAACTCTAACCCCAGTTTGGTACTGGGGTTGTGGTGCGGCAAAATAATTATTTATTTTGCTTGGCTTTTAGTCGTTCAAGCACGCTGTTAGCACCACCAGATGATTTACCGATACCACCTTCTTTTAGTTTGCGATCTAGATCATCGGAACTGTCTTGTTCTTCTAACCATTCTCCGGCTTCCATGCTGTCATTGGTGCGTTGTTGTTTTTTCTTTATGCGATCTAAGGCTTTTGATACCCGATGTTCGCTGGAACCGGTTGCTGCAATATTGGCAGAAATGCTATTGGTGGCATTTTGTAATTGTTGCACGGTTTTTACTTTTTCGAGTTCGCGTTTATTTTTTTGTATTACTTTTTCACGCTTTTTAATGAGTGAATATATAGATGCAACTTCTTTTTTAAGATTATCGAATTCTTCTTTAATGCCATTGCGCTCTTGTTCCAGCTCGTCAATACGGCCAGCAACTTCGGTTGCTAAATCTTCTTGACCTGAATCAAGTGCTTGCATGGCTTTTGTTTCATAATCAGCAATGTCATTATTTAAAGTATTTAATGAACGTTTTAGGCCAATTTCTGAGGTTTTTAAACCGGTTAAACTTTTCTTGGCTTTTTGGATTGCTGTTTCTGCTTCACGAATTTCTTGTTCATAAATTCGAATGGCTTGTGAGTCAACAATTGATTCACCAACTTCACTTGCCCCACCTTTAATGGCGGTTATAATATCTCCAAATATACTCATCTTGTATTACCTCTATAGTAAAAATTGTTGAATTGACTCTAGCACTTCAACAGTATTTTCTGCTTGTACTTCGAGTTCATGCACAATATTTTCAAAACTGGTGTTTAATGACATTGCACCGAATAAAATATAGTTATCTGCCTGCATACCAATTGCGCTTAATGGCACCACGGGGCTTAGTTGCAGTAACATAGTATTCAATTCGTCGATGGATTCCGGTTTTACTTCTGACTTATGAAATAACGGCGTAACGGATAACAATTGTGTATCAGTAAAAGCAACTTTAATTGGAAATTCTTCTACGTTGGAACAAATCACGTCCAAAACATTGTTATCATTTAATATCGCATCAAAAGATGTGCCTTCCACTGTTGTGTGTTCGTTTAAGCGAAACCCTAAATCTTCAAGCTTGATTGTCATTAAATACTCCTTTGTACTTATTGTACCTTAACTGCCATAATATGGCAGCTTATGATAAATATATGCCATATTATGGCACGATGCAAGTGTTTATTTATAAATATCTGTAAATAATTATAAGTTGTTGATTTTTATGCTTTATTTTAGTTTTTTAGTCGGATTACTATAAAAAACGCCGTCCAAGTTCTCCCATGCTGCTTGGTGGTAGTTATAAACGACGCGACTACCGAGTTTGTTGACCTGTACTGTATCTGCAAATTGGTAAAACGAGGGTGCAAATACAAATGCTGCTAATAACTGTTGTTTTGAGATCCACGGATCGTTAATAGGCAGTGTAACGGAATTCTTAATACGCTGTGAAGCCATTTGTCCATGTACTGTGCCAATGGTCCAACCCCATTCACCAAACGTGGGTACATTTGTATGGTATTGCTCTGTTTGAAAGCCTACCGACTGTAACGTTTTTCCTATCGATATGAAGGCGTGTTGTGCGTGGTAGGGTGATGTTGATTGGATTGCAATGGCACCATCGCCTGATAATAATTCCTTTAAGCGGGCATAAAAGAAATCACTATAGAGTTTATTCAAATCGGGATGACTTGGATCGGGAAGATCAACAATGATGCTGTCAAAATGTTTTTGTTGACTAACGAGTTTCTCAACTTCAATAAAAGCATCCCCATTAATTATTTGCAAGCGTGAATCATTAAGTGCATTTTCATTTAAGGCCAATAATGCTCGTTTTATATTGTCAGGTAGGGCAGTATCTATACCACGAAACAAATTTAGCATGTCGCCATCCAAATCAATCAGGGTTATTGATTTTGGGTTCCATTTTAAAATATCGCGCACGGCTAGGCCATCACCACCACCAATAACTAAAATGTTTTCGTGCCGAGCTGATGCTAATAAAGGCGGGTAGGTTAACATGCTATGGTAGATGTGTTCGTCGCTACTTGAAAATTGCAAGCGGCCATTAATATATAAACTAATGACTTTATCTAAACCTTGGCCAACAATACGCTGGGTGATGGTGAGGTGTTGGTACGGTGTTACTTTGCTGTAAACCGGTTCGTCTTCAAACAGGGCATAGTTCATTTGCTCGACCCATTTAGTGCCACTGAAAGCTAAAATAATAATAACGGCTATAACAAATAAGTGCGCTATGATCAGTACACTGAGCTTATTTATTTTTTGGTGATAACGAATTAAAAACAAAATGCCAATCACAATATTTGCTGCTGCGGTTGCTACTGCCGCTACCATAATGGGAATTTGTAAACAAACCGTCACCCAAATAGCTGCACCAATACCGGCTCCGATATAATCTGCTCCATAAATAGTGCCAGTATTGTGTTCTAAATGTTGTTGGTGGATATTTTCACGTATGCGTGCGATGAGTGGAATTTCCATACCAATCATCAGTCCTAGAATAAACCCAGTTATATAGGGCGTGTAGTATGAGATATCTTTTAGGATTTTAATTGCGCCGCCTTGCAACATTACCGAAGGGTGCAGTTGGTAGACATCGTGCAGCCAATGCGGCAAAGTGTAAATAAGCGCAGTCATTGACGCCATGATTAAAACCGAGCTTGAACCAATTAAAGCGATGGTAACTTCTAACCATGTAAAACCCGTGAATGGATCTTTAATCCATTTCGCAGTGAATGCGCCGATGCCCATGGCGACGATCATAATGCCTATCATGGCATAAATTGTTGTTTCAACCGCACCTAAAATGCGGCCAGCATAATGTGCTAATAAATACTCGTAAATTAAACCACAGGCTGCAAGAGTTGCCATGCTGATGATGAGAAATAAATCATCTTTAAAATAAGGGAGTTTTAATCTTGAAGTAATGCTGGACATGATTGTTGCGTTGCATATAAGCCGTCATGCCATTAAAGCGGGCATGACGTTTGTTTAAGTTTTTCTAGCGTAGTTAACGACTACCCCAATAAACCTTTAAAAATAAAGCCAATGGCAATATAAATAGCGGCTTCAATATAAGCAACACCAACATTTTGTTGATTATCAATTTCATCAACAATATTGATTCCAGATAAAACCACCATACGTGCAATAGTTGCGATAGGTGATAGTAATATAGTAATGACAATGGCAACAGCAAACCAGCTAATCATTGAGTTGGTTATATCTTGTGGTAAAAATACCACCATGCCCGATGCGGCACTTAATGCTAATGCAGTACCTAATATATGGCCGGCATATCGAATGGCTAAGGCAACATTACCTGTGGACAATGCTTCTTGTAATTGCTTGCCTTCATGACGCTTTTGGTAAATAGCACCGCGTAATCGAGTGACTATTAATAAAATAATTTGTGAGGCAATAAATACTAAAGCAACCGGAATCAACCCTTGATAACCACCTGTTGATTCCCAGTTCATCGCCGAGTGAATAATGACACCAAGTGCTACCATGTTAGCCGCTTGTACAATACCAGCAGAAATATTTTTTTCCGCTATTTTGGTTTTTAAAGACAGCTTATTAAAGATTATTGCATCATTAATGATAGTGCCTATTTTTAAAAACAGGATTCCAGCGAGCGCATAAACAGCAACATTACCAGCTTCATGTAACAAATTAACGGAAGCATCACCACTGACGGCTGCAAATAATATTAACGATACTGCTAAGGCTCCACCAGCAATTGAAATACCAAATGCAAAGTTATCTTTTTTAGATAATTCGTCGGTGGTGTTAACGCCGGCCAATAAACCTTGTAAGTGTCGAATACTACTTATCGCGATAATGGCAATGATAAGATCGATACCAATAATGCTGATATGCCATAATGAAATTGTATTTAACATGCTTGTTCCTCTTAAATAATATTCGCTACTTAAATTTTAAATTATTTACCGCTAAACGAGCCTCGAGAGGTTCGTGATGAACCTGAACGGGCACTTGCCATGCGAGACGCTCGGGATACTTTAAATGAATTTCCTTGCATTGATGCTGCTCGCGAACCGGCTTTTGATTTTGCATAGGGGCTTTGGAAGCGCCTGCCTTCACGCTGAAATTTATTTCGGGTGCGTGTTTGAACTTGTCTATTGTTTGTCTGTTGCCTTGGTGAACTATAATAATGTCGGCCGGCCTCGCCATAATAACTGTAGTTTCGAGAGTTTGCCCAACCACCATAATAAATTGGTGAGCGAAACAAGGAACTAAACAAGGCATATTTACCATACCATTCCCAAAATGAGCCACCACTGGAATCGCTTCGCCAGTTGCCGTATTGTGGGTTGCCAACGAGTTGGCTACCGGCACCATAATCTTTTGCGCCATTGGCAATGAGGCTAGCTTCTTTGCTTAAAGCTTCGACACGACCCAGTTTGCCATTGGACATATCGGCTAAGACATTAATAGGATCGGTCAACATCATGCCATAAACTTCAGGACGTGATGCATTTTTAATCGCGAGATATTCAACCGCAGCAGCTTGAACGGCTTTGCCACCTTGTTTAGGCACATTGGGACGCGCGGCATTGGCTTCTTTTAGGCGGTTGACCAAACTTTTATAACTTGGCCCGTCTTGTCCGGCATCGAGTGCCAAGGTATCAATTAACTCACTTAACTCGGGGCTTTGTCTTTTGACAACTGTTGCATATTGTTTTAATAACGATGCTTTTGAGATGGTGCCGGAACTGAGGTGACGACCTAGTTTATCAACTGCAATTCGCGCTTCAATAGCCGATTTGCCGAGTTCTTGCGTCCAGATTTCCTCGTCTGATGTACAGCCTATCATGACTAAACTTAATAGAATTAGTATGGAGCTGTTTTGCAGTAGTTTTCGTTTTAATGCCATGATGATTCGTTTTAATAATTGTAATCTTGTGTCAAGCCCTGCGCTCGATTTATAATTTTAAATTATCACAATTTGCATTATATATCGACATTTAGGGCTACTATTTTTTTAAATACCCTCAAATAAGCCGTAAATCCAAGATAGCATGGCAACCACCATGGTAACACCATAGTGTTGCTCAATTACCAGACCGGCATCATCATTATTTAGGTTACTTAATTCAGTCGCGAGCTGATCCATTTTCCGCTGAAACAGCAGTTGGCTGGATTTTGCGAGCATAGCATTGATAACAATAAGCTTTTCATTCTCATTTTTAAATTGTGAGTTAAAGAAATCGGCTTGCAGTTTTTCTAAAAAAAACCGCTATATTGGACCGTTATCACATCATTTAAAATTCGGGCGACGAGCAGTTTAACGTTTTCGGTTGGCTGTTCTCCTGAAACCTTCTGTTTAAATTCTGTCATCCAACGTCGTAGATTATTGTCATTAATACCAAGGCTTTTTGATGCATCGGTGACCTTGTAGCCTTGTTCTGTAACTAATGCTACTGCTTCTTGTTTAAATTCGTCTGTATATTTTTTTCGTTGTCTCATTGTTCACCTCGTTTGTGTAGTTT
>UOFS01000051.1_pt1 | contig 24923 bp, 29 predicted proteins | sample 1989581 | NCBI WGS metagenome assembly UOFS01 (sample SAMEA4712198, study PRJEB27164) | hydrothermal vent metagenome | biome: marine basaltic hydrothermal vent biome; feature: marine hydrothermal vent; material: mineral | place: Pacific Ocean | collected 2011-06-14/2011-07-23 | depth 1691 m | reverse complement strand
ATACCCAATCTGTTAGTACTGGGTTGGCATTAACAGAATGGCAGTTTTCACACACATTTTGCAGCACAGGAATATGATTCAGTCCTTTTTTCGCACCGGATGTCGAGCCATTGTGGCAAGTTACACAGCTACCCGTTATAACACCATGATCAATTTTGGCACCTTTCCAAGTTGTAAAGTTTGTATGGCAATCACTACAAGTGTTACTGCTCTGAATATGATTAACCGACTTACCTTGTTGCTTAGCAGCCCCTGAACGTGATGCTGTATGACAGCTAATACAGTTTGTAGTATTAACAACACCATGATCCATTCTCACATTACCCGTTCCAGTCCAACTTTTTTGGCTGGTATGACATAAATCACATTTGGCTTGCCCAACTGGAATATGAGATCCTGATTTAGTCTTACCTTTCGTGCTGCCATCATGACATCTTAGGCAGGTATCAGTAGTGGAATCGTGTCCCATTGTGATACGGCTAGACCAAATTGAGATTGTTGGACTTGCTGTCGTTTTATGACAATCTTCGCAGATATTACCCGTGATAGGATGAGTTGCTGATTTCTGCTGACCTGAAGTTGAACCATTATGGCAACTATAACAGTCTACAGTTGTAGCGCTGTGATCAAACTTAGCACCTTTCCATGTTCTGAAATTGGTATGGCAATTTGAACATTGGTCACTACTTTTAACATGGTTGCTAGTTTTACCTTGCATTTTCGCTGCACCAGCTTGATTTGCTGAATGACAGGTCACACAGTTGGTAGACACTTCACCGTGATCCATTTGAACACCTAACCAATCTTTACGTGTTGGGCTATGGCATCGTTCGCATAGAACTGACGTTACAATATGATTATCCGTTTTTTTCTGGCCAGAAGTTGTCCCGTTGTGACAACTGTTACACCCTATTGTGACTGTATTGTGGTCAACCTTGCCACCTTTCCAAGTTTTAAAGTTGCTATGACACGTTTCGCACTCATTACTACTTTGCACGTGATTCGCCGTTTTACCACGAGTCTTTGTTGCATTGGGATTATTATGACAACTTATACACTGGTTACTTATATTAGTATGGAAAAACTGTGCTGGAGACCAACGTCGGGTTGAGTGACAGTTTTCACAGCTATCACTCGACGTAATATGACTTGAAGATTTACGTTTTGCATTTTTGACGCTGCCATTATGGCATGCAACACAAGAACCTGTGATTGAATTATGATCCATTTGCGCATTTGACCATGACTTATCGACATGGCAATTATCACAACTGTTGGTACTACGAACGTGACCTGATGATTTTTTTGATGTCGCAATCGTTGCGCGATTACCATGACAACCGTTACAGGTTTTAGGAGTACCTCTAAAAATACCGAGCTTATGACAGGAATCACATTTTAACTTTTTATGGGCACCATCAATGGGGAAACCCGTTTTATAGTGGTCAAAATTACTAGTGACCTTTTCAGCAAAAACCGCATTAAATTGACTCATAAGCAAAAGAGCCAATATTACTTGAATGCTAAAAATCAGCTGTTTAATTATTCCCTGTTTACTAATCACTTTTGATGAAAGTCCATTACGTATAAAAGTAGTCATTTTGTGCAAGTCCCGTTTGTTTTTGTTCTATTTTTTCTCACTACACTGAATTACTAATCCTCAGATATAGCTATTTGGGTTAATTCTAGATTAAATCAGGAATTCTGCGCAAACACAGGTCTCAAAAATGATTGATAAAATGAAAAACTGTTAAATAATAATACACTATCTCTCTTTTATAACCAGTTTAATTTTATTTTAAGAAAAGTACATTTAGGTATATTACAAAGTATTTATCTACTTTTAGAATGATTATCATTAATTTAGTATTTCTTATTGCCATCCCCCATCGCTAAAATAATATGTTGGTGATTAGAGCATGTAATATTGTCTTTCAAAATGATATATATCATTAAAAACGCATTTTATAAATTTAATTTTTCTCATAAGGCTATTACTTTATCAAACTAATAAACAAGGGCATGCCCCCCATCACACCTCAAAACCCTATCAAAAAAAATATATCCATCTCTCAAAATTGATGATTTATTCAACAGTAAAATAATAATAAATATTGGTGACACTTAGCATTGATGTCGCTGTAGCGCCCTAAGTCTGTAACGTAACAGCCCGCAAATCTCTTTTTATTCCTCGCATTGAATCCGTTATACTGAAAGCATGGCGAACATCCCTACAATTTGTGTCAGTTACAGCGATTCAATCTGTCGAATAGACGCGCACAAATTTGCACAATCACATCATCTAAGCTGCGTGTCTTTGGCGAATATCAATACCAAGCTAAGTTTAAATTTTACTCCAGACTATATCGAGCTACGCGACTTTGAAACCAAAACATCGATTCATGTCGACTTTATTTCCGGCTCAACGGCACACAGACAACAATACGGTGGTGGTAAAGGCCAAGCAATTGCGAAAGCTATCGGAGTTAAACCCGGCAAAACATTACCCACCGTGCTGGATGCCACTGCCGGCTTAGCTAAAGATGCTTACGTTATCGCTACGCTGGGTTGTCCCGTCACCATGGTTGAACAATCACCTATTGTCGCTCAATTAGTAACTGACGCTATCAATCGAGCAAGTCATGATGAAAATTTTATAAAGATACAAGATTCTGGGTTCAAATTAATCCAACAAAATTGTCTTGAATATTTACAATCAATAACAAACTTACCAGATGTTATTTATCTTGACCCGATGTATCCCGACAGAAAAAAATCGGCTCTAGTTAAAAAAAATATGCAAATTTTACAAAAATTATTGGGCAATGATGCAGCACCTAATGCCTTGCTTGAAACTGCATTGCAGTATGCTGTAAACCGTGTTGTTGTTAAACGCCCTAAAGGAGCGCAAGCAATTTCGGCTCTAAAACCTAATGCAACGATTGAAACAAAAAAAACACGCTATGATATTTATTTCACCTTCAAAAATAATTAGCTATTGAATAAATCAATACCAATAATAATTATCGATATTGAAATTAACGCTATTCAAATGCTTGAACAAATACGTGCTTAGTCGATTTCTTTTTAGTTAAGTTGGCAAAAACATAGTTAACCATGCCGTTCTTATTACAGCTGACATTTTTACCAGTTACATTACATTTTAAGACATGCTGTTTCATTTGAGGCCCGACTTTAATTCGTGAAACATAATCGTTACCTGAAGCGCTAACTGAATTATAAACATCAACTTTAGTAACTTTATTTTTATATATAATGGTGAAATCACCCGATTGGCTAATATCACTAATTGTACTTTCAATTAAATAACTTACTTTTTCACGACCAGTATCTCTGAGCATTTCTTTTGAGACACAACGTAGCCCTTGTTTATTTTTTGAGATGCAGTAGGTTTTAGGTGAAGGTAAAAAACCTAAAGCCTTATCACCATTAAACCACATTCCTTTTAATAAATTTTTCTTAACATTGTTTATAGCAGCAAGTGATACCTTAGATTTCTTAGCAGCTAATTTCTTAGTGTTTACCTTAGTTTGGTTTTTACGCCTAACCTCAGCGGCTACTGATTCTTCATACTGAGATAAATCTAACTGCTTCTTTTTAATATTATTTTTTTGTTGTTTGAGTTTTTCGTTATTTAATAAGACTGCTATTTTTTTACTTTTTTCTTGCGCGCCATAATGACCCCATTTCGCAGCTTTATCATAATTTGATTTGGCTAACGATAAATTTTTAGGAACACCAAAGCCCTTTTCGTGCATAAGGGCTAAATAATAATAAGCTCCATAGGATTTATTATTTTTAGCACTTTGTAAATATTGAAATGCTTTATTATAATTTTTATTAACGCTCACACCTTCTAAATATAACTTACCTAAACGCACATAGGCTGAAGAATTATCATGCTCTATTGCTTTTTTATACCAAACTATTGCTTTATCAATATTTTTTTCAGTGCCTCGACCATGCTCAGTCATCACACCCAGCTCATACATAGCAATAGCATTACCATTATTTGCTTCAACTAAAAACTCTTTGTATCGCAAATCGTAAACCCAATCTTCTGAAGCGGCAAGGTAGTTAGCATTGCTAAATGCGAGTGTAAAAATAATGGCTATTTTTAAGTTTAATCTCATACGCAACATAGTCTCCAGTTTTCTAATCTCGATACATACACTAGCGGACAATATTGTTAAACTTTTAATTTTAAAATGAAATTAATAAGGTGCTGTGACTTAAAACGATTAAATCAATATCGAATTTGATATTTGTCGGTAGTACTACACGTGACAGCTTTTAAAAGAGCAGATAAAAAATGCGGCTTATGCAAGTCAAAAGTATCATTCCCACTTAACTCAAGCGGAAATGATGCTTTTCCTGACATCAAAATTTGATATTTTTATTGTACTGAATAATATTAGTAGCACCCTCAGAGTTTTCTTCGGGCTTATTATGCATTACTTTTTTTATGATTTTCCTAGTATGTTTTCTTGGGTATTTTTTCCGATGTCTTTTATATGCCAAATAGGGTTTTTTTGTTTTCATTTTAAGGCTAATGCGATACTTCGTTAATTTATAGCGTTTTGGCAATCGCTTGCTGACCTTCCAAGATTTTCCAGAGATATAATAAAAAACTTTGCGGTGTCTATCGTAATATACTGATAAATTGGGGTAGTAGTAATATTTTCGATACGATACGTGTTTTTTCGCCGTTTTATGCTTTTTGAGTTTATTGCTGTGGTTAACACTCTCATGACCATGCTTGGCCTTGGTGGAATGAGGGCCGCGAACATGATGCCCTGAAGATTTCTTCTTAGGCGCTATCTCACAACCCGCTAAACTAATTATTACTGATAAAAGCAGTATAATTTTAAATATTTTATTTGTCATTTTAACCTTAACTCGTGTATTCAATTTTTGTTTGTTGTCATTAATAAAACCCAAACTTTAATAATTATAGGGAAGAATAAACCTTAAAAGCGTACCGGCTATACAAAAATGAACTTTATTTCTTAATCACTATTTTGGCTATAAATATAAAATATATACAACAAAAAATACCCAGGAAAATACAACTAAGCTCCAGGGTAACCATATAAAAAACCTTAATATATTTTTATTTGAGTTAATTACTTGTTCTGTGTTGCTCTTATCATCAGTGATTAATCTAGCTTTTAGGTGTTTTTTCTTGCTTATATTGATATCACGTTGTTTTTTGTTTTGTTTATTCTTGTAAATCTCAATACCTTTTCGAATACCTTGTGCTATCAACCTAGTTTGTGCCTTTGTTTGATTTTCTTGTTTTATTCCTTGCGCAACTGTTAAAGCCTCGTCGAACTGTGAGCTATCATTAATTTTATTTTTTTTATATTTCTTATTTTGAGACATATGTTTATGCCGATTTTAATTTATTATTAAAGTAAGAGTTCAAACCCATTACTGCTCCGGGTAATAATTCAACCAATAAATCGTATTCATCATCTTCCATATCGAGCTGTTCATCACTAATTAGTAACGCTAACTTGGCAATAGGGGATAATATTGATTGTTCATTTTTATCGAGTTCCTGCCATATATTTTCATATTGGCTAACTGCCAACATAAAGCCATGACACCAACCTTCAAAAACCTCGATAATTTCCCCTTGTTCCTCGGTTTCTATTAATAAAATATCAAAAGGCTCATTTTTATTTAACATTGTTTTAATATCAGCATTCATATCTAAAATTAAAGCTAAAATTTCTTTAGCTAATGAATTTTCAAGCTCGCTATCAGCACAAATAATTTCATAATAATCATTATCGGATAATTCAATATTGGATACAGCTATTGCACTCAAAAAACCATGCGCCTCATCAATAGATAAACCATTATCGATATTATCCATTAAGATTTCATCCAGACGTGCGTAATCGTTATCGGTCATTTAAGCCCTGTATTTTGTTGGTTGATTGTATGTTGTGTAGTGAAAGTATAAAGTTATTTAATGATTATTTTTTGTACCAAACTTTATTAAAAGGTAGCTTATGCTCAAATAATGAACCAACGAAACCCTTTTCTTTGGCTAACGCCATTGAAAGTTTCAACTCAGTAGAGCGAACAATAGATTTTGAACTATTAGACAATTTAATTGTTATTGTTGTTGCATGACGTCCTGGGTGTGCTTTCGTGAAAACAGAAGAATAGTTGTCCATATTGGGAATAATTCCAATGTTGGCTGCACCATATATTTTTTCCGATAAATAATAATTCACATCAAATACTAAGGTGCTTTTATTTTCTTTTAGCAGCCTCACGCTGATAATGCGTGATTTCTTATTAATGACTTTATCAAGATAAAGTAATTTAGTACGACGGCTATTTTTAAACATGCTAGATTTTGAAACTTTCGCATCCAGCTTATTGGTTGCAGGTGTTACCTCTGACTGCGGATCGTCAGTATCACTGCTTTGTTTTAAAGTTGTAGGTTGCGTTGATATTACGGTGACAGTGGTATTACCTTTAGGCGGATTATTACCGAATTGCAGCCCCCCAGAACTATCACGCCATTGATAAATATCAGCCATAACAACGGACACAATAAACACATTTAGGCCAAAAAATACTACAGATTTAATAAAATAATTCATATAAATCTAATGCTACTATACATTTCAAGCTACTCATAGTAGAAATTAACGGTGTGAGTTATATTTGCACCAAGAACACCGGCTAATCCCGTTAAATTAACACTAAAATCTTTATTGCCTGCAACCTCACTAACGCTTTGAGCTTACCGCTGAGAATTCAATTGTTCCCGGTACTTTAATGTCGGTTATAGTGACGTGTGTTCCTTATTATTAGAATCGAGTGTTGCTCCATCCAATGGTTCAAATAAAATAACAAAAAAATCTTCTGTGCTTTCTGAAATATAATTGGCAGTTAGTGGAATGCTAATTGATTGCTTCGCATTATTCGCTCCCGAAGGTGTTTTCCTCTAAAATATAGTCACTGCCAGCGCTTGCAGTGCCATTTGTCATAGTATAACTAACGGTTACTACACCCATCACTGCCATTGATACGATTTATAATAACTGGGGTTGTTCCAGTGTTTTCAAGTGTATTACTGCTTGCTGATTGAAATTATCCTAAATTATTATTCAATTTTTCAACAAAATAACAATTCGTAATTGAAAATCATGCGATGTTATTAAAGATATAATAATACCTTCGTTAAAACAATAAAATTTACTCCAATTATACTAAATTAACGACCAACTAAAGTATTGACCACACATCATCCATATCTTTTTTATTTGCAAATTCCTTGCTATCGTCACTGCTCGGTTTATTGGTTCGTTTTGCATCAGTTGTCTCATAATAAAACTGCTGATACAGTCCCAAATCATCCCTTTCGCTCATCAATTTTACACTGAGTTTGCTTTTATTAATTTGTATATTAATAGAAGCCCCAACACGGTAATTTGAAAGAAATGTAATGATTGAATTATCTTCATTATCCCCTGGAACCAGTAAGGCACGTTGTACTTGCTTTGTTTCTAGATCATCAATCATCAAACTAATACCAACAGGAACCGCCGAGACACCAATAAATTCACCACCAATTTCAACTCCCTGTCTACCAATGGTGTTCATCCAACGTATAATGCCAACAAACCATTGTTCAATATCATCAGTACCCAAGCTTAATTTAAAACCAATAATCTCACCTACTTGAATTTTATTACTATTTTCATTTAAGTTTTTAAGATTAAAGCCGCCCTCACTATAGTTCGATATTAACCAGTCTTGTGATTGCTCGTAAGTATTAACTTTAGTTTCACTATCGTTTGTTGATTTAGAATTAGGTTCATTATACATAATAGCATTTTTCTCATAGACGGTGTCCCAAATATCCGGCCCAATATCCTTCACATCAATCACATTTTTTGTATAAAAATTACTTTGGCCTGCAAGCACGTCATCACTACTTTGGCTTTCGATAGTAAATGATTCGGGGATTGGTTTATTTCTGAAATCGGACAAAATAGTTTGGTGTACGGCACTTAGTCCAATGGAGACATTCACTTTATCATTGCTAATAACACGCCCAAATTTTCGCTCTTGAATTGGCCCCCAAGAAACAATCAATCGCCGCAGCAAATCATGGGATAATTTAGCCGTAGGCATTTTAATCGTAACTAAAGTTTTTGAAACTATTTCCTCACTCAATTGCAATTCATCATATAACTCTTGAGTAAGCACATCGGTATTAAAAACTCGAATATTAACTGAACTTGTATCTTGGCTTAATGTGAAATGATTGGGTGGTTTATCTCTGTCGCAGTCGATAACAAAATCATAAGAGTCATTATCCTTTTCCGCAATTTTATTTAATTTAGTTAAACGCATCCAACGCTCCAAATTCACGTATACGTGATCAACTTCTCCATGATGAAGTCGATTAGGAGCAGCTAGAGATAATAATAAAATTCTTAGATACTCACCAACAATACTTGTTTTTTTAATATATTGATGTTGTACGTCTGATATTTGATTACGATGTAATTTTTCCTTTTCAGCATAAGCATAAAGCTTGTTCAAGTCACCCCAAATCTTATTTGGTAATGGAGCATAAACTTGGTAGGTTGTTAATAATACCCGACTTAAATAACTCATCGAGCGATGGATATTGGTGGATAATAAATTTTTATCTTTTAAAAATAACGTAGATTTTAGTTGATCTTCAATTGCAATTTTATAACCGGTTGCCATCAAATTATATATTTTACGCGTTGCATGAGCAATGTTTTGGCTTTTTTTTGGTAAAGGGAAACGTGCGCCAATAAAATGTTTTTGCATAGCTTGTGACACATACTGAACGGGATCACGCAGAGATTCCAATAAGAACACCCTATCTTTATAACGCATCTCCAAGCTGTTCACTTGAGTGAGTAAATTAAAAATTAATTCCGCACAACGTCCGACGCTAGCTCGAGGCAATGCCTCCACCCAGCGTTCGACATTTTTTGGCTTTGAATCAAACGAATCTTTATTTGGTTTAACCCGACTAGGAATCTCCAACCCGATAGCATTACTCATCTATTTTCCACACATATATAAATGGATTCATTTTGCAAAATACTATAACGCTCTATTTGTCGGCCAATTGCATTTGTTCTTAAATTAAAATCTTCTATTTATCATAGATTTATAATAAAATTTAATGCAACAATATAATTATTATTAAACAGTATAGATGCTGTATTTATAAAATAAAATTTAGAACGACAATCAGAATACCTTGTTAAAACATCAAATTATTTTTGCAGTGATTAACAATTTTACCATATTATTTTAATGGAAATAAAATGGTGGGTTTCTAATTTTTTACTCGTTGATGACACTAGCATAAGTTGAAGCTTGTAATGCTTAGCAAGCGTTAAGATACTTCAAAATCATTTCAGTTAGCACATTTCTTTTAATTTCGAGTAAAAACCCAGTTAAACTCCTGAGATAATTTACTATTAAACTTATAACCTTCTAAATCAAAACTCTTAATATCCTCAGGATTGGTAAGTTTATTTTTAATAACGTAACGACTTAATAAACCCCTAGCCTTTTTAGCGTAAATACCAATCATTTTATAATCACCATTCTTATAATCTTTAAACATTGGTGTAATGATTTCAGCATTTAGATACTTTTTCTTGACCGATTTAAAATATTCATTGGATGCTAAATTAATAAGCACATCGGATCTAATTATTTTTAGATGGGCATTTAATCCCTCGGTTATGGTAGTATCCCAAAACTCATAAAGATTTTTGCCGCGAGTAGTCGTTAGCTTGCTACCCATCTCTAGTCTATAGGCTTTCATTAAATCTAATGGTCGCAATAAACCGTATAAACCAGAGAGTATGCGCAAATGTTTTTGTGCAAATTTAAAATCTGCATTATTAAAACTTAAAGCATCCATACAGGTGTATACATCACCTTTAAATACTAAAATTGATTGTTTTGAATTTTTTAATGTGAAATTTGGAGTCCATTCTGCATAGCGCTCAAAATTCAAGTCTGCAATTTTTGTGCTGACATCCATGAGTTCGGAAATATCCAACGTTGAAAAATCACGCAAACGAGTTATTAACTGCTTAGAGTCCTTCAAATAATCTGGCGTAGTATGTATCGAGGTTTTATCCTGAGAATCATAATCTAATTTTTTAGCTGGCGAGACAACAAGTAACATCGTTTAATTTTCTTTTTCTTCATTAATAATTTAATTAGTATAACAAATTTGATTTTGTATATTAAGCATCAAATCGCAGAAAACGATTAGATATTAACTTTTACCTTTAATTAAATAGCGTTTTTTCACTTGAATATAAAAAATAATACAACCAAAACTTGCAAGGATATGTTTTATTGAATGGCCACTAATGAATTGAAAATAATCGTAAATAGCGGCATCGTAGGTTTCTGCTATTTTAGCTAAGCCATACATTGCTAAAAAATACCAATATAATTTTGCATGAGAAAAACAAGATTGAAACATGAGCATAATTAACGGAATCAATAACATTGGCAAAAACTGCACTAATACATAGAGTCGTAAATCACCAATGTTATTTTGTTCTGTATAATTCCAATACCAAATTGAAAGTAAACCAATGATTATCAGAGGTATAAATACCAGTTCACCTAGTTTTTCTGAAATAAATTCTGAAATTATAATACTAAAAAATGCCATGAAGGCAACAGTCATGGGTAATCGATCCCACACTAGGCTACTATTTGTTGGAGTTAAATGATAATAACCAGAACCTAAAGCAACCAGTAAAACACCAAAATAAAATACGCTATAATTAAACCGTATACTTGCCAAAACAGCAGCATTTTTATCTGTTTTTAAATAGATTAAACCGAATAAACCAATAATGAAAAATGCTAGGTTTGAAATAACATTCAGTAAATTTGGTATACCCAATAAAAATCGCTGATCACTAAATTGATGATAACTTAAATCTTGTTTCATGGCCGGAATCAAAAAAACACCTATTATCACTATCGCAGAAATCAACGATAATAAGCCCATTTTTAATTGAAAATGATTCTTATCTTTTATCATGCTATTAAACCCAAAAATTATGTGTACACCGCTAACTACTATATTAAAACTCAGATTTTTTTTCTATAGTTAATAACTATATACTCTATTCACTAAAGCTAATAAAGATTATGAGTCATACAAATACCAGAAGAACACTTGATGATATTATACGATTTACCTCGGCTGTCGGTGAAGGTGCAATTTTTACTGGAAATATAGCAACACCCGATAACGTTGTCGTCCGCGGCACATTAATCGGTGATAGCAATGTTGAAGGTATCATCGTAGTAGAATTAACCGGAAAGTGGCTTGGTAATTTAGTGGCTAATACCTTAATTATTAATGGTCGAGTTGAGGGCAATATCACCGCGTTTTGTAAAATTGAAGTCCAAAAAAGTGCCACTATAATTGGAAATATTACTAGCCCCAAAATTGCCATCGAATCAGGTGCCGTTCACGAAGGTTTAATTAATATGGAAGAAAAACCCCATATCATCGCGTTTAATGAGAAACGCAAAAAATAGCCATAAAACCACTCAATATTGAACAATTCAATTGTTATACTGTCCAATTACATACTGTAGACTTACAGGTAAAAATTTTAATTTTTAATATGGTATTGCACCAGTAAATTGACATATGAGTATATCCGACAGCTATTTTTCGCGAAGTAAGCCAGCACAACTTCTTAACAACTGGCTACACCCTTTCAAATATTCAGCAACAATCATGCTTAATAAAGAGTCCCTTAACATTGAATGGACCCAACGTGCAGAAAATGAATTGTTAAAACGCAAATCTGCAATTGTCATAGAATTACAACTCTACTTTGCCTGCATGGTTAGAAAACGGCTCTTATTTCATAATGAAACCGATCTAGCACACAGCAACGTCAATAAAAGCTTTGCTGTTTGTTTCAGGACGGTACAATCTAATGTTTGTGCTCCGAGTTCCCAACCTAAGCAACAAGCAAATCAAACAGAATTAACATCTCAGGCCGCATTAAAAATGCACCCAACTAAGCTGCAGTTTGATTACGAAAATGACAATTGGTGTGGCGAATATTTATTATAAATCAAGCAATTTATGTTAGTGATTACTCACCACCCTATCCCCTAAATTATACCGTTTATCGTAAACACATAAAAAATGTGATGCATTTCACAAAAATAAAGCCACCTATGTTAATATTAGGAATAGTTAATATTGTATTTATAACGTAACACACTCACTAAATATCAATAACTTATGGAATACTTATGAGCAACTACTTGAATAATCGTTCGTAATTAACTAATATTCAAACAAGTTACAAACCATAAATATAGGGGAGAACCCAAATGGAAGAAGAACTACCTACATATGAAGTTGAAGAAATTAGCTTAGAAGAAGCCGTAGAAATCATTGCAACTGTTTCTAATGAAATGATTAATAATCAACTTTGCTACGAGTTAATTTAAGTTTACCGTGCTTAGTCTTGCTATCTAAGCGACGCATTTTAGATGCTTTACTTGGTTTAGTTACCTTGCGTTTCTTTTGACTGTGAACGCTTTTTTTGGCTAAATCCCGTAAACGGTTTAGCGCATCATCTCTATTTTTTCTCTGACTCCGAAATTGCTGAGCCTTTATTATAATGATGCCATCATTTGATATTCGATGATCGGTTAAGCTTAATAATTTATTCTTGTAATATTCCGATAGACTCGATGCATTAATATCAAAACGAAGATGAATTGCTGAAGACACTTTATTTACATTTTGCCCCCCTGCACCTTGTGCACGAATGGCACTAAAATTTATTTCTTTAAGTAGAATAACAAAATTTCTAGATATAATTAACATACTTGCAATTTCAAATTAGAATATATTCCTTCGCATAACACATAAAAGCATCTACAATCTAGCTACTTAGCTTTGTTACGTTTAATATCATGAGTATATTGTATTGATACTCAATTCTAAAACAAAATTTTTGTAGTGCATATAACTCAACAAAATACTCAAAATTCTATTGAAAATAAATTGGCCAGTAGTTTGCTAATTATGTTTCGTGAAAATAGGAAACCTGATACTTTTAAGCAACACGGGGAATAAGTAAACCCGCACAGAAAACTGCGCGGGTTTTTTATTTCCTTATGTTATTTTTAGATCTTACTTTAGTTTAAAAACCGCCACCAATTGGTCCTCCTGGTGGTCCTTGGGGTCCCACTGGCCCTTGAGGTCCAGTTAATCCTTGTGGTCCTTGTGGTCCTTGCGGTCCCGTTTGACCATTAACACCTGGGGTGCCATCTAGGCCATTTTTGCCATCAACACCATTAGCACCTGGGGCACCATCTAGACCATTTTTGCCATCAACACCATTAGCACCTGGGGCACCATCTAGACCATTTTTGCCATCAACACCATTAGCACCTGGGGCACCATCTAGGCCATTTTGACCATCAACACCATTAGCACCTGGGGCACCATCTAGGCCATTTTTGCCATCGGCACCATTAGCACCTGGGGCACCATCTAGGCCATTTTGACCATCGGCACCAGGAAATCCTCGGGGACCTCTTGGACCCGGTGTTCCATTACCACCGTCTGCCCCTATAGTAACTTCAAATCTATCTTGACGTGACGCACCTTTGTCCTCCATAACAAAAACTCGATAATGACCAGGTATAACACTAGGAGGTAAATAACCCGTTATTCGAGTATTAGTCCAACTTTCAACATCAACCTCGTATTGACCAAATAGTACTTTCTTATTATTACCGTCATCGTTGCTATCGTCATCACTATCGTGTTTTTCATCGTGATCGCTGTCTCGATTATCATGATCGCGGTCATCATCATCTCGATCGTCGTCATGCTCACTATCGTCATCTCGATCATCATCGGATTCTTTCATGGATAATAAATTGTATCCATTGATAATCATATAACCGGTATCTAAATCAGTATCTATATGATAAATATATAAACTTTTTTCACTCCCATCTTCTTTTTCTTCACTAGCCATTACATTAAATGTAAAAGCGAATAATAAAAACCCAATCATTCGTATTGTTAATACTTTTTTATTAAATAGTCTCATACACTCCAGCCTTTTTAGTTGATTCTAGAAAATATCGGTAGTAATAGAGTATTCTTTAAATTTAATGTTTATAATTTACGTTTATTTTAATAATTTTTTTTTCAAATATTTTAAAAATATATATCAATATCGAAATACTTTTTTTCACTTTAAGAAACAATAAATTGCATTTGCGAATAAATTTTAAACAATAAACATGATTAACACTGGGTAAATTAACTAATAAAAATCAGTGTTTAAATGGGATGTTGTCACAGAAACAATTAAATAAATAAATCAAGCTTGGTTTTAAAAAAACTAATATTAAATACTAATTTTTATTTCACTTATTAGTTAGTATTCACAGAAATTATAAGCTCATATTGCTCCAAGCCACCTCCATCGATAAATGCCTCTTTCGGCATTGGATTTTGGTGAGCCATTTTAAAATCGTCACTACCAACCCAGTTATTAAATGCTTGCTCATCATGCCACAGAGTTAAAATAACATAAGGTGTATTTTCAGATTTTGGTTTCAATACTTCCATACGTATAAATCCGGGTTGCTTATCAATTTGTCCAGACCGGTCTCTAAACCGTTGTTCAAACTCTTGACAGTATTCTTGTTTTACAAAAACTCTATTTGCTACCATATAATTCATATCAAACTCCTTTTTTATTAATTAGTTTTTTTACGATTTTATATTCAAGCAACAAACCGCAATAACTGCAACATTTTATTAATTATGTTATAAATGAACAATGTTCAAAATAAAACCCCAAGGAACATTTACAACTGATATTATGCTAATACAACCTCAACTAAAATATAGCGCATTCCTTATTTTCTTGATTCTAACGTTTGCTAGCAGTAAAGCGAATGCCCTAGTACAAGCTAATAAAAATATAGTCGATTTTAAAAACATTAAAGAGTATGCTAATTTAGCTAACGCGGCCTATAAAAACCTAACAAACCTAAATAACACAAAAACATTTAAACGTAACCTGCTAACTCATCACAGCACTATCCCAGAAATAAAAATTTCTTATTTCTTAACCACCAATAACAAAATTAAAACCCAAAACATAGCAGTACGTGGCACAACCAATATAGAAAACACCCTTGTTAATTTATCTTTAAAGCTTACATTAGATAAACATACCGGTGTGTATTTACATAAAGGTTTTTTACATGCAGCTCAAGAAATTTATAATGAAATAAAACCAAAAATTAAACTAGGTTATACCATCAACACTACGGGACACAGTTTAGGGGGTGCAATAGCGTTAATCTTAGCCATGCAGCTTGATAGTGATAAATATAAAATTGGACAAGTCATTACCTTCGGTCAACCAAAAGTAACCAATATTACTGGTGCATATAAATTTCAACACTTAAATATAATTCGCGTTGTTACAGCAAAAGATATTATACCGCTAGTTCCTTTTATTGATCCGATGGATATTAATAATCTTGATATTTACTGGCATCAAGGTAAAGAGATTATTTTACTAGCTGATTCACGCTATGCAGTTTTAAAAGGTCTAAATAGCATGTTACGTGCTACTAAATTTACCCAACAGCCACTTGATGAAAATAATTTTAAAAAACATCAAATGACACAATACTTAATAATGTTAAACAAAAAAATCCCTAATGCTAAGTTAGTCCCTTTCAAAAACAACCTTAATTTGTTTAATTTATTTTAGAATGTAAGAAAACTAGCATTAGTAACACATCATTCATATATAAGTAATACAGTGGATTCTTTTTAATTTACTTCTGGCAACGACACTTAACCAAACATCGGGAACGATAAAAAATAGCAACATTCTATTTTCTTGATTTTAATCAATTTAAACCCTATTAAAGTATGGCTGTTTAAAGCATGATGATCAACATCAGAATATCCATTATTACAGTTAACTTGTTGATTTTATTGATTATATTTTATCAAGAAATGAACAATACTAATTATTTTAAACCATTAAATAAGTATCAACTTGTTAATTCTGTAGGTACAATTGCATAAAAATGTATCCATAGATACTTTAACTATCAGTTGATGGAGTTTAATGCGTTTTAAAACACTGAAAACCCCATCCTCTTTAATCTTGGTGCTACTCGTCATTAGGAAATTATAATTCATGTTAAACGGTATTCTTGATTTGTCTTGGTGGCACTATATTGTTGCAACCTTGGTTTTAACTCACATCACCATTGCGGCCGTGACTTTATTTTTACATCGTTCTCAAACACACCGAGCAATAACACTGCATCCTGTCGTGAGTCACTTCTTTCGGTTTTGGTTGTGGTTAACTACGAGTATTGTAACAAAGGAATGGGTTGCAATTCATCGAAAGCATCATGCTAAATGTGAGACGCCCGAGGATCCACATAGTCCAATTATTTACGGCATCAAAAAAGTTTTATTCCAAGGTGCTGAGCTCTATAGAGCAGAAGCAAAAAATACCGAAACATTAAAAAAATTCGGCCATAACACGCCTAATGATTGGGTGGAGCGGAATATTTATTCCAAACAATATTATAAAAAAATTGGTATAGCTTTCATGTTTGTTATCGATATAATATTATTTGGACCTATTGGTATTACTATTTGGGCTATTCAAATGGCTTGGATTCCATTTAATGCTGCAGGTTTAATTAATGGTGCTGGGCACTATTTTGGTTATCGTAATTTTGAAGTGAGTAATGCCGCAACAAATTTCATGCCTCTCGGTATTTTAATTGGTGGTGAAGAACATCATAATAATCATCATGCATTTGCGAGTTCAGCTAAGTTTTCTGTAAAATGGTTTGAATTCGATATAGGTTGGATGTATATCACCATATTATCAAGCTTGGGACTTTGTAAGGTAAATAAAATTGCACCGAAACCTATGATGGATACCAGCAAACCCTCGATTGATATTGATACTGTGATGGCCTTAGTAACGAACCGATTTCAACTCATGTCAAACTATGCTCAGCAAGTAATGAAACGAGTTTGTGATGATGAAGTCCGAAAAACTGAAGATGGCGTATTACGTAAAAAAATTAAACGTGTTCGTAAATTGATGACTCGAGATGATGCTTTAATCGATGAACTTAGCCGATGCAAGTTAGAAGCGACACTATCAAACAATGAAACCTTGGATACTGTATACGAATTTAAACAAAGCCTACATGATATATGGCATAAAACGACTGCATCACATGAGCAACGGTTACACGCCATAATAGAATGGTGTCATCAAGCTGAAACAACCGGTATCAAAGCATTGCAAGATTTTGCCAATAGTTTAAAAGGTTATTCGATGGCTCATTCTACAGTTTAAAATTTCGTTTCTAAATAAACATATCTTCTTAATACATATTTAACCATCACTTTACCGTACAGTAGAGTTTAATCTTAATAAAAAAATTAGTATTCAATCTCATAATCAAACCCTGTTTTAAAACCGAAAAATAGTTTTAAAATGCATGACGACACTGTAAAATTCACATTTATCAATACAAATGGAGTAGTATAATGGGCCGAGCGTATCAAAACCGCAAAGAATCTATGGCGAAAACTTCTGACGCTAAAGCCAAAGTCTACAGTAAATACGGCCGAGAAATATATGTTTGCGCTAAAGCGGGAGGCATCGATCCAAATGGAAACTTAGCTTTACGGGGTCTTATAGAACGCGCTAAAAAAGACCAAGTACCAACTCACGTAATTGAAAAAGCCATTAATAAAGCGATAGGTGGAGGCGGAGAAGATTTTTTTACTGCTCGATATGAAGGGTTTGGCCCTGGTGGTTGTATCATCATTGTTGACTGTCTTACCGATAATGCAAATAGAACATTTGGTGATGTACGCCAATGTTTTACTAAAACAAAATGTAAAATTGGTACATCTGGAAGTGTTAGCCACATGTTTGATCATGCCTGTATTTTAGTTTTTAAAGGTGAGGATGAAGACGCCGTGCTAGATGCTTTAATGAACGCAGATGTTGATGTAACTGACATAGAATCAGAAAATGGTAAAATCACTATCTTTGCTCCTCACACTGAATATTTCAAGACTAAACAAGCAGTAATCGATTTCACTGGCGAAATTGAATTTGAAGTTGATGAAATTCAGTTTATACCAAAAACATCCACTTCAATTACAGGTGATGATGTTGCAATGTTTAATAAATTTATTGAAATGTTAGACGACTTAGATGATGTACAAAATATTTATCACAATGTTGAACAATAAATTAACATCTTAAACTACATTAAATTTTATTGCGATTATATTCTTCAATTTCTTGAGTAAGGCGATTTAATTTCTCTCTAATTTTATCGCCAATAAATAATTGAGGCTCAGAGTGTGTCAATTTATTTTGTTTTTCTTTTATTTTAATAGATTCAATCGCATCAGAAAATGCATTTATAAAGTTATAGTTATTTTTCATATTATCTTTAAATACAGCTCTACCAAAATATGTAAAGTCATTCTTATTACTGCATCCGAAAGAAGTTTTATTTTTTGCTGAAGCAGTAAATATTAATGTAAAATCGTCTTTTAAAGGCTCAATATAGCCACCAGAATAACAGGCAGAAATAAGTAAGATACGATATTTTATACCCGACTTATTCAACGCTGTTTTTAAATCAGCTGGTTTCAGTTCGTTCAAATCTAAGGGGCTCATTTTGACAGATAGCTTATGCTTTTTGGAACCGTGGCTAGTCAAGTATAAAAAAAGAACATCATCCTTAGAATCGATTTGCTTGCCAATATGTTCAAGAACTAAACTCAAATTACTCTTTGACGCTAATGGTATATTCTCGAGTGTTTTAACATTATTAATTAAAGCAATTGATCGACCTTTAGTATCATAAGTATCGTCAAACATTTTTTTTGCATACAAAACTTCTTTCATAAAAACATCTTCGTTTGCATAGCCTGCAAAACCAACAAAATAAATATCCGATATTCCATGCCGTTGAGGTAAAATATTCTTACGCATTTCATCCATAAATTCAAATTGCTTATAATAAGTCGTTTCCTGATTTAATAACTTATATTCTTCTTTATAAACATACTGCTCATACCAAAAACTACCTAAAGTAAAATAATTCAGGGGAACAGCAATTACTCCAATATAAACAAAAAAAGTTAAAAATAAATGTCTATTAGGGTTTCCAAAAACTCTAGTAACCGAACTTACAACAACCGCGGCGATCCAGATATTTAAAATAATATAGTAATATTTATTGTTCCCAAAAAATTCCCAATAATTAAAAATTGAACTATTACCAATAACGAGCCACACAATATGAAAAAAAGGCCAAACACTTAAAATTACTATAAAAAATGATAATATCTCGTCATTTTTTTTATGAATTTTCGAAAAAAAATATACTGCTAAAGAAAAAAATGATATCTGAATAGCAATAGTTGCTACACCATATTGACTAAATTCAGGTTTAGGAAGACTTAAAACATAGCTACCAATGTTTGCTATAACAATAAGCAATAGTATCAAAGCAATTAATTGCTCATAAGATACATAAAATTCATTCAAAGTCACTCGTTTAAAAATAACTAAACGTAGCCCATTTTTCAGATTAGCACACACTCCAAATATTTCTTTTTTTATTTTATAAGCCATTTTTATATTTTAAAAATTATTGTCCCGTTTATAAAATAAAAAATTATTTTTTCTTCCTTCAACAATAGCAATTATACAGTCTAGTAACCCTGTTTTTTGTGCGCCTAGTTTACTCGCTGCTATCATCACAGGAAATTTAGATGGCATTACAACAAAAAGTCCAATAATTAAAATAGATAACATTTATTATTCCTTATATTTAAGCTTGAAATAAAATTAGACTATCGAGCAGTACTATAAGCTATACAACCACATATTTTATAACGCTTTTACAATTAGAAAACTGCCGGCCCCTAGCATGAAAGCACCCGCAATTTTTCGCATAGCAGTATCCAGTTTATGTCCTATAATAAAATAAGCAAGCTTTGTAGCTGAAAATGCATATATAAACTTTACACTGCCAACACTTAATGTCATCACAACAATAATAACAAAAACATCTATCCTGTGGAGTTCAGATAAATCAATAAATATTGGGAATAAGCTAACGTAAAAAATAATTGCTTTAACATCACCCAAAGTTAAAACAAAACCTGCAAGAAAACTTGAAATAAGATTACGCTTTTTTAATCTCTCTTTAAAATTAATTATTGTTGTTTCTTTAGATGTTAATAATGAAAATCCCAACCACAGTAAATAAATTGCTCCTAACAACTTAATGACTATAAACAGACCACCCATAGTTTCAGAAACTACTGACAAACCAAAAATGGCTAGTAAGATAAAAATCAAATCTCCTAAAACGATCCCAGCAGTTACAGCAATGCCATTAGCTACTCCTAAAGTAACTGAGCGAGTAATAACTAATGCAACACTTGCGCTTGGCATTGCTGCTAGTGTAACCATAAAGCCAAATAATAGGATTATCTCAATGATGTTCATTATTTTTATGATTTAATTTACCAGATAAAAATGCTTATAAAAAAATCTTATAATTATTAACCCCCTTGCTCATTATAATCTGAATAGCTAGAACTTATCGCTTGATTTTGTTATACATACAAAATATTCAGTTTTCATGTTCTGTCCCAACAGAGGACTTAGTTTATAGGTACTAGCGATATAGCGCACCCAGACAATATTAAAAATCCTATAAATATTATTAATTTTTTCATATTTTAAATTTTCTTAATAATTTATTTTAAATAATAACTGAACAACAATATGTATTCAATGAAAATAATTTTAGTACTGTTATACGAACCCAGTAGTATTATTTTTTTATAGGTATTTAATATGAGCATTGTTGCCGATATTAGTGTTCTAACGGCAATTAGTGAACTTGTCGAATAAGTTAACGCTAAGTATGGAAATGTTCCATCAACGCTGGATGCCGTCAAATCGTACTAAAAATGACTGGATTAAGCGAATGCGAAAAAATGTCAAAATCTTCCTTGATTGATTTGAAGTATTGGAGGTTGGTAATGTGATGCCGTCCCCAAATTAATAATCACTGAGTTTTACACTACGTTAAATGAAAGATGCTCGTTGGAAGCAACTTGATATTTTCACTCAACGATTATTAATTGATCCTTGGGATGAAAATGCCGCTAGGCATTATGATTTAATAAATTCTACTGGCACATCGAAATTTTTCCGGCCAACAATTGCAAAATAATAAAGTGGTTCACCTTCAATAGAAAACCTATGTCGGTATCGTTCAATATGATATATATCGATATATTCCGAAAAAATTAATTCTCGAATCATTTTTGAAAATCCTGAATTATCAGTATTATCAAAAAAAGATTCTTTTATATTAAAGGCAACCCAGCCTTCTGCATTAATGATATTAAATGCCTCTATAAACGCTTTTGTTGGAATATCACCAAAACCTAAAGCAGCAACTGTAACCATACAATCACACTGCCATGACGCAATATCTTCTTTCTTTTCTTCAGTTAATCGAGTGAAATCCTCTATATAGTAAGCATCATATAAACCCGGTCGATCTCGGATGGTAGCATCATATGCTTCTGGAATAATGTCCACAGCTATCAAGCGCGACAATCCATGTTTTTTTAACTCCTCGCCCATCATGCCATTTCCTGCACCTAAATCTAACACGCGTAGTTCTGAAAAATTATCTTGAGATTGCTTTACGGCAGATTCAAGAATGGTTGCTACTTTAGCAGGGGATGTACATTTTAAACGATCATAAAATACCTGTTCATACAAACCCGGTACTTGATAAATTTCATCGTAGTCATGAAACCTGATTTTACGTTGTCCTCCCGATCCTTGAAGGTAGAAATAAGCTTCGTCTTGATTAAGATTGGATGATTCGGGTTTTGGAAATTGAATTCTGTGTCTTTTTTGCATGGTACTCCTATTTTAGTTTGATGATAATCGGCCTAACGCTGAGTTAACCTGCCCAAAATACAACGCGACTTTTGTGATAAAATAAGCGAAGCGAGTACCACAAACGGCGCATTGTTTTTTGGGCAGGTTGAACTGATTGTTAGCTTTGGGTAAATTTTTTAAGTAACAATTCATCCACAAATGTAAAATATTAAACCGAAAAAAACCTCTATTAGATGGCTAGTATTTAAGTTGGAGAAAGAGGTTTTAATTTATATATTTGCTTTTCGAGTTTTTCACAAGTGCTTTTCATAATGACTCCATTGTTTTCTACTAAATCTTGTTTCAAATATTCCCTAACATGAAACATGTGATCTACACGTCTATTTTATGCTAATCTAGTTTTGGTGTAACTATATCCATGCTATTTGTATGGATATACTACTCTTTGAACTTATACTTTACCAGCCAATCTTTCAAAAGGGAAATAGAAAGCCCTAAGCAGGCTCATAGCGTCATAAAATTACCATATCTTAATTTTGTAAAGTTGCATCAATTACTTATTCTGATTGATACGGTGATAATTCTGAAAGTATTTTTTCTAAGTTATTGGGTAAACGTTTATTATATACCACTTTATCTTGCTCATCTAATAAATCAATTACTGTAGTGATTACAGTTGATTTCATCCTAGGCCATGCGTGCAACACGCGACTTACTCCGTAGTCGAACCAAAATCGTCCGGCACGATGCTAATTTAAAGAGCCCATATTTTTTAATTTACACATATCCCATTTTTTATATTTTTCCATTGGGCCAGCTGGCACTCAAGCGATCTTTACCATTAGATTTTTAAGATATTCAACTCCTTCACTCGGATCAGGTAAAAGTGTTACCTTTTTATTTTCTACTTTCCATGCAGGCTAACCATTCTTTTTCAGGGTATGGCTCAAACCCTGCAAGAAAGACTATATACCCCTTCTTGCTATCTCCTTCTGATTACACAACCATGTATATACAGATCTTTACTCCTTTTAGATAACAGTATTATATTTATTACATGACAATTCTTTTTGTTTTGAAATTCAGGTCGTAATTTTATGCGTTTGAGTATCGTACGATCGCCTTTGGAATAAATATAAGCTGTTGGTAATATATTTAATTGTAACAAATGGGCTAGCCATCATGATTATCATCGGTGTATTTTAAGCCGCTGTAAGTCTATCCCTGTATATAGTTTTAAGGTGCATTGCAGGTTAAACTGATTGTTAGGCTTTTTATAATGCCCACTTCATTTTTAATTTGCGATGATTAATGGCACAATCACGTAAGTAAAGATTAATTAGGGTTTGGTAAGGTATACCTGTTTCTTCAGCTAGAGATTTAAAATATTCAACTGAATCACGATCAAGTCGCATGGTGATAGGTTGTTTGAGATATTTAGTATAAGGGTTTTTTTTACTTTTCATTTTAGAAAAGTCGTAATGAGCTTTCATTTTCGTTCACTCCAATAATATTGCTCTTCGTCTTTATCTGCTTTTCTAGCAGATATGATTCTAATAATTGTTTCTTTCTCCCTGAAACAGTGACAAATAACAAGTGTTTTTAAATTAAAACTTGAACCAAGAAGTATAAATCGATCCTCATCTTCAGAATGTTCGGGATCGAAAAATTGAATAGCATATTCATCATAAAAAACAGTACGCGCCTCATGAAATGAAACTCCATGCTTTTTTATATTCGTCTTATCTTTCTTATTATCCCATTCGAATTCAAGCCGCTTCATATGTACATTGTATGTACAATGTACTGAACTGTCAAGTATGATATTCGTAAGCCTAATGCCTTCTTAACAAGGATTGTCCGCCAACTCAAACCAGACTGAAAACTCTCTAAACATAGTTTCTCAAATAACCGATAGTCATCATTAACGGGAAACCCCACTCGAAGTCATGGAAGATAATAAACTCAGGTGTAATAGCGCACCAGAGACATCTGTTTTTTCCATCTGAACCTTCTATTGTTTTGCTCATAAATACTCTTACTCAATAAGAAAGCCTAGTCTCTTATCAGTTTTTGTTGGTGTTATTTCTATAATTTTTGCACTTACAACATCTTCTACTACAAATGGGTCACTATTTACTCTGGTTTCAAGCTCGGATAATGACGTATTATGAGCCATAACCACTCCACCTAAATTAGGCTGAAGACTACCCACTAATAAAAATACATCGTCATTAATACCCTGCTCTATCCACTGGTTATGACCTTCCATGAACTGGCTAGCTCGTGCTTTGTTACTCGAAAATTTGAGCGTTATAATAAACATTAATGTTTCTCCTAAATTACTTCTTTATTTGATTTTAATAGGCTATTTGTATATAAACTTAACCATACGTCTAAATCATTAACTTCATTTTTAATAAATTCTTCGTCATGGAAGGCACTTGACAAAGTCGCAATGCCTTGGCTTCTAACCAGAAGGTGCATGGCTAAGTTATCAGCATTTTTTTTGTGACCTAGAAGCTCAAACTGCCTCTTTAGCCATAAACGAAATAAGGTCAATAGCTCGTTTGCCTGTTTAAGTGATGGATGATTTAGTTTTACAAGCTCGCTACACAATGTTCCAACGGGACAGCCATAGTTCTTAATTTTTGAACGATTCATTACCAAAATATTAATAAAGCTACGGATTCGTCTTTCTGGGGTATCTCCTTCTATTTCCCATGATTTCAACATTTTATTGGTTTTAGACAAGCGATAACTTATAACAGCATCAAGAATTTCATCTTTTGTTTTGAAATG
>UOFS01000047.1_pt1 | contig 26051 bp, 29 predicted proteins | sample 1989581 | NCBI WGS metagenome assembly UOFS01 (sample SAMEA4712198, study PRJEB27164) | hydrothermal vent metagenome | biome: marine basaltic hydrothermal vent biome; feature: marine hydrothermal vent; material: mineral | place: Pacific Ocean | collected 2011-06-14/2011-07-23 | depth 1691 m | reverse complement strand
AAAATATTGCAGTTTGGTTTTAAGGATCGAAGGCGGTATTGTGCACCTTTTGCGTAGGGTGGGCATTGCCCACCAACATATTTGATAAGCAATTTGTGGTGTTCGTTGGCAGGGTCTAAAAAATATATCGGTGTTTGTGCGTGGTTATCAGGTTGTTTGTATTTTTTGGTGGGCAATGCCCACCTTACAAAATATTGCATTTTGGTTTTAAGGATCGAAGGCGGAACAACGATCGATTTAATTTTTTGATATTAACATTGTGTTAATTATCGTTCTTCTAAAGCAACAGAATAAATGAAAGTTGGTTTAGTAAGATCAGGGTTCTTGGGACCAAACTCAGCCCAAACGGCAAAACTGGTTCCGTCTGGAAGGCTGCTTAACATGATGTTTCCCGATGGGACATGGCTAGGGGAGCTTGCGGTAAATACAGTTTTTTCACCAAGCCATGATTGTGTGCTTGGAATGTATCGATTAAACATTATCCCAGTGTCATTTACCCAACTACTTAAAATGATGCTATTTGGATCGGCATGTATACTATTGTAATCACGTGCTAAGTTTGTACCAATTGGAACTGGAGCACTCCAACCGCTTTGTGGTTGAAAATTTAATGCGTATGGCACTTGATTTTGGTTTATAACAGTAATGTTATTACCATTTTTTAACGTTAAAGATTTGTGATCAGGAGTAAAAGAAGTGGTGTCTATCGTATTAAGCTTTGTTGCAGTACTCCAACCATTAGATGGAGTGTAATGGTTGCCCCAAATCTCATTTAAGTTGGTGTTAGTAATTAGTCCCCAAGTGACATCAATGATTCCTGAATCATCGTGACTTGAATAGATGGTAACAATATTGTCATTGTCTGGTGTTGCGTCAACACGAACTGGTGCATTAAGTGAAAAAGGTGACTTGCTTGACCATAAGGTATTTTTACTAACATTGGCTTGCAGTGTGTGGCTGTTATAAAGTACATGAGCAACACCTAGCTTATCTAAACTAACACTACCAACATGTGATATATAAGTTGAGGTTGCCGTTTTTAAATCGGGATTGTTTGTTAATACATTTTCTGCTGTGATCCAAACTCCCCCTTTAATGCCATTATTTGGTACAAAACGCTTTGAAAAGATTTGTGTATCATTGCCGCTGCCAATATCCAAATCCCATACGCTAATGGCTGAGCCATCGGGCAACATATCTAAAGCATGAAAGGGTAAGTTGTTTGAAAAGCCGGTGGCTAGAATTTCAGGTGCCTGGGTAGACCAGTTGCCGTTTATAAATCGATGTGCTTTTAATTGAAAGTTTGCGGCGATAGCAGGATCAGTTTGCACCCATGTTAAAATAGCATCACCTGCTTGATCCATTGCCAGTAGCACGGTGTTGGGCAAACTGGTTGACACTTTAACAGTGGCAACCGTGACGGTTGCTTGCCAACCAGTACCGTCGTTTAAAAACTGCCGTGATCGAATTGTCGTATAATATTGATTTGATACTGCATTGATATCACGTTCTAACCACACAACCAAACGATTACCCTGGCTGTCAAAGACGGTTTGAATATTAAATTCGCTAATGACCTTGCTTGTTAATTCTTGTATTGGAAAAGCTCCTACTGCCCAAGTGCCATCTTTAACCCGAAAAGTGTTGTTTGTGTTATTCGGCACGATTAACGGATTAGAAAAGTCATCTACAATATCATTGGTTAAGGTAATGCTATATTGATTTAATAAATTCAATTTTTTATTTGGCTTAAAGGAAACAATATAGGTGTTGTTTGCTGTTGCCGTTTGGGTGAAAGTGCCATTAACGGGTGCAGCTAATACGGTACTATCCAATTCATTTTGAGCTTGTACTCTAAAATTTGCTGGAGTGAGACTGGCGGTTGCAATTTTCTTACTGAACTCAACATCAATAGTGGTTTTTGAGGTGACGGCTTGGGCACCGTTTAAGGGTTTTAATAAGGTAAAGCTGGGTCTGGTATTATCTGTGCCGGTTTTAAAGGTATAACTCGGAATGGCCGGCATGGCATTATTTTTAGCGTCAACAATGCCTTGAGAAATAGTAACATAGTGTGTTGTTGTGGCAGCAAGCGGTTGAGTTGGATTAAAAATAACTTGGTTGCCACTTATTTCAGATACACCAGCAATAACTGTTCTACCATTACCTGTTAAGTCATCGATTTCAAGCAAAAAGTTTTGATCAAATGATGCTTTGGTTACAGGCTCTGAAAAAGTGAGTACCACGTTGGATAGTAAGCCAACAGCTTGGCTATTTTTTATGGGTAAAAATGACACTATGCTCGGGCTAACATTGTCGATTGTGATAAACGACCAGCTAATAGTTTCGGCCAAAAAATTATTGGATTTGTCTTTAATCGAATTTTTTAAGCTAATGGTATATTCAGTATCGCCCTGTAAGTTTTGATTGGCAAGCGTGTAAGTTGCTGTATTGCTAGCTTCATCATAGACAATTTTACCACCATTATTTGGTGTAACAACAATACCATTTTCAACGGAATTTTTATCCATCGGCTCATCAAATGTTACTGAAATTAATGTGGTAACAGGCAGTATATTAGTCTCACCCGGTAGTGCAGGGCTTGGTGTTTTAGACAATACTGTCGGAGCTGTTGTATCGGTACTCGGTAAACCACCGCCACCACTACCACCGCCGCAGGATGTTAAAATGACAGTAGTTAAAAGATAAAACAAGGTAAATTTATTTGTGGTGGAAGTGGATCCCAACATTTAATACTCCTTAAAAACGTAAAATTTAAAACAATAAACGGGTTAATGCATTACTGAGTTATTTAGGAACAGCAGTAAAATTGTGATTTCGAGTTGGGCTATCGCCAACTACAACGAGATTAGCGTTGCTCACAAAGTCATATACACTGCTTATTGCAGTAACTATATAACCATTATTACGCATACCTCGGGGTGAAATATAATTGCCAAGACTATCGCTTACTGTTTTCCATGTTCTACCAGCTTGGTTAACAAATTGGATAGTAACACCGCTAACTGGCGTGCCATCGGCGAGACTAACCTTGCCGCTTATGACAGACATTCTACCATCAAGCCAGTGGACGATATTTCGTAAATATTGTTCGTTATAGGCTGCTGAGGCAATGTGCATTCCCCAAGGAACACCATCAAATGTTAATTGCGTGGTAAACATGGCCGCTTCACCTGAAATATAGACTCGCCCTGCCCCCACATTTAGGGCTATGCCCTGATATACACCAGCTTGAAGTTCTAATACAGGTTCAAATGTAACATCCAGTGGTGGATTAGGGTTGATGGAAAACGATGTGCCAGTAAAAGTTTGTATATAGGAAATGGCTTCGCTTGTATTACGCCCAAGAATCAGATCCGAGTTGCTGTTGATGGTATTGAAGGTAACGTTTGTTACGTCAAAGGTTAATTTGTCAATTCTATCGAGTATGAGATCAATCCCAAAAGCTAATGCTAAATTCGAGGTTTGTGCAAATGGTGGGTGATCTATTATAAGTAACAGCGAGCCACCTTGTTCAACCCATTGGTGTATTTCAGTGACTTCAAGATCCGTTAGTGCATCACCAACTGAAGTATTACACGGCACGGCTTGGCATGGGCTGGCAATAACTAAAATATTTGCGAGATCTTTTTGGTGCTGAAAATCGGATGTTGGTGTCGCGGCTGGGTCGTCCACAAAGGGGCCGTTGAGTGGTCGAATATTATAACCGTCTGCGGTTAATAATTTTGTAAAACCGTAATAGGATTTATTGGCGATGTGGAAGTTATTGTGTCCTTCATCAAAGAGTATAATGGGGATGGGGTTATTTTCTGCATCATCAACAACTGGTGCATAACTCCAATCGGGGCTTTGCGAAAATGCACTGGGTAATATAATGAGATTGCTTAGAAGTGCTAATAAGCTTAGTGATAGTTTGTGTTTTATACTATATTTAGTGTTTTTCATGTTATTTCATCCTTGTATAGAAGCGTATATCGAATATTAATACCTAGCTTATATTACGATGATGTTAATAGAGTTACAAATTAAAATTTTTTATATAAGACTAGTTGTGTAACAAAAGCTACAGTAGAAAAAAAATAATGTACTATGACGTTCAAGTTTGCTATTGCCGTAGCAAAGAATGCAATCATAAAAATTTAAGTATAGATAATTGATTTCAGCTCGATAATCGACTTTCAATTTAATGCCGCTTATTATAACCTAGGCTTATCGATAGTTTAAAAATGCGAAGGTCAAGAATGAAAAAAATATTTGGTCATACAGCTGTATTTCTGATTCTTTATATACTCTTTATGCTGCCGACTTACCTGTTGCCGTTTTTAGGTTCAAACTCAACGATGCTTAATGCTGCGGGTGTTGCGTCTGGTTATGGACTCAGTCCAACATTTTGGTTACATTTACTTTTTCTTGGCTTATTGATCTTGATCACAGGCTTTCGAGCAATTAACATAGCGAAACCTTGGCTGGTGCTATTCCCGATTTTGGTTGTCATTTTTGATTTTGTGCCATTATTAAATAGCATTCCCTTAGTCCCCACTATTTTACATTTGCTAACGATAATTATTGGTGCCACTAGCAGCGCAAGGCTGACAACAACAGCGGTAAATGACAGTGGTGTAGATTAAAAACGAGTCCACATTTTGTGTTAATGATGTTTATTAAAAAAGCATTTAGTGGCTTTTTTGCAAGTATTTTATACCAAACTCAATTTGAAATAAATGTTGCTTCAAGTGCATCCCATTGCGTTAGTGCTAGTTATATTATAGTTAAATACATAAAACCTTTGTTCTTTATACAGTCGCTCACTGGTGATACACTAAATTACTACTACAATTATAACTACTATAATCTTTAGCTTATAACGGCTTTTGTCTTTAAAGATAAACAACCCTGTCAGGATATTAGTTTGTAATGATGGATAGCAAAAAGCGGCTTAAATTAGAGAGGCTACTTTCTCAGATAAGTGAACAAAGTTTTGAAGTAGACTCATTAAGCGATCTACTGATTATGGTGTTAGATGAAATGCTCGATTTTTATCAATGTGATCGTGCATGGTTCTATTACCCTTGCGATCCAAACGCTAAAACTTGGCGAGTCCCAATGGAGCGCACCCGTCCAGAGTGGCTCGGTGCAAATGCCTTGGATATCGATACGCCATTAACCGCTGCCGATGTTAAGGTATTAACCCAATTAATTAATGCGAAAAAACCAGTGACATTTGGCAGCACTGCGGACTATCCCGTAATGCAGCATATCAAAGAAAACTACTTTGTTAAGTCACAATTATCAGTGGTTTTTTACCCTAAAATAGGCAAGCCTTGGTTATTTGGTATTCATCATTGTGCCCAGGAGCATCAGTACACTAAAACAGAAATAGAATGTTTTGACTTAATTGGCAAAAAAACTGCCGGAGTATTAGGAAATTTAATCATCTTGCAGCGTTTAAGAGAGAGCGAAAATTATAATCGAACACTGTTTCATAGCACGGCTGTTGGCCTAACATTGTGTACACTTGATGGTGTCTGTGTCGATGTTAATAAATCTTTTGCAAAAATTATTGGGCGAAGTGTTGATGAAATTGTATCCAGAAAAATATATGATTTTATTCCAAAACATAATCACAACGCTATAAAGCAGCAACTTAAATTAGTTGAAAGCACCAGTCAACTTGGCCCGTATGAAAGTATCTATAAACATAAAGATGGACGTAAAGTTTATGTCTCAGTGACCAGTGTTATTATCACCAAAGAAAATAAACATTACATTTGGTCAAATATTGAAGATGTTACCAAAAGAAAACTGCTCGATATAGAATTAAAACAACACAAAGAAAACCTAGAAGAGTTAGTTCAGCAACGCACGCACGAGTTAGATGAAGCAAAAAAAGAAGCCGAATTAGCAAACTATACAAAATCAGAATTTTTGTCTTCTATGAGCCACGAATTGCGAACGCCGCTTAATGCTATATTAGGCTTTAGTCAACTTTTAGAAATGAGTTCAATCAGTGGTAATGATCGCGATAATGCCAATGAAGTTGTTAATGCCGGAAAGTCATTATTATCATTAATTGATGACATACTTGATTTGTCAAATATAGAATCAGGTCATGTTGCTTTTTCAATGGATAATTTAAGTTTAAACGAATTGCTTGATGATTGTATTGCATTAATGTCACAGAAAATGAGTAAGCGTAACATCACTATTGTTAATAATATTTCAAATTACAAAAAAGATGTCATTGTTGTTGCCGATTATTCTCGACTTAAACAAGTTATGACCAAGCTATTAACCAATGCACTAATATATAACAGTGATTGCGGAAGGATTACATTGTCTCGTGAAATAGTTAAGGCTAATAAAATACGGATATCAGTAACGGATACCGGTATTGGTTTGACAGAGAAACAACAACAGAAATTATTTATACCATTTGAACGTGTTAGTATAGAGCAACCTAATACTCAAGGCTCGGGTATGGGTTTAATGATTGCCAAACGCCTAATAGAATTAATGGGAGGCGCTGTTGGAGTAAGAAGCAAACCTGGTATCGGCAGTACATTTTGGATAGAAATTGAATTAGCAAAAAGTATAGAAAAAACTGCAATTAATAATGAAATTTCAAAAGATTTTAATGCAAAGGAAATAATATATAAAACATCATCAGCTAATAAATTGATATTGTACATAGAAGATAACATTGCAAATTTACGACTGATTGAACAAGTCATTAAAAAACAGTCGCCCTATACTTTGTTATCAGCAACTAATGCACAAAGTGGAATTGAACTAGCCGAAAAAAATATACCCGATTTAATACTCCTCGATATTAATTTGCCTGATATGGACGGTTATCAGGCAATGCAAAAGTTACAGTCGAGTGATGCGACCAAAAATATTCCTGTTATAGCCATTAGTGCAAAAGCACTATCGAGTGATTTAGAACAGAGCAAATCTTCAGGTTTTAAAGAATATATCACTAAACCGCTGGATGTTGATAAATTTCTAACAAGTATTAATACAATATTATAATTTATAGCTTAATTAACCGGTTTATCATTGGCTCTAATATAAGTATCAAAATTACTAACATAATCAGTAAAGTGTTCTTCTAACATCTTTTTATATTCAAGCACAAAATATTCTATCGAGCTTTCTCTCCCTTTTTCAAATTCTTTTTTTGATGAAGCATTGGCGGCCACCAAAAAAGTATTAAACCGAGCAGCTGCATATAAGAAAGTAGCGCTGACTTTGCCTTGAATAGCATCCTTGCTTTGTTTATTTGCTAAAGCAATATAGCTATCAGCCATTGAGAAAAATTCATCATCCTTATGGGTACTATTTTCATCACTCATTACGGTCTCCATTTGAAGTTAATAGCTTTAAATAATAATTTTACCATATCCTAATCTCCAAAAAACAGGCATTACTGCACCAAACTATGGTTAGACCATGCCTAATTTGCTATGTTGATGGTATATAAACAAGATCAGGATGTTATGAGTTCAAATCGCAGCCAACTAATTCAACTCATTGAGTAAGGCAAAATATCACTTAATGGTCGAGTAAAGTTTGCGAATAACGCCTATTTTTTTTCAAGAAGGTCAGGTAAAAGTCTTTCAACAAGCACAATATGCACAGTTTAGAGTTAATTCAAAAGGCGAGTTATTATTAGCCGCTCTAAATCGGTATTATCAGTAATAGAAACCCACTTATTCCAACCCACAAGGCTTAAAGTGGCACCAAAAACCCACAACAAGCTGCGTTAGCTTGGGATGGTAGTATCGCGCGCACATCTACCAACACTTTCAAGTTTGGCAAATACCGCCGTAAACGGTAGAATGCGATCATTATCCATTCGATTAATCCCATAAAGTAAGTAAGTACTCATGATCAAGAAAACACCCAAGGCTGTCGCGCTAATATCTGGCGGACTCGACTCATTGCTTGCCGCAAAATTAATGATTGAACAAGGTGTTCATATTGAAGGTATTAATTTTTATACCGGTTTTTGTGTCGAAGGCCATACCCATGCGATTCGTAAAAAAGATAAAGCTAAGCCCAAGCGAAATAATGCGCTATGGGTGGCTGAGCAATTAGGCATCAAGCTACACATCGTGGATGTTATCGAGCCGTATAAAAAAGTGGTGCTAAATCCTTCACACGGTTATGGACAAAACCTAAACCCGTGTTTGGATTGCAAAGGTTTTATGGTTCAAAAAGCAGTCGAATGGATCACTGAAAATGAGTTTGATTTTATTATTACTGGTGAAGTTATTGGACAGCGTCCAATGTCGCAACGCCGAGATACGATGCCGGTGATTCAACGTGAATCTGGCGCGGGTGATCTATTGCTGCGCCCTTTATGTGCTCAATTATTACCAGAAACGCTACCCGAGCGTGAAGGCTGGGTGGATCGCAACTTGCTAAAAGATTTTTCTGGTCGTAACCGTAAACCGCAAATTGCATTAGCCGAGTCTTATGGCTTTGATGAATATGCTCAACCTTCAGGTGGCTGTTGCTTTTTAACGGATAAATCCTATTCGAGCAAACTGGCAGATTTATGGTCTTCTCGTGGTGAGCGTGATTATGAAATTGACGATATTATGTTGCTAAAAGTCGGCCGTCATATCCGTCCAGCTGAAAACTATAAGCTTATTGTTGGACGTGAACACGGTGAAAATAAATACCTCGAAGGTTACCGAAAACAATTCATTCATATTCGGACACTAAGCCATCCTGGCCCGTTAACATTAATTGATGGCGTGCCAAAAGACGATGACATTGCTGTTGCCGCTCAAATCAGTGCGCGCTTTAGCAAGGGGCGTTTGGCAGAAAAAGTTGATGTTGAAGTAAACTACCCAAATGGCCGTTCAGATAAATTGTCGGTTGAACCAATTGCTGTTGAGCAGTTCCCTGATAGTTGGTATATATAAGCTATGAAACAGCTCGATGCACGCCGGTTGTTATGTCCAATGCCGGTGATAAAAGTTCAAGATGCCATTAAAGAAATGCAGCTTAATGATGAGTTGCAGGTTACCTGCACTGATCCAGGTGCACTGAATGACATTCCTGCTTGGTGTCGCATTAATGGTCATCAAGTGTTATCAACTAAAGAAATAGGTGACGAGGTTATTCTCATTATTAAGGTTGGTAAGTCCTAACTTATGTGTTTAAAATACTCAATTTGTTAAACTTAATCGAACAGCCATTGTCCTAATGCCATGCCTAGCCTTAAATCTCTCAAGCAATTGAGTCCAATAAAATCAAGCATTTATCTAGTGTTAGTGATTACTATCATACGTTTATTGGTGATAGGTTTTCCAGAGTTAACCAATGATGAGGCACAATATGCATTATACGGTTATTATTTAGACTGGAGTTATTTTGACCACCCACCCTTAGTTGGTTGGCTTAATTCCCTAGTCCTGTTAATTTCGGATAGCGACTTTGTGTTACGACTGTGGCCGATTTTGCTCTCTGCACTGAGCGCATTCCTTATATATAGGCTAAGCCGAGAAATATTCCCAAACTTACCCGAGCGCGTGGCATTTTATGCGGTAGCATTATTTCAAATTCCGGTTATCTTGCAAGCGCTGGGAATGGTGATGTTACCCGATACACCGCTCATTCCAGTGCTGTTATCGATTGCCTTAGTGCTATTTCGAGTTTGTCGCGAGCAAAGCAAATACTCTTGGTTAGGATTGGGTTTGTTATTTGGCATTGCCGGGTTATCTAAATACACTGCCATTACAATTGTGCCATCAGTCATTCTTGTTATTGTGTTGTTTCAAAACAGCAAAATTATTTTCACTCCATGGCCGTGGCTGGCAATTGCACTTGCTGCTATCGTGGTGTCACCAGTATTAATTTGGAATGTACAACACGATTGGATCTCAATTGAATACCAACTAAGCCATGGTATTCCAGATCGAAGCTGGCAGTTAAAGCGCATGCTCGAATCACAACTCGGTCAAGTGATAGCCTTTTCACCAATCATTTTTATTGTCGGATGGTTGGCTATGGCGCGAGCTATTTTTAACAGCAAAATATATGCTGATGCAACTACCGTTTTTGGTATTCGCTATTTGTCCATTTTTGCTTTACCGGTTTTGTTATTATTTGGATTTAACGGTGGTTATGAACATAGTTTATTACATTGGACAGCAGCTGCTTGGGCGATATTAATTCCAGTAGTTGCCGCCCAGTTATACATTTCATGGGCTGCATGGGGCCTAAGAGTGATCACTTACTTGAGCATTGTGTATTCCGTTGTTTTGGTTTTAATACTACACAGCCTATTAGTTTTTAATTGGTTACCCTTTGATAAGAATAAGGAAAAAAATAAATATCCACTTTATGACATCATTGGTTGGCAACAAGTGGCGAGTCGAGCTGTGCAATTACGCACAGAATTAATTGCTAGTACTAAAAATTCCAATCTTAAATTATTCATTGGCAATTGGTCGATGTTTAGTCGTTTGGCTTGGTATGCACGCCCTGTACCCGTAGTGATTACCGATAGACGACAAGGTCAATCAGATTTATGGTATGGCACTGCGCAAATGGGTGACAGCGGTATTGTTGTTGTGCCACCAAAATATTCAGACCAAGCACAAGTGAATGGCACGGCAAAATTTAAATCTTGCCACTTAATTGAAACCGTTGAATCAAAAATTCGAAATAAAACAGCGGCAAGTTATCAATTATTTTACTGCAAATTGTATAAAGGTTAATTTAAAAAAGGTCGTTATGTAATGCACCAAAGTTTGAAACAAATTGTTACATCTACTTGGTATTGGTTAGTGCCTGCTATTGCGCTTGTGATGCTAGCTTTGTTGCAATTTACAGAAAACAATGAATCGTTATTTTTATTTTTAAACTCAGCTTTTTACAGTCGTTATGAATCGTTTTGGTTGAACATAACGCTGTTTGGGGATGCCGCTATTGCCGCTATTTTATTATTACCGCTGCTTAATCGACGTCCCGATATTGTCTGGGCTGCCATTATAGCAGGTATTATTACAGCTGTTTTAGTCAACTCAGGTAAGAACTATTTTGCCTTGCCACGACCACCCTTGGTGCTAGACGCGAGTTCATTTCATCAAATTGGAAATTTATTTACCACTAAATCATTTCCCTCAGGTCATACAGCCGCCGCATTTTCAGTGGCAGCAGTAGTTATACTATCAATACAGCAAACACGCATAAAAATTATTGTTTTATTTGCCGCGCTACTTGTAGGAATATCTCGAATAGCAATTGGCGCACATTGGCCAATGGATGTTTTAGCAGGTGCTTTTATTGGTTGGCTACCCAGTGCGATTGGTGTAATGTTAGCTCAGAAAAAAGTGTTTGAATTAAAATATATGATAGTATTACCAATATTTTTATTACTATCAGTAGCATATTATTTAGTGTTCGTACATCAAAGAGGTGATGTCGAAGCACGATTTCTAGAGGTAACTGTTCCCGTTTTATCTTTGTTACTGGCACTATTAGGGTTCATAAAAAAAATTAAAAATGACAGAGCAAAGTCAAATTAATATCGAAAAACAACAACACGATTCAGTATCAAAAAATAAAGTTTTGATGCCACTGCTGCGTGTTACATTTTCGCTAGTGATATTATTTTTAATCTTTCGTGCAGTTGATATAAACGAAGTGAAAAATGTTATCGCTGCCACACAATATCAGTGGCTACTGCTGGCCTTAGTATTTCAAATATTAAGCACCTTATTAGCAGGATATCGGTGGTCGTTAGTGATGGCTATAATGAACTTTGTTGATGATGTTAGTTTTTATATTAAAAGTTATTTTAAAGGCAGTTTTTTCAACCAAGGTTTACCAACCAGTATTGGTGGTGATGCTATTCGCGTATTAGACGTTGCCGCAACAGGTCATCGAAAACGCGATGCCTTTACCGGAGTCTTTGTCGATCGTTTATTAGGTTTAACTGGTTTATTAATCATGACATTAATTGCCAGTCTTGCTAATCCAACGCTATTACCCGAGGGTTTATTTTTAGTCATTAATTTAATTGTTCTGGGCGGTCTGGCTGCTTTTATGACGGTATTATTTTTTTATAAACTGGCATTGTTTGAACGCTGGCGTTTGGGACGCTATTTAATAAGAACCTCACAACAGTTAATGCGCGTTATGTGCGGCTTTAAAAATAGCAGCATACAAATGGGCTTGGGTATTATTATTCATTTATTGTCAATGTTAAATATATATTGTATTGGCATTGGTGTCGGTCTTGAGTTTGATTTTATGACATACTTAGTGATTGTGCCTCCTGCAATCTTGCTCACGCTAGTGCCCATTTCACTTGCTGGTTGGGGCGTTCGAGAAGGCGCACTAATTGGATTGTTCACCTTATTAGGAGCAGATCAATCAACCATTCTATCGCTATCAGTTCTTTATGGATTAACCCTAATTGTTGCCAGTTTACCGGGTTTACAGGTATATCTTGCCGGCAAAAAAGTGATAAAATAGTCCTGATATAAACTAAAATAAATAACTCAGGATAGCAATGAAAGTAGATACCATGCGCAGCATCGATTATTTTGCCGGTGTGCCGTTGTGTTTTCTAGTAACCCAAATTAAACGGCTTTTACCACGTAAAAACACCCAGTCAGCACCACAAAAAGTTGCACTAATAGAACTTTCAGAAATGGGTAGCGCTATTTTAGTCGATCCGGCCATGCGTAAAATGCAACAACAAGGCGCAGAATTATATTTTGTAATATTCAAAAAAAATGCCGGCAGCCTAAAACTGTTAAACACCGTAGCACAAGAAAATATTTATACCATTCGTGAAGATGGCCTACTACCGTTATTAGTCGATACCATTAAATTTTTTTTCTGGATGCGAAAAAATAACATTGATACAGTAATTGATCTTGAGCTGTTTTCTCGTTTTACTGCTTTGCTATCAGGGTTGTCTGGAGCGTCACGCAAAGTTGGATATTATGGTTTTCATAACGAAGGCTTATACCGAGGTGAATTACTGACACACCGAGTTGCTTATAATGCGCACATGCACATTAGTAAAAATTTTATTGCTTTGGTTAATGCTGCCTATAGCGAGAAAAACGAGATACCATTTTCAAAAACTGTCATAAGCGATAACGATGTTGTCTTAGCGAAAGCAAAAATAAGTTTAGAAAATAAAAATCATATTCACAGCATTATAAAAAATTGTTACTCTGGCTATGATCAAAATAATAATAGAATTGTTTTAATTAATCCAAATGCCAGTGAACTGTTAATACAGCGTCGTTGGATGCCAGAAAATTATATTGCAGTGATGAAGCAAATCTTAAAAACACATGATGATATCATTATTTTAATCACAGGCGCACCTAATGAAAAAGATGAAGCGCAGCAACTAAAACAACAAGTTAGTCATGAGCGCTGTATTAATTTTGCTGGGCAATTAAAGTTAATCGAACTACCTATACTGTATAACGTCTCAACCATGATGCTCACCAATGACTCCGGTCCTGGACATTTCTCATCAATTACCGATTTAAAAACCTATGTGATATTTGGTCCAGAAACCCCCGCCTTATATGGTTCACTCGGTAATTCAACTGCTATCTATGCTGGTTTATCTTGCTCGCCTTGTGTCAGTGCCAGTAATCATCGCAAGACACCCTGTAGCGATAATGTTTGTTTACAAGTAATTGGCGTTGATCAAGTAATGGCTACAATTAGTGAATCGTTGTAATATTTTCGACAACACCTTCAAGCCGGAATCTCAAGTTTAAACAAAGTGATAATAATTTGGGGATAATATTATTTTGTATGATGATTAATTCCCAACATTATTTTTAGTTAAAATTTTATCTAAATGATTAGCAAATGCCTGCCGATCACTTTGGTTTAGTGGTGGTGGCCCACCAGTCTGAATACCACTGGAACGCATGGTATCCATAAAATCTCGAATATTCAGCCGTTGTTTAATATTATCGGTAGTGTGCATTTCACCGCGTGGGCTGAGTGCCATTGCACCTTTTTCGATAACTTCAGCCGCTAATGGTATATCACTGGTAATAACCAAATCTCCAGCATTTACACGATTAACGATTTCATTGTCAGCAACATCAAAGCCTGCTGCAACGCGAATAAATTTAATGTTTGCTGCGCGTGGAGTTTGTATAAATTGATTTGCAACTAAAGTAACTTGAATTTTGGTGCGTTGCGCGGCTCTAAAAATTATATCTTTAATAACGACTGGACAGGCATCAGCATCAACCCAGATTTCCATCATATAGCTACCGTTTCTAAGTTAAAATCATATTGAGCCATAATACAATTTAAAAGTCTATCAAAAGTATGATGTTATTTAGTTATTATCTAACGTTAAGTCATATATTTTATGAATTGATTTCCAATTACGAGTAGTGGCAGTAACACCTAATTTAGTTTCACTAGAATTATTAGAGAGTTTGTTTTTAATAACGCGTTTTTCAGGAGACTTTATGAATTGTTGAATTTTGTAAATTTATTTTTTGCATGATATAAAGTTCATCATTATTTTATATTGTTTTTGATTCTATCAAGACGTATTTTTTCTTTATTATCGATTATATATGAAATCATTTTATCCATTTCGACATGGGTGGCTGCATATTCTTTTTGATGATTTTTCTTTGAGGTAAATGTATTTTTATTATCCAAGTCCCACTGTTTGGCTTTTTTAGCCGTTTTCGCCCATTGGCTTGGATTGATACCCGCATAGTCATTGATGGGACCTCCAATGAAATTCTGTAGCGTAGAAAATAATGAAGGGCCATCTAATGACTTTGAGTTGGGTTCAGTCGCTAAATGAAATTTAAAGCGAAGATGACCAACAGTTAACCAAAAAACAGCATCATCTTTATTATTATTTTTATACAGCTTTTTTGCTAAAATATATAAACCGGCTGGATGAATCGTCGCAGCTTGTTCTTTTAACTGCTCAATGCTGAGCTTTCCATAATCAACTTGACTGGCGTGTACTGTATATATCACTTGTAACAGAAATACAGTAAAGATATATTTAACAAATGTTTTCATTTGGATTCGTGTCCTTTCACTTTATATTTGTATTCCATTACCTATTAACCTCAGCTAGGTTTAGCCAAGGTATTATTTCACGTTAGAAAAAAAATTAACATAATTTAGAGTATTAAAATTATTTATTTGTGCGAAAGTCAAAAACTACGCTAGATTTATTCGGTGATAATTACGCCCTTCCAGAATGCGATTCGGTCTGTTATGTTCTTTGCAGCTTTTTTGGGTGCAGGGTAATACCAGGCTGCATCGAGATTCTCTTCACCATCAACTACGATTGAATAGTAGTTCGCATCACCTTTCCAAGGACAATGGCTTTGAGTTAAACTGGCATTAAAATAGCTCATATTAAGAGATGACATAGGAAAATAGTGGTTATCCTCAACAATGACAGTATCATCGCTTTCGGCCAATAATTGATCATTCCATATTGCTTTCAAAGTACGTGATCCTCCTATTGTTGGTGCGTCAAGTTTATCAAATTATTAGTACTTTGCTGGTGATATTGTTCCGTTTGCTGATTATTTCTAAAATATTACTAGACAAGAGATTATAAAAGCATAAAAAATAACTTTACAAGTACATTGTTAAAATACCGGTTCAAGCACAAAGTAAGAAGTGATCAGCCACTAAGTATTCACTTAAATCTTTGAATTTACTAGATTATGACCTAGCTATTAGCTGGCTATTATGTTTTAATCGAACCAGATTAATTGTATATTATCTCGGTTTTATCTAGTTGTACCACCCTATGTGTTCTTCTGTAATTGTCCTTGAATAATTTGCAATATTTTTAATTTACTATATATGAGGATTTAAAAATGGTTACAGGAACAGTCAAGTGGTTTAACGAAGCGAAAGGCTTTGGCTTCATCACTCCAGCAGATGGTAGTGCAGACGTATTTGTGCATTTTTCAGCAGTCAAAAGTGATGGTTTTCGCACACTCAACGAAGGTCAAGAAGTTAGCTTTAATGTAGAAAGCGGCGATAAAGGACCTCAAGCAACTGATGTTCAAGTCAGCGCTTAGTTGCTATAATTAACACTGTACGAAATTCCTGCTTGGGTAACCCCATGCAGGTTTTTTTATTCTCCAATTATAAGCTGGTGAAAATTAAATGAAAAAAATGTTTGTTGGTAGTCTACCTCACGACGCAACTGAAAAAAGCGTTACAGAGTTATTTTCAGAATACGGAAAAGTTCGTTCAATTGAACTGATCAGCGACATTTTTTCAGGAAAATGTAAAGGCTTTGGTTTTATCGAAATGGAAGGCCATGAAGCGCGTGCAGCCATTGCGGGTCTTAACGGTAAAAGTATGGGCGAAAAAAACTTAATCGTAAAATACGAAGATACTAGTAAGAAAGGCAAAGGCGGTCGACGTCGTTAGCTACAAGCAATTTTAACTATATTGTAAATGGTTATAACAAAATGTCATAACCATTTGCTAGTGCTGCTGATGTTTAGAAATTTTTTTATACAATTAATATTAGCCATAAAATATAATGCTGTTTAATTCAGTCGAATTTATATTTCTATTTTTACCTATTACACTGTTGTTGTTTTTCTTTATCGGTCATCGTGGGCATCATCGTGTTGCGATTTCTTGGCTGGTTGCTGCATCACTATTTTTTTATGCATGGTGGAATCCTGCTTATTTAATCATACTTGTAATTTCTATATTATTTAACTACATGCTTGGTGTTGCATTAAGCGGACAAAAACAAAAAGCGTTGTTAATATTTGGCATTAGCGCAAATTTAGGACTACTAGCATATTACAAATATGCAAATTTTTTGATTTCCAACGTAAATGCCATTAGTGATAGTCATTGGGCAAGCAGTGAAATATTTTTACCATTAGCAATATCGTTTTTTACTTTCCAACAAATTGCTTATTTAATTGATGCCTATCGCGGCGAAACGCGAGAATATAATTTTTTACACTACTGTTTATTTGTGTCATTTTTTCCGCAGCTAATAGCTGGCCCCATTGTGCATCACCGTGATATGTTGCCGCAATTTTCTAGCGATAGAAAATATAAAATCAACTACAGTCATTTAGCCGTCGGCGTGTCAATATTTTTACTGGGACTATTTAAAAAAACAGTTATTGCTGATGGTTACTCACCCTATGCTAACGAAGCGTTTACCGAGCTTGCTAATGGCAATACCCTAACATTTTTTGAAGCATGGCGTGGTGCCTTTGCCTATACTTTCCAGTTGTATTTCGATTTTTCAGGTTACTCCGATATGGCCGTTGGTATAGCTAGAATGTTTGGCATCTTATTACCACTTAATTTTAATTCGCCTTATAAAGCTAAAAATATAATCGAATTCTGGAAACAGTGGCACATGACCTTGTCGAAATTTTTAAGGGATTATTTATATATTCCATTAGGTGGTAATAGAAAGGGACAAACTCGACGCTACAGTAATTTAATTTTAACCATGGTGTTAGGTGGTTTGTGGCACGGTGCTGGTTGGACATTCATTTTTTGGGGATTACTACATGGTTTGTATCTTGTAATCAATCATGCGTGGCATGCATTAAAACGATACTTTAAAATATCGCTACCTGATTCACCTGCAAATACTTTAATGGCTCGTTTGATTACATTTATCTCCATTATTATTGCTTGGGTGTTTTTCCGGGCAGATAGTTTTGGCTCTGCCATTACAATGTTGAAGGGTATGCTTGGTTTTTACGGTGTAGTGTGGCCAGTAAACAAAACCGAACAATTAGGTTTTATGGCTCCTTATTTAAAAAATTGGGGATTAGAGTTTGATTATTTATTGCATTTTTCAGGAATGGGTAATTTAATCGCGATTATAGCAATGACCTTATTCGTCTGGTATGCACCAAATGTTCAGCAACTTATGTCCAAAAATCCCGCGGTTTTAAACCCACCCGTTGCATCACGCGTGTATTGGAAAGCAAATTGGCGCTGGGCATTATGGATTGGATTATTAGGTAGCTTTGCTATTCTAAAGCTCGGTAAGTTCAGTGAATTTTTATACTTTCAATTTTAATGAAGAATTATTTAATAACATTATTATCGGGTATTTTTATATTTTTAACCATCATTGGTTCGTTTAATTGGTTAATTAACCCATTTGACTATTTAAGTAGTCCAGTAATTGACGGACTCAATGTTCATAAGCCTAAAATTCGTGAACGTATGACCAAGGTATATAAAACCAGTCAAATTAAACCTGCAACAATTATTTTAGGTTCGTCTCGAAGTTTAAACATGCCGGTACAACACTCAAGTTTTATCAATTTGCCAGTCTATAATTTATCACTGGCTAGTGGTTCAGGGTATGAAATGTACCGTATGTTTCAGCAGGCGCATGTTACTAGGCCGTTAAAAACAGTTATTATCGGCTTAGACGAAAAATTTACCAATGGTATTTATACTAATTTTAATGAAAATCGGTTTGACGTTGATAGAGATGGCAATGCTAATATAAAACGCTATATGCAATATTGGTATGATGTTTACAACAGTATATTAAGTATAGATGCCATTAAAGCTAGCCTTAGTACAATAAAAAAACAAAGCTACTATTCGCAAAAAAATTTAGCCGTAATCGACATGAAAAATAGAGTTTCAAAGGCTGGTGGTCATCATCAAATGTTTGGTGCTAACGAAAATAAATACTTGGGAAAATTAAGCACTATACAACAATGTCACATTGATGCGCCAATGCCAACAGATAAAAGTATTATTGAAGTGACTAATAATTTAAAATATTTAAAGAAAATGTTGGAGACTGCATACCATGACAGCATTGAGTTTAAAATATTTTTTAGTCCAATTCATGCACGGCTACAAACTGTCAATTGTGTTAAAGATGCAGGACAAAGTATCGAACAATTTAAGTATGCAGTGGTTACATTGGTTGAGTCTTTAGCGACAACATTTCAAAAAAAACCATTTATAGTAATGGATTTTTCCGGTTATAACACAATAACAACCGAAGCAGTTCCGCCCATAGGAGATAAAACGACATTAATGAAATGGTATTGGGAAGGATCGCATTACACTAGTGCAACAGCAGAGCTGATGTTAGATAAATTAGCTGGTTTGGACAAGTTAGGGTTTGACGATTTTGGTGTAAAGCTAGAGAAAAATACGATTGTTGCACACTTCCAGAAACAACGGCAGTTACAGTTGAAGTATCAAAAAAATCATCCGCGCGACATTAATGAAATTCAGCAACGAGCACAAAAAAATCTAAAATAAAATTTTAACTTCACTACAAATATTAGAATAGTATTGGTTTTTTTTTCCAGAATAAGTATTGTATAAATAAGTATGGGAATGATGAGAAAAAACATCAGTTCGTTCAGGGTATTGTTTTACCCAATCTATCAGCATTGATAAATTAGCATTTTGTTTCTCTATAGAGTCGTATTTATGGGATTCCCATGGCCTGTTTCTACAATTTTGAATGCAGGATTCTACATCAAGATTTAAAAATATTATCTCAGTTGTATTCTCAATGGCAATATTCAACAAGTCAGTATAACCGCCTTCGATAACCCAGTTTTCATTTTGAGCCATGAACAGTTTAATTCTAGCAGAGCTAAGATTTAAGTTTTGTCTCGATGGCGGATCGGTATCCTTCCATGCCAAAATATCAAGATCCAAATGAGTTAAATTAAATTCTGAGGCATAGCGTTGAGATAGAGTCGATTTTCCAGAACCCGAATTTCCAAAAATAATGATTCGTTTCACAACTCACCCGAATAGTAATGCCAATATCGCCATTATAGCTGGAAAAGCTTGTACCCAAAATATTTTTTTATTTACAGTAAATCCGGCATAACTACCGGCTAAAATAATACACGTTAGTAAAAATATTTTTAAATCAAAACTCTTTTCGTTTAAGTATAAAGCCCATATAAGGCCTGCGGCTAAGAAACCATTATAGAGTCCTTGATTCATGGCTAATGTTTTGGTTAGCCGAGCAGTATCCTTGGAATGCCCAAAAATACGCATGCCAAATGGTTTATCCCATAAGAACATTTCAAGAATAAGAAAGTAGATATGCAATAATGCAACAATTGCTATTAAAGTAGTTGTTATTGTTTGCATCTTATTTGTCAGACCAAACTGCAAATTCATTGCCGCTAGGATCAGTAAAATGAAAACGACGACCACCGGGGAATGAAAAAATGTCTTTAATAATTAAACCACCAAACTGTTGTATTTTTTCTAGTGTTGTTTCTAATGCCTTGCTATAAAATACCACTAGAGCACTACCCGATTGACTTGATACAGTTAAATTCGATTTGAAAAAACCACCATCGACGCCTTCATTTGAAAATGCCGTATATTCAGGACCATAATCCACAAACGACCAGTTAAATACAGAGCTAAAAAATGATTTGCTAGCATTAATATCTTTTGTTGGAAACTCGATGTAGTTTATTTTTTCATGCGCATTCAAATTATATCCCCTGTTTAGTGATTTGTTGTGCCGTAATAGCGTACATTATTTCTCTTGTATTGGCACCCATAAAACCGACTCTAAAACCATCGTTTTTTATTCTGTTATTGGCTCGAGAATTAATAACTAAAAATATAATTAAATTAACAAGCGGAATAATACTAAGTATAATTAAGATAATAGCCATTATTTTTGAATAGAGTGGCCAGCTTAGTCGTGCTGTAGAAACCACGATAGCTAAAAATATTGGAATAATGAGTATTTGTAAATATATTTTATGTTCAGGTCCAATTTGTGTCACGATTCCTGCTAAGATTAAGTAAGACAAAAAACTATAAATTAAAGCTTTTTGTCTTTTAGCAATGCTTAATGTTCTTAATAACTCATTTTTTGTTTTAGTTGGCTCTAATGATGACTTTGGAGCTTTATAAACATCACTATTCATGAGTTTTTCCTTAGTTGTTCGTTTATAGTATTGTCTATTAAATCGATATGTTCAATAACTAGTAAGTAGAAAAGTGTGGTGATGAAAGAATTTAAAAATATCTTAGTGAAATCCAAGTTCGATAGTTATCCAGCAAAAGTGAAAAAAAAATTAATATTGATCCGACAGCATATTTTTGAGATTGCCACTCAAGACGACAATATTGGTGAAATTCAAGAAACTCTTAAATGGGATCAGCCAAGTTATATTACCTGCTCTCCAAAAAGTGGTACTAGCATTCGATTGGGCTATATCGAACCTTCTAAGTATGCAATTTATGTCCATTGTCAAACGACACTAATAGCTGAATTTAAAGAAATGTATCCCGATAATATCTACGACGGTAATCGTGCCATTATTTTTAATACAGCAGATAAGCTGCCACTAGAAATAATAAAACATTTTATTTTCCTGGCACTAAGTTACCATCATAGAAAAATCCAAAATAGTAGAGTTTAAGGATGCGCTTCCCAACCTAGTACGGCTTGATAATTTTTTTTAGAGTCTAAGTGTATAATAGTAAATACATCAGACATTAATTTTTCAACATTTTTAATTTCATTAATATTAAAAGCACCGCGAAAGGTGTCAAATTTGAATTCTTTATTGGTTGCCGGATCTTTTGATTTAACTTGTTTCTTATTAATACCGGCTTTTTTAAATACTTTTATTGCTCGTTTCATCGCAGTTTTGTCTATTGAAATTACAGGTAGATCAACTTCAAATTTATCATTATCAACTTTGAAAAATTGAAAATACTTTCCTGTATTTCTGTTTTCCAGCACAAAAAAAGCATTAACTTCTTGTTTCAACATGAGCCGAACCAGAGACTCAAAAGAAGGTTGTTTCTTAGCGGCTACTGGTAAAGTCACAAAAATTAGTAAAATCAATATTTTAGAGAGTAACTTGCTCATCACTTTGTCCATAACGTTGTTTAGCGGCATAAGTTTATTATTCTATTATTGAATAATGTAAAATAACAGATATTTTTTACACTTTAATATTTACTACATTCAACATTAGTTAATTCAAGTATAGATAAAAGTGGTTGGTGGTATTAAGTCGATAGCACTTTTAAATATTTTTAATGAAATTTTGTGACGTGGTTACGACATGTAATAACAATTACATAGTTTAACTATGGTTATTGAATTTATCTTTTTGTTGTACAAGTTAATGTTAATTCTAAATGTCGACATTTAGTTTCGCTAGAGTTGAGAGATAGTATTCTTGGGCAGCCAATTATCACGAGATATTTTATACAGTACATGATCTTGAAGTTCATGACCTAGAGGAATTTTGGGGTGTGCAAATACTGTATTGTCATTTTGCATGTTTAATCTTTGCCCCAATACTTTTCATCCAATCGCCATCCGATTTCAACACAAGGTGAAAATGGCAGTGGGTATGTGAGCCGATTTAGCCCAACAAATCCAATAAATTCACATACATTTGGTATTTCGGCAGCCCACAATCCCCAACCGTTTTCTAAAATACGCTGTTGGATAGTAATGGCTAGCTGATTACCTTGGGCCTGCGTGAGTGTATTGGTAAAATATTTCATGACTACTTTGCTAGCATTAATTTTAGAAAAAAATTGAAAGTCATTTAAGCGCCATTGTCGCAAAAATAACCGATTAGTTTTGATTTCAATTAACCCAGACATAAGTCAGGTGCTATTGCTCAGTTAAGACAGCAAGTTCATTGATCAAATTAACCATTAGCTTTTCGCCGCTTATGGTCATACCCTTGCATAAAATATCAAGATCTCGCTCACCATCAATTAAACGTTTTATGTTACCACCGAGTACGCGCATGTCGCCATCAGCATTTGTCATCTGTTCTGCCATCATACTCAAAGACTGTAATGCGGCAACATCACCTTTATTGGCAGCAAATATCATATGTGCAATACCCGGTGCTGCTAAAGCAGGGTTAGCTTCGGCCGGAGTAGGTAAAGTTTCAGGATTTTGTAGCCCCTGTAAAATGGCTGTAATAATTACAGTATCTTCTTCATCGAGATTATTCACAATATTTAACTCTCGTTGCCCTTCAAGTATGGCGTCAATAGCAATGACTAATTCATGCCAATTTTGTTGTGTTGCAAAATCAAGCATGGCCTGTAAGGCTGGACGTTCTTGAAGATTTTGACAGGCTTTAACAACTTGCACAATTAATGGAGCATGGGTTTGTCTAATTTGTTCAGTTTTATCAGGTAACATTGTCATCATTCTTTAACTCATTTTTTCGATAAGCTTGTGCACAAGATTCACAAATGCAGGCCTTATCCTTAAATTTAGCTGGTAGGCGCGTAAATAAATCAACAGGAAATTCATACTCAGTATTTTCACACCAACAGGGTTTTGTGTTTGAATCATCATTGATTATATTCTGACAAGAATTGATCTTGCCACATAAAGGACATTGAGTTTCATCGATAATAGCATTCATAGATTTATACCGTATAGCTTATTGTATTTTAGCTTCAACTTCAATAATGCACAATCATAGTAATTTTCCTGAAGTTTAGGCTGGTGTATTAATGCTATGTTAACTGTATTCAAATAAACTGTTATTTTGCTAGTGTTCTTATACAGGCTCGAGATAATTTATGGACGACGGCTTTTATGGTTATCACTTTTTGTTTTTGCAAGGATTCTTTTCAGCTAACGAGGCTGTATAAAAACCAGCTCTCCAATATTGTTCTTATTATGCCGCTAATTGCCCATAATTAGCTAGTTTCTCTATATTATGGATAATACTAAACAGTTTCCACTGACATTGAACTTTTTTTTCGACCGAAGACTAAACCGATTCAGTTTTTTATTAAAACCAATATTTCCAAATACCGGTTGACCGCCAGGGATGGTGGAAATGCAGATTATGCAGGAGCACTAATATTCCCTCTATAGTATCAACTCGCGGTTTTATCCAATCAGTAAATTTAGAGCTGACTTTTTTACCTACTATAAATGATACTTGTTGTCCGTGGCCATCTCGGGTACGACCTGACCGAAGGTAAGAAGTACTTAATGAACGACGCAGGAGTTCTAAAATGCCGACTGATTCCGGGTTACGCATGCAACAATGTTTACTAATACAATGACGGCACTAATCTTATGAAAGAAGATTAGACACCTTAAATATTTTATGATTTTCATTTTTCTTTTTTGTCTCTTGAAGAAAACCCATGGTATTCCCTTCTGGACAAATACAAGTTTTGGTTGCTGGGTCAAATGTAAATTCACTTGCAGGAAAGCGATTTTTTGGTTTACTCTTTTTATTCTGATGTCGTTTTCCGTATTTATCTTTTTCTACAGCCTCAACGCCTAGCTAACCGGCAATTTAAAGAGGCAAGTTTTTGCTGCTTTTTTAGCAAAACAAGTGCCGCTTTAAATTGTCCGAGTGCAGTGCCTTGTTATGTTTTTTTAAGACATGATTTGCCAGTTTATAGTTTATGTTTCATGCTGGGATTTATGTTGATTGTGTTTTCTAACAAGTCGGGTTACATTCAAGGCAACAAGGGCAATACTTATCAGTAAAACACTATGGGTAAAATAAGCAATAGATATTACCAAAACAGCAAGAATTAATAATTCGAATAACTGGAATCCTTTTTTCTCCAGCAGGTAGTCATGGCAGATCCAAACAGAAATTAAGTATCCTGCTAGCACTAGTGCCAACCCAATAATTGCAGTATCAGCATTAATTTCTGCACTATTTGCCAGAACATCCGCATTAACACTAATTAACACACCGACAGCCGCCGCAAATCCGTAAACAAGATAGTGACTATAACCCCAGATAAATGATTTTTTCTCACTTGCTAATTCTTTTTCAACGGTTTCGTCAAAATATATCCACCAAATTGAAAAAAGAATAAGCGCAGCACTAATAGCCAGTATGAGCATGTCAGTAGAAAAATTTTCAACAACCTTATTGAAAGTATAAACTACGGCCAGCATAGATTCACCTAAAACGATGATGGTAAGCAAGCCTAATCGCTCCTCAATATGGTTAAGATGATATTTGGTGTTTTGACCTTTATCAATGGAATGCTCCGCAACGTATGGAACAAGTAATTCGAAAAATATTAAAGCTACAAATAAGTACATATTTGCAAAAAACAAAATGGATAGCGACCACGCAATTTGCACCAAGAATACACCTAATGCATATCGAATAGCCACTGGACGCGATCCTATATCATCATAAGCTACCTTTACCCACATAAGGATATATGGAACCCTCATAACAATGTAACCAATCATCATGATTAGAAAATTACTGTCTGCAAAAGCAGGTTTAACGCCTACAGCAATGATAATTGCCCCTATCATTTGAGCAAATGAAGACAGTCTGAAATATGCGTCATCAGTGTCGTAACCAGACGCAAACCATGTATAGCTATTCCAGGGCCACCAAATAGTAAAAAACACAAAGATGTACATAGCTATAGAGCTGGCAACATGATTCCAACCAGATAAAGCATGGTGAAATTCGGTAGCAAGGCTTGCTATGGCAATGACATATATTAAATCGTAAAATAGTTCAAGAGCTGTTGCTGTTCGATGCGGCTCATTTATATTACGTGGTACAAGTGGATTAATTAGCACTGATTTTGATAGATTATTTGAATTCATAAAACTCCGAATTTTTTCCACCGATTATCTCGCATAACGCCTTGCTCATGGATAATCCAAAGTGGAACGTTTTTGCGGTCTTTTCCACAAAAAAGTGCAGCTTTAAATTGTCCAGTGAAGCTATTTATATTTTTTTATAGCATAGGTATTTCTATGCACAATACTCTGGATTCCTTCTTTGCAAATATTTTAATATCATCTTCTTCAGTTATACCTACGCCATCTCTTGTAGATAATATGGTTCCCTCAATATCAATATTTCCACTAATAATAAAAAAATAAACTCCCGTACCTTTGTTTGTTTTTTTGTATTCAATGATTGTATCTGCATCGATATTGGCAATTGAGAAATAAGCGTCCTGATTAATATTAACGATATTTTTTGTTC
>UOFS01000009.1_pt1 | contig 26439 bp, 20 predicted proteins | sample 1989581 | NCBI WGS metagenome assembly UOFS01 (sample SAMEA4712198, study PRJEB27164) | hydrothermal vent metagenome | biome: marine basaltic hydrothermal vent biome; feature: marine hydrothermal vent; material: mineral | place: Pacific Ocean | collected 2011-06-14/2011-07-23 | depth 1691 m | reverse complement strand
TACTTTGGCTGATACTACATTTTATAAAATGATAGCAGATTTTAATTGGGAAATTATTCCTTCGTCATTAACATGGCAGATTAATAATAATTTATCAGTTCAAGAAAGAAATCAGTTAAATAGACCTTTGCCTACCAATAAACAACAAGTAAATATATTTAGTACAGGCCCATCGTATATCTATCGTTTAAGCCCAATAAATAGCATATTATTAGACTATCGTTATTCAGATATTAAATATGATCGTAAGTTGTTTGTTACCAATGTCGACAATCAACGTAATGTTTATAACTTAGCATTTGAACATAAAATATCCGAAGTTAGTAATATTACTCTTAATTACGATGATACAAGAGTAAATTATTTAGATGAAACAAATAATACTGATTTTACAGGTAAATCAGTTTACTTTACTTATAATGCTGTTAAGGCTAGATCAACTGTAGCTCTTTCTGCTGGTGTTAATAAGGCAAAATTAGTAACAAATACAAGAGAATATAAGAGTGATTTTTATAGCGCTCAATGGGATTACCAAATTAATTTTAGTTCTAATTTGTCTGCACGTTACCGAAAAGGTTTAAGTGAAGCAAGTAATGATATTAGCTTATCAAACTTTTTAAATACTGGTGGGGCTAATAATGCAAATTTACTTGACTCCAGTATATTTACAGTAGAACGATTTTACTTAATGTACGCCCAAAACAGAGCGAATTGGAAAACGTCATATATACTAAATGGTGTAGAGCAAGATTATGATCAAGTGAGACCAACGCAAAAAACTTTGGGTGGAACGATAATTTTTGATTACAATCTTTCACGATCATTAGTTCTAACAAGCTTGTTAACTCAAGTTACACGAAAGTCATTAACCAGTAATGAAATTAGAACGAATGATAAAATTATTGGTATAGGAACTCGTTACTATATTTCTAATAATTTACAGTTTATTACTCAATATCGAAAAAATAATCGTAGCAGTAATCAGGTAGGGCGAACTTATGATGAAAATGTTTTTTCACTAAGTCTTACATATTCTAACGCACCATTAGTGGTAGGTCCTCAACGATAAGAAATCATGTCGAAATCAAAAGTTAATAAAGTTTATTTAACGATTACGATTGATACGGAATGTGATCATGATCCTAACTGGGTTCGTTCTAAGCCTCTAACATTTAACTCAATAACTAAAGGAATACCTGAGTTATTACAACCTGCTTTTAAACAAGTGGGTGCTATTCCTACCTATTTGTTAACTGTTGAAGTAATGGAGGACAATGACTGCATTGCTGCCTTAAAGTCATTAAAAGGTAATTATGAATATGGTACTCATTTACATGCAGCTTTTATTGAGCCAGAAAAAAAATTTTACGATTACGCCGGTGTCGATAGTCCTGATTTTCAATGCCAATACTCAAAAGATGTTGAATTTAAAAAGCTAGAAAATTTAACTAATTTATTTATTGAAAAATTTGGTTATGCACCCTCAAGTTTTCGTGCAGGACGATATGGTGCTGGAATTAATACATTCGAATTACTTGAAAAATTAGGGTATAAAGTTGACACCAGTGTGACGCCCCATATGTCTTGGGTTGAACCAAAGGCAAAGGTTAATTATCAATATGCTCCAGAGCAGCCCTATTTTCCAAAATTAGGTAGTTTAATTAATGTTGATAATAGGCACAATAAGACCATTTTAGAAATACCCATTACAGTAAAAAGACAATGGTTAAGACAGCCTGCATGGTTTAGACCATGGTTCTCATCAGTTGAAAAAATGAAAGAAATAGTGCAGTACCACTTAGAACATTATTCGGGCAATGAAATATTAGAATTAAATATGATGTTTCATTCAATGGAAGTGATACCAAAAGCTTCACCCTATCCCCAATCAGGTTGTGATGTACAACGATTCATTGATGACATGTGTGAAGTGTTGAGTTGGTGTAAAGGTGAGGGTATTGAGTTTTGTAAAACCAAAGACTTCTATAATAAATATATCCATCTCTAAAAAAGGTGGTATTAACTACAAATAAAAATCATGAAATCAAGTAATAAATTAAAAAAATTGCTAATACATGTATCAAATTATTCACTTGGCAGCTTACTAGTTACTTTAGCTGGATTTATTTCTTTCCCTATCTTAACACGTTTACTATCACAAGGTGATTATGGTTTATTAAGTCTAATTGGTGCTACATTAACTTTGTTAGTTGCAATCGGCAAATCAGGATTACAAAACCCCATTATTCGATTTTATTCAGATGCCGAGTCAGAAAAAGACGGTTGGAACCTCAGTCAATATTACTCAACTGTTATTTATGGAATGCTTGCTTTTGGTGTAGTGATAACTTTTGTTTGGTTTGTTGTTGTGTACTTTATTTCTAAAGATTTTTGGAATGATGAACAGTTGCGCTTGCTTTTTATGATTACGTCTTTATTAGTTCTAATTAGGGTAATGGATAGTGCATTTTCAAATATATTTAGAGCAAGACAAAAAAGTAAGTTGCTAAGCACGTACCGTGTTTTTCGACGATATGCTACTTTGATTTTTGTTGTTACTACTGTCTTCTATATTTCAAACAGTTTACTCGGCTTATATATTGCAACAATTATTGTTGAGTTTATAGCTGTTATCATTCTTGGTTTTATGCTGCTTAAAAACCGCAAGTTAATGCTAAATTCCTTTTCTCCATTTTTGTTAAAGCAAATGTTGATATTTGGAATCCCACTGGTGGGGCATGAATTGGCATGGGTATTACACAATACGGGGGATCGGTATTTAATTCAATGGATGTTAGGTTCTGAACCTTTGGGGGCTTATGCTGCAGCATATAATTTAAGCGATTATGTTAGAATTATTGTCATTATGTCCCTTTATCAAGCTTTGCCTCCACTTTATTTGAAAATTTGGGCTGATGAAGGGGAAGCTGCAACAAGGCAGTTTATAGAAAAATCACTACACTATTATATATTAGTCGCATTACCAATTATTGCGGGGTTATCGGTTGTTGGGCCTACCTTATTAACGATATTAGCGACTGATAAATTTGCATCTGGGGCGGTTGTTATTCCATATGTTATTGCCGGTATGGTTATTAATGGTAGCGCAGTAATGTTTGGAGCTGGTCTTTATATTCATAAACAAACAAAAATATTAATGGTATTAATGCTTGTTAGTGCGATATTTAATATTTTGCTAAATTTAATATTAATACCTCGATATGGAATTGAAGGTGCGGCAATTGCAACTTTGATAAGTTATACAGGCTTTGCAATTAGTAATAAGATTGTATCTTCTAGGAAGTTCCATATTTCCATACCTTGGATAACTGTATCTAAATTTAGTATTGTTTCTGTAATAATGTATTTTATATTGATTCAAATTAATGTTGTTAATCCTGTGCTAACACTATTAATTCAAGTTATTACGGGAATAATATTTTATTCGATTATGGCTTTACTGTTGGATCAAACAGCTAAAGATATCGCGAAAAAATTTATTTCTAAATATAATGGCTCTTGATAGATATATAAGATGTTGAGAAAAATAATTAAAAAACTACACGCATTTCCTCTGCTATGGAAGACGCTAGGTTGTTATTTTAGGCCAAATGGTGTCATCGTGTTGATGTACCATAGAATAGGAGATGAACAAGGTTTTTTTCCAAGCTTTAGTGTGGAAAAGTTTTCTGAACAAATGAGTTGGGTTAAGTCTAATTGTAACGTGATAAATCCTGATGCATTTGAAGAAAGTATTAAAAATAATAAAAAAAATAAACCGAATATTTTGATTACTTTTGATGATGGTTATAAATGTTGTTATGACTATGCTTACCCAATTTTGGAAAACTTATCTCTGCCAGCATTAGTATTTTTAGCTACTCAGCCACCTGATGAAGGTGGAATGATATGGACTGATTATTTATATTTTTTAATATTTAACACTAAAGAAAAAACTGTTGAATTACCGTGGAACAAAGAACAAGTTTCTTTAGCTAGTGAGTCAGATAAAAACAATTCTTTGTCAGTATTAAAATCTCAGTTAAAAAAGTTTGAGAATGAATTACGTATTAAATATTTATTTTCGCTAAAATTATCATTAAATGTTCCAGATGAGTTGAATTTAAGCCGACAAATGTTAAATTGGGACGAAGTGAGAGGATCACTAGCGGTGGTTACTTATGGGGGGCATACTCATACACACCCTATAATGTCTAGCTTAACAGAAGAAGAATTAGATTTTGAAATTAAAACATGCAAAGAGCGAATATTTGAAGAAACGGGGATACATCCAAAATCATTCGCATACCCGAATGGAACACTTGCAGACTATAACGAGTTAAGTTTAAAGGTATTAAAAAAACACGGCTTTAAAATTGCGTATACAACAAATGAGGGGTTTAATGATATTGATGCAAGTTTAATGGAAATAAAACGTATACCAACAACTGCAAATAATTTGGCTGATTTTGTATGGCTTATTTCAAGGGTTGGGAAAAATTCATGAGTGAAACTATATTTTGGGTATCACTAATATTTATTGTATATACTTATTTTATATATCCAGTTTTAATTTGGTTGTTGTCACAAACTCGATCAGTTTCTAAGATTGATATAACTGATGATTTCGAATATCCTAAATTATCTATTGTAATACCAGTTTATAATGAAAAAAATAACATTGAAGAAAAAATAAAAAACATTAAATCGTTAGATTATCCAAAAAATAAAATTGAAATAATATTAGTGTCTGATGGTTCGGATGATGGTACTCAGAAAATTTTCAATAACGATGATAGAGTTACATTTTTATCGTATGAAAAACGTCAGGGAAAACCTTCGGCACTAAACTTTGCTGTTAAGCATGTTGCTACTGATATCATTGTTTTTACTGATATTAGGCAAGCTATAGATAAGTATGCAGTTAAATTTTTAGTTAAAAGACTAATGATTCCTGGAGTCGGAGCAGTTAGTGGTGAGCTATGTCATAAGCCATCAAAATCTAACATTGGTAAAAATGTTGGTTTGTACTGGTTGTATGAGAAATGGATTCGTAAATCAGAAAGTCGCTTTAATTCTACCGCAGGTGTCACAGGTGCTTTATATGCAATTCATACTTCTGATTATGTACCATTAAATAAAGATACCTTATTAGATGATTTTGAAGTTCCAATACAATTAGTTAAGAATAAACAAAGGGTTGTTTTAGAATCTCAGGCTAAAATATATGATACGTCTCAAGAAGATATAGCAGGAGAAAAAAAGCGTAAAATACGCACGTTAACAGGAAATTTCCAATCATTTCTTTGGAATAAGTGGTTATTTAATCCATTTAAAAATCCGATAATATTTCAGTTTTTATCGCATAAGTTATTTAGGTTAATTGTACCGTATACCATGTTGTTAACCTTAGTAAGTTCTTTTTATTCGGATGGATTTTTTTACGTTATAATTTTTTGGTGTCAGGTATTATTTTATATGCTTGGAATAATAGGAATGAATGCTATTAAATTTAAAAATTATAAGATTATTAGTATTATAGTTGTTTTTCTTGAGCTTAACATTTCTGCAGTACTTGCCTTGAATGAATTTTTAAGAGGTAAGGTTAAAGTTCAATGGGATAAAACTTCATGACCATTTCAGTGCTTATGTATCATGCCATATATGCAGATGATGTTGAACTCTTTAATTTGCCCGAAGAAGATCGGCCTTATGCAATATCTTTGGAGATGTTTAAAAAACAATTGAATTTATTGACATCTAATAAAATTAAGGTATTGAAACCCGCTAAAATAGCGAACGCATACAAAAACAGAGATAAAGGATCGCAGCATTTTGTATTATTAACTTTTGATGATGGGCATGTGAGTTTTTTTAAATACGCGTATCCTGAATTAGTCAAACGTAGCATGTCTGGAGTGTTTTTCATTACATCAAACTTAGTTAAAGAACGAAAAAACTTTTGTAGTTGGATTCAACTACAAGAAATGTCAGATAATGGAATGAGCATTCAATCTCATGGACAAACGCATAAATTCTTATCAGATCTTGATGGAGCGGAATCAAGAAATGAGTTGAGCGAATCAAAATCAACAATAGAATATGAACTCAACTCTAATGTAACTTCTATTTCATTTCCCGGAGGCAGGTACTCTAAACGTGAAATATCAATGGGGTTAGAATGTGGTTATCAATTTTTTTACACCTCGCAAGAAGGGCTGAATAATAACTCATTTTTAAAAACGCGTATAATAAAAAGGTTGGCTCTACGAAATACGACATCTTTAACAGAATTTCTAAAGCTATCTCGTGGTGACAGTATACTAATAATTAAACGTATTGCAATGTATCGTATTAAAAAAATAGTTAAAATGCTTATTGGAAACAGTTTTTATCACTTGCTGTATAAGAGGCGTCGAGTAAGTTGAATCATATAGATACCCATCCTGATATTGAAGCAGCTCCCGAAAGTTTTTGGTCAGAAGGTGGGCAATTAAAATCTACTTTAATTTTTATTTTTGTTCCTGCGGTTATTTTGGGTGCAGTCATTGGGCTTGGTATTCCTCTACCTAAATGGGCTCTTTACGGTATAGCTGGTTTTTTTGGGTTGCGAATGTTTTTAAGGAGTTTTACAAACCCTGAATTTTTGATGATTGCATTTATTGTTTATATTCCATTTAGCAAACAAATTGTTATCCCTCTTGCGCCAGGGTTAAATGGAACAAATATGTTACTAATGATGCTTATTATCTCATTGGTTTCAATATCGGCTAAAAATGGTAAGCCTATTTTTACTCAATATCCAAATACCAAGTTAGTTAAATATTTTGCAATTGTTAGTTGTATTTCTATAATAACGCTTATGTTTAGTGATGGCGGTGTATCTTATCTTCGTGAGGATATTTTACCCCAAGTTAAAGGTTGGATAGAACAGTTTTTAATTTTTTTCTTATTTATAAATTTGATTCAAAGTAACGGCATGGCTAGACGTCTAGTGATATATTTAATGGTTGGTACATCTATTGCCTTGCTTTACGGTGTACAAGAAACATTAGATAAGATGGGATTAGCTTCAATTGAGAAATCAAGGGTTTTAGGGCCACAGTTACAGCCAAATGATTACGGAGCTTTTCTAGTTTATAATAGCGCACCATTTTTGGCTATGTTATTAGTATTTTTCAAAGATTGGAAAGCCTGGTTAATGACACCTTATTTTTTAATAACACTTAAAGTATTGTTATCCACATTTTCACGGGGTGCTTTACTTGCACTTGGAGCATCTGTATTTGTTGGAAGTTTTGTTAAAGGCAAAAAATTTATTATTTCAGGTGGAATTATAGGGATTATTGCAATTATTTTGTTGCCAGAGTTGATTCCAACTTCCCTGAAAGATCGTTTTGGCTTGAGTGACACAACAGAAATCAAAGAAGAAAAGCTTGATTCAAGCTCTGAAACAAGGTTGGTATTATGGAAAGCAGCTGTCGCCATGACGCTTGAAAGTCCTGTCTTAGGGAAAGGGTTTAAGAATTTTAATCGAATGAAAGGAGATTACACAGAGGTTTATGTGAGAGAGGGGGATACCCATAATATGTATCTTTGGATAAGTTCACAAATGGGATTGCCGGCACTTTTTTTATTTTTATTTATCTTATATCGCTTTTACAAAACTGGCACCGATATATTTTTAAAACATCCTGATAAATTCACCAAGGCTGTAGGTTTGGGTGGAGCATCGATGGTTGCTGGTATCATGGTTGTAAATATGTTTGGCTCGAGGATGATTGGAATCGATGTTTGTGGATATATTTGGATTTATTTTGCGATAGTTTCTAGACTTGTTTCTGAAGTTATAAATGATGAGCAAACTGCATAGTTTATGAATACTCAATTACCATTAGTAGTGCATATTATCGATAGGTTACCAGCTGATGGTGCGGAGCGTTTATTAGTAGATGTTCTTAAAAATAGATCGATTAATTTTAGGTTTATGGTTTTATGTCTTGTTGAAGGCGGGGCTTTAGTCGCTGAGTTAGAGGAAAATGGAATTCCAGTAATTATTTTTGATAAAAGTAGTAAATACGATTTAAGGATTTTATTTAAGTTGATTTTTTGGTTAAGAAAACAAAAACCAACTATTGTCCATACGCATTTATTTACTGCAGATACTTGGGGTCGGCTTGCTGCGTTTATTGTCAGAGTACCGGGTATAGTTAATACAGTGCATAGTACTAATACTTGGATGGGGACAGTACACCGAATAATTGACAAATCTTTGTCATATATAACCGATAGAGTCATAGCTTGTTCACAAGAAGTAGCTAATGTTTTGGTTAATACCTTTAATATTGCTAATAAGCGTATCTTAGTGGTGGCAAACGGTATTGATTTTCAACGGTTTGAAACTGTAAATTCAACTAGAATAAAAGAGATAGACTCTCTGTCAGATGAAATCATCAAGATAGTGATTATTGGTCGCTTGCATCCTGCTAAAGGTCATCTAGATTTAATTAAAGCGATCACTGAGTTAAAGTCAAGTCATAGTGATTTCCATGTTTTTTTTGTTGGAGAAGGTGAATTACAGCAAGAAATAATTGAAAAATGTAACGAAAATGATATTAGTGACTATATTACTTTGATGGGACAACGAAGTGATATACCGTCTATATTAGCAAAAGTAGATATATTTGTTATGCCATCACACTGGGAAGGCTTACCCATGGCATTACTCGAAGCGATGGCGATGAGTAAGCCAGTGATAGCAAGCCGAGTTGGTGGAATTCCTGATGTTATTTCAGATGGGGTTAATGGTTTACTGATAAATAAATGTGATTACTTATCCCTAAAAAACGCGTTTCAAAAATTATTGCCCGATACTGAACTGAGGAATAAATTAGGGAAAGAGGCCAAAAAAACGGTTTTAGAAAAATACAGTGCAAAAAATGTTTCACAGCAGTATGAATTACTGTATCAGAAAATTATTGAGTCTCATAAATGAGTAGCATTGTAAGACAATTTGTGAGTGGTAGCTTATTACCCTTTAGTTATTTAGATGATATTTTACGACCAGGTATTCGAGTGTTAATGTATCATAGAGTAATTAAAACAACAGAATACGATCAATTAACAGTTACTCCTGTAGTTTTTGATACTCAAATGCAGTATTTATCGAGAAATTATAATGTAGTTTCCTTGGATACGGCTACTAAAGCTTTGTATTCAAGTAAAATTAACTCAGGAAATGTAGTGGTTACATTTGATGATGGTTATTTGGACAACTTAGAGTATGCGTTACCAATTTTAAAAAAATATAATATTCCGGCGACAATTTATGTAACAACAGATTTTTGTAATCAAGATAAGTCTCATCCTCGGTATAAAAAATCAGATAAACGCTTACACTTAGACTGGGATGAGGTATCTGAACTTAATAAGTTAAATAATATTACTATTGGATCACATACGATATCACATCCATATCTTTCGCGTTTGGATGAGATCGCTGCTGAAAATGAAATACTCAGAAGCAAAGAAATAATTGAGAGTAAACTAAATACTCAAGTACAGCATTTTTGTTATCCGTCAGGCGACTTTGGCGCAAGAGAAGTGGCTTTAATTAAAGACGCAGGATATTTAACTGCTGTTACAGTGTCTCCAGGAAAAAACCGTTGTAAGGTTTCAAGGTTTGAACTAAATAGAACAGAAATGACGGATAAAGATAGTACTAAGGAGTTGTTTTTGAAATTAAACGGATCTTTTGATTTGATGCACAAAGTCTTGCATTGGAAACGTATGCGTAATTTTAAAAAGTTATCCTTTAATAATATTAATAAATAGGGAATGGATTAAAAATGAAATTAATGTATTTGTTAACAGAACCCTTTGGCGTAGGCGGTGTTCAATCTGATATGTTGGCACTATCTAAAGATTTAGTTAAAGAGGGAGATGAGGTGTATGTTGCATCAACCCCTGGGGTTATGCTTGATGAATTACAATCTCGAGGTGCAAAGTTTGTCGACCTAGATTTTCAGTTTAAAGGGCTGATTGGAATGCTTAAAGTTGGTTTTAAACTTAGGAAGTTTATCAAGCAAGAAAAAATTGAGATTCTAGCGCCTCAGTCTGTACGCTCAACCATAGCAAGTTTTATTTGTCTACGTATAATTCCATTTTCTTATAAAGTGAAAAGTACTCGAAAAAAATTAGCTATTGTTACGACTATTCACAATATCCATAATCCTATGCATTTTAAATATGGTGGAATTATTCTAAATATTTGTTCTGATTATGTGATATTTGAATCTCATTATGAACGTAATCGGTTGATTAAAAGTGGTCTAGGTGAATTAAAAAGTAGTGTTATTCACAGTGGTATCGATACTGAAAAATTTTTACCTCATGAACCAAATAATAAATTACTTCAAGAGTATGGTCTTGATAAGAGCATACATTCAATATTTGGAATAGTGGCACGTTTATCAGAAGAAAAGGGGCATCAATACTTATTAAAAGCGTTTGCTAAAGTATTAACTAAAAATGAGAATGCTAGGTTAATTATTGTTGGTGATGGTCCATTGTTAGATGAAACTAAGGCAATTTCAAAAAGCTTAAACTTGGATGATTCTGTTATATTTACAGGTTTAAAACGAAATGTTGCAGAACACTTATCGATGTTCGATGTATTTGTTTTATCATCAACTCGAGAGTCTTTTCCACTAGCTGCACGAGAAGCAATGGCTGCTGGTAAAGCCGTAATTGCACCAAGAATTGGCGGTTGTCCAGAAGTGGTTGATGAAAACAATACCGGGTACTTATTCGAAGCCGCTAATGTCGATGATTTGGCAAGTTGTATGCAAAAAATAATAGTAGCTGAAAAATTTATTGAGTTTGGTAAAAAATCTCGTCAACGTGTTGTCGATTTATTTTCCAGAAAACAATGGGTGGTTGGTGATAAGGCTATTTACATGAGTTATTTATGAGAGAAATTGAAATGAGTTGTTTACGTAAAAAAAATAGATTTAAAAAAATATTGTTAATTAATGTTGTATTGCTAAGCACCAGTGTTTATGCAAATGATGAAATATTTTCTAAACTTAAAACAGGACACAAGGTTTTATCTGCGCCAAAGATTGAAAAACCAGGCTTGCATAAAACCTATATTGATCCAGTTTTTAATACCGTTATTCAAAGAATTACTGATCCATCGCAAGTCCCTAATGTTAAACGTGTTCGTCATTATTATTCTAAAGCAAATCCCTTTAACGCGGATGAAACGTATGCCGTTATGTTTGGAAGTAATGGTAGTAAGTGGTTATATGATGCTAAAACCTGGAAGCCAATACAAAAGTTAATTTTGTGGAGTAGTGAACCAGAAATTCAATGGCATCCAACTGATCCGAATAAGTTTTATTATTTAGCTAAAATTAATAGAAATAAATATCCTCGTGGGATGTTTGTGTATGACATTAAAAGCAATACCAGAAAACTATTAAATGATTTTAATGAGTATAAAAAAATTAGAGGTAAGCTAGAGGGAAATATGGATAAGTTAGGTCGCTATTATGCGATGCTTGGTGAGCAAGGGTCGATTCGAGATATTTTTGTGTATGATGTTTTAAAAAATACTATTAGCAAAAAAGACCCTGTTAGTAAGTATGTAGCATCAGATTGGGTGAGTGTATCACCAAGTGGCCGTTATGTTGTTGCTATGGGTAAATATCGTTCACGCATTTATGATATAAATATGAAATTGCTTCATGATTTACCAAGAGGTACTTATGGCCATGGCGATCTTTGCCTAGGCTCGAATGGCGATGAGTTTTTAGTATTTGATGGTGCTGATTATGAAATTGATGGTAATCGAAATATAAACATAGCTAATTTAAAAACAGGTAAATTGGATATTCTTGTAAGAATAGGCTGGCGTAGTACTCCTCATGTTTCATGCCGTAACTTGGATAAACCTGGCTGGGCATTAATATCAACACAGGGGCCTGATCGAAAATATCCAAATCACGACTATGAAATATTTTGGGTGAAATTGGATGGTTCTCGTGAAGTACGTCGTGTTGCTCATCATCGAAGTAATAGAAAAAATGGTGGGTATTTTGCTGAGCAACAAGCTGTAACAAATAAAACAGGGACTAAAATCATTTTTGCCAGTAACTGGGGTGAAGGAGATGTTGCGGATTATTTAATAGACTTAAATTTGTCTGGTATAAAAAGACCTAAGTAATATGAGGTGGATATCGTTATTGATTGAACCATTGGTTTTAATTGGAGTTGGTTTATTTGTAGTATTGATAATTCATAAATATAAGAATATCTATTTGTCAAAAATATTTTATTTTGTTTTATTCTTTTTTTTATTGGTTACAACACCATTAGGTGCAAATTTTATTGTTGCTCGAGTTGAAAGTAATGTTGTTGATACTTCATGTATCAATACTAATGTTGATGCTGTTGTGATACTGAGTGGGGGGATTACCGGTGATCCAAATTCAATAGATGAAATTTGGCGGCTCAAAGAATCAACCTATCGGCGTACTATGTTAGGGTTAGAACTAGCTAAGCGTACGAAAAGTAATTATATTATTGTGTCTGGTGGTTATGGTGGTCTACATACTGAGGCAAATATTATGGCCAATTTAATTAAAAAAATTGGTTTTACTGGTAATGTAATAGTCGATAGAAATGCTAAAACCACACACGCAAGTTCTTTAAATGTTGTTAAGATTTTAAAAGGACTAAAAATATCTGATTACTGGTTAGTGACATCAGCAGTGCATATGCCAAGAGCTAAAGCTACTTTTAAGCAAACAGGTATGAATTTGTGCCGATACTCGGTTGATAGTCAATACTTGGTTTCAGCATTTCCGGGAAATTTACTACCTCAGATTACTGCTCTTGATAAAAGTACAGCAGCTTTTCATGAAATCATTGGATATTTTTGGTATAAAATCTCGGGGAAATTTTAACGGTTGTTTATGATTAATACTAAAAAAATTAATGTAACGTATATTATTGATTCAATAGGTTGGGCTGGTGCTCAAACACACTTAATTAGTGTGTTAACTAATATTGATTATAATAAATTTAATGTCAGTGTAATATGCCTTAGAAGTGAAGGTGAACAGTTTGAAATATTAGAAGATCTCGGTATTACAAGTTTGGTACTCAATTTAGAAAATTTAATGAGTCCGCTTAAAACGCTTAAAGCAATATTTAGAATTAAAAGGTTCCTTAGGAAAAATAAAACGAATATTTTTCAATCGTATATGTTTAATCCTAACCTATTAGCAAGTATAATTGCATGGATTCCATGGAAGAGTTTTAAATTAATCACAACTCGCCGTGATACAGGGTACTGGCATCAAAAACATCATTGGTGGTTGTATCGTTTTATGAATTTACTGACTGATAAAGTTATTGCTGTAAGTTCAGAGGTTAGACAGGAGTGCATCAAAAAAGAGGGGGTATCTCCTGATAAAATTATTACTATATATAATGGGATTGATCTTAATGTTTATAGTGATAAGATATTTGATCGCAATAAGGTTCGTAAAAATTTTGGTATTAAAGATGATGAGTATGTTATAGGAATGCTTGCAGCATTAAAGACTTAAAAAAAGGATGATAATTTAAATAATGCAATTGTGGAAAATGTAGAAAAAATACCTAATGTTAGGTTTATGATTGTTGGCGGTGGCTATGCAGCAACTAAAAAAAATGTAATTGGACAAATAGAGCAGTTTAATTTACAAAAAAAATTTTTGTTAACGGGGGTGCTTGGAAATGTTGTTCCCGCACTTGCTGCATTTGATGTTTCTGTGTTGTGCTCTGATACAGAAGGAATGTCAAATTCCGTGATACAGTCGATTGCAATGGGTAAAGCTACAGTTGTTACAAATGTGGGTGGCAATCCAGAAGTTATCGAAGATGGTTTAAACGGGCTTTTAGTACCCGCAGATGATCCAAAGTCATTAGCTGCTGCTCTAATTAAGTTACACAAGGATTCTAAACTAAAGAAACAGATTGAACTGCAAGCAAGTAAAATTGCTTCAGAAAAATTTAATATTTTCCCAATTATCGTTTCATTGCAAAATGTGTATCTCGATTTAATGGAAAGTAAACATTAAAATAAGTATATTTGTAAGAAATAATGAAATATATAAATAAGGTAATCCGTCTGATACGAAAAATGATACTTTGTATGAGGCCCTATAATGGTTTTAGAAACCGAAAAATTTTTAAAAGTTTTTCGGGGTTTCAGCGTGATTTCTATATTAAATATTGGGCTGAGGCAAGTAGTGCTATTGGTGCGTCTTTAGACGATGTTGGTTATGGTTGCTTTAAAATCACTAAAGGTAACAAGAAAACTTACGTTAGGAATTTTAATGTTATGTTGGATGATAATTTAACGCTAAATATCGCTGGTAATAAACCTTTTGTCTTAAATATACTAAAAGAACACAATTTTCAAATCCCAAAGTTTTTAGAGTATAAACTACAAGATATTATTAAAGCTCAAGCGTTTCTTGAGTCTTTGGGTAAGAGTGCCGTTGTTAAACCTGCAAGTGGTACCGGTGCTGGTCGTGGAGTGACGACTCATATTAATGATATAACGAAATTGCATAAGGCTTCAAATTTTGCGTCATCATATTGTGAGACACTTCTAATTGAGGAACAAGTTGAGGGTGATTCATTTCGATTACTCTATATTGAAGGTGAGTTTATAGATGCCTTACGTCGTGATCCTCCAATTGTTATCGGTGATGGGCAAAGTACGATCAAGCAACTTATAAGGCAAGAGAATAATAAACGAATAAATTCTGATGAGATTCTTACATTTCATCCCTTGATCATAGATATGGAATGCAAACTAAAACTAAAAGAACAAGGTTTAACTATTAAGTCTGTTTTAGATAGAAACCAAAAAATAATTGTAAAAACGGTAGTTAATCAAAATAGTTGTTTTGAAAATCATGTTGTACGAGATACGGTTCATCCATCTCTTATTTTGACTGGCCAAAAAATAGTGAATGAACTAGGAATAACGCTAGGCGGTATTGATGTGATCACTACAGACATTAGCATACCTCTGCAAGAATCCGGAGGCATCATAAACGAGATTAATACTACTCCTGGTTTACATCATCATTCATTAGTTTTTGAAAAAGATAAAATACTACCAGTTGGTGAAATGGTATTAAATTACATATTTAGTAATAAATAATACCGAGCGATTTAGCAACGTTTAAGTTAAGTTAAGTTAACTTTAATCTAATGTGTTTTCTGGTTTAACCAGTCTGGTTTACACTTATGTTATTTAATTCATACGAATTTATTGTCCTTTTTTTACCAATAAGCTTGATAATATTCTTTGTTTTAGGCCGATATTATTCCAACCACTATGCAATATTTTGGTTGGTTGCAACATCTTTGTTTTTTTATGGATGGTGGAATCCTAATTATTTAATTCTTATTTGTCTTTCTATAATTATCAATTATATTATAGGTCTGTTAATTACTCGTTATAATGGTTTGGGTAGTAATAATAAACCCTTATTCTTTGTTGTGCTTGGTGTAAGCTTTAATCTGTTATTATTAGGATATTTCAAGTACAGTAATTTTTTTCTAAACACTATAAATTACACTGTTGGATTTGATTGGAACCTACATAATGTTTTATTACCTATTGGTATCTCATTTTTTACATTCCAACAAATCGCTTATCTTGTGGATACTAAAACCAATAAAACCAGTGAACATAATTTTTTGCATTATTCTTTATTTGTGGTTTTTTTTCCGCAGTTAATAGCAGGTCCAATAGTTCATCATCGTCAAATGTTGCCACAATTTACTAATAGAGAAACATATTCACCGACATTTCAAAATATATCAGTTGGATCAACTATATTTATCATTGGATTATTTAAAAAAGTAGTTATTGCAGATAATATTGCAGTATATGTCAATCCAGTATTTGATATGGCTGAAACCGGTCAAGCTATTAATTTTTTCCAAACTTGGACAGCTACTCTTGGTTATTCATTACAGCTTTATTTTGATTTTTCGGGTTACTCGGATATGGCCATTGGTTTGGCTAGATTGTTTGGGGTTAAGTTACCCATTAATTTTTATTCACCCTATAAAGCCACTAGTATAATCGATTTTTGGCAACGCTGGCATATGACTTTATCAAGATTTTTACGAGATTATGTTTATATACCATTAGGTGGAAATAGAAAAGGGCCCCGCAGACGATATATCAATCTTATGTTAACGATGGTGATTGGTGGTTTATGGCATGGGGCTGCTTGGACATTTGTTGCATGGGGGGCATTGCATGGTGTTTTTATTATAATAAATCATCTATGGACAAAAATAGCATTGTTTCCAACTAACATAAATCGCTGGTGGTCAGTTTTAATGGCTAGAATGATTACATTTTTGTTAGTCTCTATCGCTTGGATATTGTTTAGAGCCGAGTCGTTTGTAGGTGTTGCTGAAATTTATAAAGGAATGTTTAATTTACCGATATCATTGCTTGATAAGTTTGGTGATTCTTTGTTGATATTGAATGATATTGGTTTCAGTTTTATCGATTCCGATGTGGGGCTTTTAAATGGTATTAATTTTTTATTTTTAGTTGTTGCTGTAATAGCACTATGGATATTACCCAATACACAAGAGTTAATGTCAAATTATGATCCTGCATACGATTATCAAGAAAAAAATAAAATGTTTAATCAATTTACTTTTATTAAGAAATTACTATGGTACCCAAATGTGGCTTGGTCACTATACATTTCAATTTTGTTTATTTGCTCATTTCTGAGTTTAACTCAAGTATCAGAATTTTTGTATTTTCAGTTTTAGACTTATATGAAACCGACTCATAAGGCATATATTAAAACAACTATAATATTTATAGTTAGTGCCTTACTGACTATTTTTGTCTTCAACTACACTCTTGATCCATTATGGTATTTTGGTGGCAATAAACTATTTTCTGAAAACTATTCATTTAATGAGCGGTTTTCTAAAGTCAATCAATATCTCAAAGCCGCTGAACAGTACGATTGTATTTTATTGGGAAGTTCGAGGGTAACTCTTTTGGATGCACGTCAAATTTCAGGATATAATTGTTTTAATTTTGCATTTTCAGATGGAAACCCTGAAGAATTTATTGCTTATGCTAAGTACATTAGACGTTATGGTTTAAAACCACGGCTCAGTATTATCGGTATTGATGCTCGATTTTATTCCAGAAAAAATCATAAAGTTATCGTACCTGATTTTGTGCAACAACTTGAACGACCACCACTGAGTTTAAAGACTTATTTATCTTTTAATGCCTTAAATTTTTCACTTCGAACATTATTACGCAAGCCCCCACAACATCGGTATTATACAGATGAATTAATCGGTGCAATACTTGCTAAAACTAAGGATTATCAGCCACCACCATGTTTCAATTTAGAAGGTTTTGGTTTGTCTTATACTGACAAAAAAATCCATTATTTAACTAAGGTAAAGTCTGAACTAAAATCAGATTCCATTATTGGATATGTCGCGCCGGTTAGTGCTTGGGACTTAATGCCATTGTTAGAGGATGGCAAGCTCAATAGTTATCTTCAAACAATGTATCAAATTTCAAAGCAATTTGATCGTTTTTATGACTTTTCAGTGCCTTCAGATTTAACCAAGCGTACTGATAATAATTATGATGGACACCATTATAGCCGTGCTAGCAATGATGAAGTCGCAAAAGTATTAAGTGGTGGTAAGCTACAAAATGCGATTGCATTACACGCAATAACACTATTGGAATATCAGCGTTTATACACTGATAGTCTTGTTCAATTTTCAAAAACATTACAAAATATAAAGAAATCCAGTTGGAAATGTCGCAAGAGAAGTGCCATGCGATAAGTTGATTTGTTAAGTACATTTTGACAGATTGTGTGTTACTATATTCACAATCTGAATGTTTAAGATACTGATTCTACAGTAGTTTACAGCTAATAGAATAGTATAAAAATAGATAAAGATAAGTAGATTTTTGTCGATAGCCTTATATCAGTATTAAGAAGCATTGAAGCGGATGTACCGGTAATGGTTACTTACTAAAACTATTCAATCGTGAATGGACTCATATCAAAAATGTAATAATAAAATACAAAATGTATGAGAGATTTTAATGAGCAAGAATAAAGAAGCACAGCACCATACCAAGGACTACCTGCATTCAATTGGAGTAGCTGATATTCCGGGAAGAACATCACCATTTGATCCGGGTTATGATCCTGCTACATTAATTAGCCACCTAGAACAAAGCAACCATCTTATTTCAATCTTAAAAATTTCCATGGCATGTTGGCAAGTTGCAAGTGAACAAGCTACAAGGAAAAAAATTGATGCAGCAAATCGTTTAAATGTGTCAACCGTTACTGGTGGAGGTACATTTGAGGTGGCGTGCCATTTTGGTAAATTGCCCGAGTTTCTTGATTTAGTCGCCGATTTAGGAATAACGCGGTTTGAAGCTGGTGAAGGGTTTATTCCGTTAAAAGAAAAACCAAAAGAAATAATGCGCATGGCTAACGAACGCGGTTTAGAAGTCCAATTTGAAATTGGTGAAAAGCATAGCGGTGCATTTACTCCGGAAGTTATTCAAGAACTAATAGAACAAGCACAAGAGTGGCTTGATATTGGCGCGAAACAAATTGTGGTTGAAGCTAGAGAAAGCGCTAAAGACGTTGGGTTGTTTTCAGAAACAGGTGCATTCTATGCTCATGGTGCAGATATGCTGGTTGAAGCTTTAGGGTTTGATGCTTTAATATTTGAGACACCCACAAAACCGAGCCAATTTGCGATGCTAAATCATTTTGGATCTGAAGTACACTTATGCAATGTTCGGATGGAAGAATTATTACGCGTAGAAATTTATCGCCGTGGTTTACATTCTGATGCATTCCGCCATGAAAATTTAAGACCAAAAGGTCAACCATAAAAATAATTTTTGGAGTTTACTATAATGCCAAGTGTCGTTATCGATTATTTACCAGCCTGCGCTGAACACTATCGGAATGAATATGCTGTTGTCGCTATTGACGTTATTCGAGCAACAACAACTGCAACCACTGCGTTAAGTTTAGGTCGAGATGTTTATCCCGTGCAAACTACTGACGAAGCCTTTGTGCTTGCTAGTAAGCTTGATCGCCCTTTGTTAATGGGTGAACAGGGTGGTAATGTTCCGTATGGATTTGATTTAACCAATAGTCCGGTACAAGCTATGGCGTTAACGGCTATTCCGTCTGGTGATTTTACTGATATCTCAAGACCGATAATTTTGTTATCTTCTTCTGGAACACGTTTGTTAATGAACTCCGTTGGTTCAGGAACCGAGGCAGTTTATATCTCATGTGCTCGAAATTTTTCAGCAATGGCTAAATATCTAATTGGTTTGCATGATAAAGTGGCAATTCTTGGTGCTGGAACTCGTGGTGAGTTTCGACGTGAAGATCAAATGGGCTGTGCTTGGTTAGCAGAAAAGTTAGTAGCAGCAGGTTATGAAATGGAAACCAATCGAACGCGTGATTTAATTTCAAGATGGAGTGGTGCGACATTAGATGATGCTCGTGGTGGTCGAAGTGCGGATTATCTACAACGCTCAGGACAAATGCACGATCTTGAGTTTGTACTTCATCATTATGATGATTTAGATATAGTACCTCAATTGGTTAATGGCAAACTCACAGTTGTCGCAGGTAACGTTGTAGTATAAAACTAAAAAAATTAGAGAGTAAGGTCGTTTGAATGAAAATTAATAATACTGAAACCCCTGTTGTTGTACTTACTAGCAGGATTGGTGCAGTTACCATCATGAGAAGCTTGGGGCAATATGGTGTAAATATTTATGCAACAGATGCCGATGCGACTTCTCCTGCATTAACCTCAAAATATTGTAAAAAAAAATACATTAAAAAATTTGATGAGTCAAAACCTGAAGAATATCTCGAGTTTGTTTTAAACATCGGAAAAGAACTAGAAAAAAAAGCATTATTAATTCAAACATCGGATACCATGGCGGTGTTTATTGCCGAATATGCGGATAAATTGCGAGAATATTTTATTTTCCCAAATAATAGCGCGGATCTAATTAAACGCATTATTAGTAAAGAAGGTATGTATTCCATTGCTTTAGAGAATGATGTGCCAACACCATTAACCTTGTTCCCTAAAAATCTTGATGATGTTATTGATTATTGCAAAGATGGAAAGTTTCCATTGATGCTTAAAGGAATTTATGGCGATAAGCTTCAAGCTAGAACCGGAAAAAAAATGGTGATAGTTAATAATAAAGAAGAGTTATTAGAAAATTATAAATGGCTTGAAGATCCAAACGAGCCTAACTTAATGTTACAAGAATATATTCCGGGTGGGGATGATCAGGTTTTTATTTTTAACGGTTATTTTGACGCTGAATCAGAGTGCTTAGCCGCTTTCACCGGTTATAAAGTTCGCCAATATCCTATCCATGTTGGTGCGGCTTCACTAGGTGAGTGTAAATGGAATCAAGATGTGGCCGATTTAACTATTAGATTTATGAAAGATATTTGCTACACAGGAATTTTAGACATTGGTTATCGATTGGATCCAAGAGACGGAAAGTATAAAGTGCTCGATATAAACCCACGAGTCGGACAAGCATTTAGAATTTTTGTTGCCGAAAATGGTATGGATGTTATTCGCAGTCAATACATGGATCTAACTAATCAACGCAGCTCTGATCCAGTGATACCCGACGAAGGTCGACGTTGGATTATTGAAGATTATGATGTCATTTCAAGCATTCACTATTTTTTAGAAGGCTCATTAAAATTTGGTGAATGGTTCAAATCGTTCAAACGATGTAAAGAAGGTGCATGGTTTAGTTGGCGTGATCCAGTACCATTTTTAATGATATTACTTGGCTTTGGTAAAAAAATAATTTTTTGGATTCTTAAAAAATTAGGATTACGGAAACTACCGAATCAAAAATGAAAATAACTGAATTTTAGTAGAGGTGTTATGTCAATACGAAATAAACTGATACTTACTTTAAAAAATATCATCAGGAAATTACTACCGCTTTTTTTTAGAAAATATTTAGCTAAAAAAATTAGTTTGCAAACATGGTTATCAAGTGATCAACGTGCAGGATGGTCTCTCGAACTGGTGCGCGATATGGCAACGTTAAATGTTAATGAATACCATAAATTTCTGTGGTCAAATCATATCGGATACGCAGACACCTACGAAGTTGAACAGCGCTTCGGAACTGAAAATATCAATGAATCAAGAAAATTACTATTCGATGATATGATTAAATCATTAAATAGTTTGAAAATAGATTATCAAAACGATATAAATTCCGTACTCGATATTGGTTGTTCTTTAGGGTATTTATTAAAATACATGGAAAACAGTCTTTTCACGAATGCCAGTGAACTACATGGCATTGATATCGATGCCTATGCAATAGAGGAGGGCAGTTCTTATTTGCAAGCTCATGACTCAAAGATTAAATTAACCTGCCTCGATATGGAAGATATCGCCAAACATCTTAATAATAAATCTTACGATATCGTGTTCTGCGCAGGAACTTTAATTTACTTAGACCAAAATAAAGCAATTAATCTAATTGAAAATTTATTGCAACATTCCAATAAACTACTCGTTCTCACCGGACTAGCTTCTCCTGAAACAGATAATAAAAATTTAACCCAGTCAACAGTACGACAACGTGATGGATCATTTATTCATAATATTGATTCGATGCTTAAAAATACGGGTGGAAATATTGTATTTCGACGTTGGGAAGGTAAAAAAATGGCTGGCGGAAATTCATTGTATTTTGTTTTTGCGACGCCGTAGTAATTAATTTCTGAAAGCTACAAAGCAATTCATAATTACGAGAAACTTTTGTTCCATTTGTATTTTGGGATGGGATCGAGAGTTCAAATATCGAAAATATCTATTTAATACAATTCCTTCATATTTAAAGTTTACCTAGAATATTGTTGCAATTTAATACTGATTCAGTATGATTAGTGATAATTAACAAACAATAATCATTATATTTTTTGAACTTTAAATTTTTTTTAAAAATAAAGCTATGTAATTTTAAATATTTCATTGCAAATTGTTACATATTTAAAATTGTTAGGTTTAAGTTGTTGTTATAAGTATTTGAATTATCAATTGTATTAGCTCGACTGACTATCTAAAAGAATCAAAATCTCGTCTGAACGATAATTATTAGGTTAAACTAAATAATGGGTTATAAATATGAATAAATCATCATTGTTTTTTAAAATACTATTTTCAATTTATACATTTACATTTAGCTTTTCTGTTAATGCGGCAGCGGAACTATGGTGCGCTTCCAATTCACTTACATTTTATTTTAGTGCTTGTGCCCCGAGTCCAGAAGCTCTGTCTAAGGATTTTTGTGATGCTCATGCTCAGTATATGGTAACTAAGGGGTATAAGGTTACATTTTTAGAAATAGATAATTCTGTTGCAACCCCACAATATCAACCAGATCCTGCAACTGATTTTTATTTTGGATGTTATGTTGATCTGATTGATCTTGAAACAGGCAATACAAATTATTGGCATAACACAGGATATAAAGCAAACCTTCAACCACCTTCAAATTATCCATTTAATAGAAAGAAAAGCTCTGAGGATAATGAGTGTAAAAATGGTGAGAATAGTGCTGGTTCTAAACCTAGCAGCGATCCAAAAGCATCAAATCCAATTAGGATTTCGACGGGTGAAAAAATTCAAACAGAGGTAGATTTTAAATCTGTAGAACCATCTAAAATAGATTTTATTCGTTATTATAATTCTCACAATGGCGATACTACATCAATTGCACCTGGATGGAGTCATAATTATGACAAAAGGCTTACAGTAATAACTGATTCGCGTGGTTTTAATGTTGCTACGGCGAAACGAGTGCAAGGTAGAACCTTTAGTTTTTCTCGAACAGATGCTGTTTCAGCATGGGTTTCAGATAGCGATGTTCTAGTACGATTAACGTCATATGCAAGCTATCATGAATTAATATTATCTAATGATATTCGAGAGCAATATAGTTTAAGTGGTGAGTTAATTGCTATTATTTATTCAAATGGTTATCAATTGAATTTTTCTTATGATGCTAATAATTTATTGACGACTGTTTCTGATAATATTGGTAATATACTAACGCTTTCATATAATACAAATAATAATTTATCATCTATTGTTACACCGGATAATCGAACATTTTCATACTCATATATTTTAACTAAACTTGATAAGGTTACTAATAATGAAGATACAACCTTTAGAACTTACATATATGATGACGTAAATCAACCAAGTATGTTGTCGGGATTAATTGATGAACGAGGAAATCGCTATGCGACTTGGACTTACGATACTAATAAAAGAGTGATCACTGGCGAACATAGTAATGGTGTTGAAAAAGTTACTTTAAGTTATGGAACAGATGGTTTTGGAAATATACAAAATACAGTAACTAATTCTAATAACCAGTCAACTATCTATACTTTTAATACTGTTGTAGGTGTTGCGTTATCTAGCTCGGTTGCAGGACCTGGATGTGCTACTTGTGGCACGGGAGATACTTCGTATACTTATGATCCGGCTAATGGCAATTTATTAACCAAAACCACGGAAGGCGTTATTACCGAATACAGTAATTACGATTCAAATCACAACCCCCAAACAATCACAAAAGCATTTGCAACGCCTGACGCAAGAATAACCACTTATACCTATGATCCACAATATTACAGTAGAGTCGCTTCCAAATCAGAACCCTCGGTATTTGCTACAGGCAATAAAATCACAAACTATGGTTATGATACTTTTGGTAATGTTACCACTGTTAGCACAACTGGTTTTACACCATCAGGAAGCGCAATAAGCAGAATAGTTGCATTGCAATACAATGGCCCTTTAAACCAACTAACACAAATTGATGGTCCACGACCCAATTCTGTTATTAATGATATTACACAACTTGATTACTACCCAAACATTGTTGATAACGGCACTAATCGAGCCCGCCTAAGAAGCATGACACAAAGTGGTATTTTATTGCGCAGTAATATTCAATATACCGCAAGTGGAAAAATTAGCAGTGAAACCAGGACCAATGGCCTAACGTTAACGTATAGTTATTATGCCGGAAATGATCGCCTAGACACCTACACCGAAACGGTTGGCACAAAATCAAGAACGACAAAACTCAGTTATTTACCAACGGGTGAAGTTCAAACAATCACATCAGCCTATGGTACACCCGATTCATTAACCGTAACATTGGGGTATGATGCAGCACGACGATTAATCAGTGTTACCGATGCGCTTAATAATCGAATTGAATTTACGCTAGATTCAGAGAGTAACGTCACCAATAAAAATATTGTCGATAGCAATGGTGTATTAAAACGCGCTTTGATCCAAACATTTGATGTTTATAGTCGCTTAGCATCAGTGACACAAGCTAATGAAGTTTTAGGTTATACATATGCAGCCGATGGTACTTTACAGTTTAGTAGCGTTGGCGATGCCGCACAAAATGAAAAAACGGATAACGCTTATCAATATGATGGTTTAAAACGATTAAGCTCGGTAACTCAAAATACCAATGGCACCGATTCCAATGTGACTAATTTATTAACTCAATACGGTTATGATGTTAATGATAATCTTACGACCGTAATCGATCCTAAAAATGGCACTACAACTTTTGTGTATGACGACTTAGGCAATTTATTATCACAAACCAGTCCCGATACCGGCGTAACCCGTTTCATCAATGATGAAGCCGGTAACCGAATTCAACAAACAGATGCCAATAATAATATACTTTCTTATTCTTATGATGGCCTAAATCGAATTCAAGCAATAACCAGTACTAATTCTAGTGATAATATTAGCGTGTCTTATGATACTTGTGTTGCAGGCCTAGGCCGTCTATGTGGTTTTATCGATGCCAGTGGTCAAACCACTTATCAATATGATGCTTTTGGTAATACCAGTAATCAGAGTCATACCGAGCTAGGAATTACTTACAATACTAGCTACATTTATAATCTTTTAGATCGTATAACACAAATAATTTTACCGTCTGGTCGCATTGTTAATAAAGGCTACAATGCTAACGCCCAAGTTGTGTCTATTGATGCAACCGTTGCCGGGACAATGTCAGTTTTAGTTGACAATACGAGTTATGCCGCAGATGGGCAATTAAGTCGTTTTACTTATGGCAATGGTTACACAGAAAGTCGAAGTTTTGATATGGCTGGTCGAATTACAGCTCAAAATATGCCCGATACGCCAATCATTGTTGTTCCGCCTGTCGATTCAACCGCACCCGTGGTAATCACATCTACTAATATTATTACAGAAGCCATTGCAACATTAACCGCCGTGAGCTTGGGTACAGCGAGTGCCAACGATGATATTGATGGCGTATTAATTCCAACCGCCGATAATTTAGGACCTTATTCATTAGGCTTAACAACCATCACATGGAGTGCCAGTGATGCTGCTGGTAATATTGGTACAGCAACACAAACAGTTACCATCACCGATACCACACCGCCAACAATAACCGCACCCGCAAATGTGTCAGTGGTTAGTGATGTTGCAATTGCCGTGACATTAGGCAGTGCGGTCACTAGCGACATCTTTGGTGTAGCAACTACTAGTAATGATGCTCCCGCATTATTCCCCGTTGGCACAACAGTAGTAACATGGACCGCCATTGATACTAATGGCAATAGTGCAACGGCAACACAAACAGTAACAGTCACATTACCAGCAGATAGCACCGCACCCGTAGTGACCGCACCGGCCGACATTACCACCATTGCCACGTCAACATTAACTCCCGTAACACTTGGCGTAGCAACAGCAACCGATGATGTTGATGGTGTTATAACAGCAACTGCCGATAATTTAGGACCTTTCCCCGTGGGCGTGACCACGGTAACGTGGAGTGCAACGGATGCAGCAGGCAATAGCGCCAGTGCCAGTCAAATCGTTACCATCAGGGCAACAACAAGCCAAGATAGCTTCCAGCAAGATTCTGGCGCGGATGGGATCATTTCAATAGAAGCCAATAGTTATGATAGCAACATAGCCCAAGGCGCACACACTTGGGATTTTGTTAGTCCAGCAGGTGCGGTTTTTAGCGGCGCATTACAAGCAAACCCCAACACGGGCAGTAATCTAAACACAACTTATCTTACCGATTCACCACATCTTACCTATACTGTAAATTTTGTGAAGACCGGTACTCACTATGTTTGGATACGCGGTATCGGTTCAGCCAACATCGATAACTCATTACACGTTGGACTTAATGGCCAA
>UOFS01000018.1_pt1 | contig 29011 bp, 27 predicted proteins | sample 1989581 | NCBI WGS metagenome assembly UOFS01 (sample SAMEA4712198, study PRJEB27164) | hydrothermal vent metagenome | biome: marine basaltic hydrothermal vent biome; feature: marine hydrothermal vent; material: mineral | place: Pacific Ocean | collected 2011-06-14/2011-07-23 | depth 1691 m | reverse complement strand
ATACCCAATCTGTTAGTACTGGGTTGGCATTAACAGAATGGCAGTTTTCACACACATTTTGCAGCACAGGAATATGATTCAGTCCTTTTTTCGCACCGGATGTCGAGCCATTGTGGCAAGTTACACAACCACTCACGATAGTACCGTGATCAATTTTGGCGCCTTTCCAAGTGGTAAATCCTTTGTGGCAATCGCTACAAATATTGCTGCTTTGAATATGTGCTGCGTTTTTACCCAATTGTTTAGCGGCATTCGAGCGATCCGCTGTGTGACAAGTGGAACATGTGGTGGTTGCTGAACCATGATCCATTTTCTCTTTCGTTCTCCAGTCCGAAATGACTGGATTGGCGTTAACGGAATGACAATTTTCACAAATATTTTGAAGCACCGGTATATGGTTAATTCCTTTTTTCGCCCCCGATGTCGAACCGTTATGACAGTTAATACAATTATTCACAATCACACCATGATCAACTTTTGCACCTTTCCAAGTAGTAAAGCTGGTATGACATTCGCTACAAGTATTGCTGCTCTGAACATGATTAACCGACTTACCTTTTTGTTTTGCCGCTCCCGAGCGTGACGCAGTGTGACAGCTAACACAATTTGTAGTATTCACAACACCATGATCCATTTTCACATTACCGGTTCCAGTCCAACTTCTTTGGCTTGTATGGCATAAATCACATTTAGCTTGTCCAACTGGAATATGAATACCCGATTTAGACTTACCTTTGGTACTGCCATCATGGCATCTCAAACAGGTATCGGTAGTAGAGCCATGCCCCATGGTGATGCGGCTAGACCATATTGTTATTGTTGGGTTCGCTGTGGTTTTATGACAATCTTCACAAACATTTCCAGTAATAGGATGATTAGCCGATTTCTTTTGACCCGTTGTTGAACCATTATGACAGGTTACGCAACCAGTACTAATAGTACTATGATCAATGCTGGCACCTTTCCAAGTAGTGAAATTTTTATGGCAATCAGAACAAATATCACTACTTTGTATGTGGGTCGTTGATTTGCCTTGTTGCTTTGCTGCTCCGGCTCGAGTGCTAGTATGACAACTAACACAGATAGACGTAACTGCAGTGTGGTCCATTTTTACATTACCCGTTCCTGTCCAAGTAATTCGGCTAGTATGACAACTATCACAAGTTGTTTGGATAAGCGGTATATGCGCTGTTGATCGAGACTGACCTTTGGTTGTGCCACTATGACAATTGACACAAGTATCGTTCACTGCACCATGATCTACTTTTGCACGACTAATCCAAACCGAAATGGTGGGATTAGCATTTGTTTTATGACAATCCTCACACACATTAGTCGTTTTTATGTGAGTTGCAGATTTCTTTTGACCACTGGTTGTGCCGTTATGACAACTATAACAGTTTTTAGTTATAACACCATGATCGACCTTGGCACCTTTCCATGTTGTGAAATTCTGATGACAATCACTACAGGTGTTGCTGCTCTGAATATGCGTAGTTGTTTTACCTTTTTGTTTGGTAGCGGCCGATCGATTGGCTGTATGACAACTAATACAACTAGAAGTAACGACGCCATGATCCATTTTTACGTTACCCGCTCCAACCCAATTAGTTTGGCTTGAATGGCAAAGTTCACATTTGGTTTGTGTTAGTGGAATATGTGAATTTGATCTGGCTTTACCAAGCGTGCTGCCATCATGACACTTCAAACAAACATCGGTTGTTGCATCATGTCCCATTTTTACACGGCTTGACCAAATTGATACAGTTGGATTAGCACTTGTCTTATGGCAATCTTCGCAAACATTCGTTGTTATGGCATGTGCTGCTGATTTTTTTAATCCTCGAGTACTGCCGTTATGACAGGTAAAACAACCTTTGGTTAAATTGCCGTGATCAACATTTGCGCCTTGCCAGGTGCTAAAGCCTTTATGGCATTCATCACAAGTATCGCTGCTTTGAACATGCGTTGTTGTTTTACCGCGTTGTTTGGTTTCACCCGAGCGCGCACTGCTATGGCAGGTTGTGCAGGTATTTGAAACAGCGATGTGATCCATTCTGACATTAGCCGTACCCGTCCATTGTGTTTGACTGGTATGACAAAGATGGCACTGTGTTTGTGTTAAAGGTATATGTGACGATGATCGAGATTTACCAGTGGTGCTACCGGAATGACAATTAATACAGGTATCATCAACAGCACTATGATCCATTTGTTGACGGCTTTTCCAAACAGAAATAGTTGGATTAGTACCTGATTTATGGCAACTTTCGCAAACATTGTTTGTTTTAATATGACTTGATAACTTGCTCTGACCACTGGTAGTACCGTTATGGCAACTAAAACAATCTTTGGTTAAATTGCTGTGATCGACTTTACCACCTCTCCATGTTTTGAAGGTAGTATGGCAAACCTCGCACTGATTATCACTTTGAACATGATTCAACGATTTTCCACGCGTTTTTGCTGCATTTGGATCAATATGGCAACTAATACAATTACTCACAATATTGGTATGAAAGAACTGAGCAGGAATCCACCGACGTGAGCTATGGCAATTTTCACAGCGATCACTACTTTGTATGTGTGTGCTTTTTTTAATTGCAGCATTTTTTAATGAACCATTATGACAAGCAACACAGGAACCGGTAATGGAATTATGATCCATTTGCGCATTTGACCATGATTTATCAATATGACAGTTATCACAGCTATTGGTACTGCGAACATGACCTGATGGTTTTTTAGACGTTGCGATGGTAGCGCGATTACCATGACAACCATTACAGGTTTTAGGTGTGCCTTTAAATATGCCCCGTTGGTGACAAGCATTACACTTTAACTTTTTATGGGCACCATCAATTGGAAAGCCGGTTTTATAATGGTCAAAATTATTCGTAACTTTTTCTGCATGGGCATTATTGAACTGGCTAATTAGAAGGCTAATCAGAAATAGTTGCAAAACATTTAATAGTATTTGTGGTTTTACAAGCTTACCTGTTATTTCAAATAATGCACTGATACTTGAAAAAATTCTCATAGTATTCCAATCCCTGTATATTTTATAATCAAATTTTTATAGTTTTTATGGTTAGATATAGCTAGTTGTTACCAGATATAACCACGTAATCGTAAACTATAATGATAGATTACCTTAGTAAAGTTTCATAAACGTAATTCACAAATATGAATTTAAAATGGAACCATTTGTAAAATGTGATAAATAAAACAGATTTTAAAATTTATTTTGAGACTGAGTATACTATTTTGTTGGCTTTAAAAATTGCGGAGTGCTGAAGCGAAACAGTTTTAGAATAGATTATTAAAATAATAATTATTAAAAGATGCTGCAGATGCCATCTGGCATCTGCAATATTAGATTAATTAAAAACTACTAGTACTGTGCTCTCGCCCATTACCATGACAACCTATATTACACTCTTTATGAGTAATGTAAGTATCACCCGATTGATGCTCATTTTGATCATCAATAAATGTTTGAGCATGACAACCGGCACAGTCTGGATACAGTGACATACCTGGAGCCGACCCAATAGCAAACTGACTGTTTGTTGAATGACATCGTAAACAACCACCAGCTGTGTATCGCTTGCGATGACTGCTAGGGAAAACACTATTAGCATGATCATAGCTCATATTAGTTGACCAAACTGTGGCTGCTGGTTTAGCTGGCATTGTTCCACTATGGCACGCCTCACAGACATTGAGTGACACCATATGACCACCACCTTTTTGTAGACCCGATGTGGTGCCGTTATGACAGCTAAAACAACCCGTGCTAATTAAGCTGTGATCACTCGTCGCGCCTTTCCATGTTGTAAATTTTTTGTGGCAGTCAGCACACAAGTTACTGCTTGGAATATGAGCCGCGTGTTTACCACGTTGTTTAGCTGCATTGATTCTATCGGCTGAATGACACACTACACAATTTGTATCGACTGAACCGTGATCCATTTTTTGCTTGGTTTTCCAATCCGTTAATACTGGGTTGGAATTAGTGCCATGGCAGTTTTCACATAGATTTATAGTGACCGGAATGTGATTAAGGCCTTTTTTCGCACCGGATGTTGAACCGTTATGGCAACTAGCACAACCACTTGTAATAGTACCGTGGTCAGTACTTGCACCTTTCCAAGTAGAAAATCCTCTGTGACAATCTGCACATAGGTCACTGCTTTGAATATGCCCAACATTCTTACCACGTTGTTTTGCTTGATTCGTTCTAGATGAAGAGTGACAAGTTAAGCAAGTAGGTGTTACTGAAGCATGATCCATTTTTTGGCGTGATACCCAAGTTGATATAACGGGACTAGCAGTGGCACCATGACAATTTTCGCATACATTTTGAAGAACGGGAATGTGACTAGCACTTTTTTGACCACCAGAAGTGGAGCCATTATGACAGCTCGCACAACCTTTAGTGATTGAACCGTGATCTAAGCTGGCGCTGCTCCATGTGGTAAAGCTTCTATGGCAATCGCTACATTGATTACTACTGCGTATATGGCCACTGTTTTTACCACGTTGTTTTGATGCACTGGTTCGGCTAGCTGAATGGCAAGAAGTACAATTCGTTGAAACAGAATTGTGATTCATATTAATTAGTTTCCAGTCTTTTTCACTATGACAAGAATCACATGTTGCTGTTACACGCACATGGCTAGTAGACATTCTGGAGTTTGCAATTTTACTGGTGCTACCGTGGCAGGAATCGCAAGTTTTAGGTGTACCCTCGAATACGCCTCGAACATGGCAAGCATCACATTTGGTGCGTTTATGAACACCATCTAAAGGGAATTCAGTATTATAATGATCAAAATTTTTGTCCATAGTGGTGACAGCAAAAATTTGAGGTGCAGAAAGTGCTAGTGCACTAAATAATAATGTTTGAATAAAGAATTGAGATATAGACTGTAATCTCAAGTCTATAATAGAACGTAGTTTATTCATCATAATAATATCCCTTTGTTGTTAGTTGTATATGCGAAGCTTCATAATATGAAGCACACTAATTTAGTGTTATGTTACTAAACTAAGTAGGTACCCCAGTTAATTGGCATTTCTGCCGTAAAGCTTGCTTTATGGCATACGTTTCCAGTGTTAATTATCTGTGCTTAAAAGCCATTCAGATTTGTTAATTATACGAGTAAATTATTTACAAGTCATTAACAAAGTCACACTATTTATTACTATTTTATTATAAAAATCAACAGTTTAGATGTGTTTTTAATAATATAAGTTATGTTAAATTCTGACCTAGTAATTTACTCAAGAATTGCACAATTATGCCATAATGTTGGTTAAATTTTGAGTTCGCTGTGATGCTAATTTTCGGGGGAGAAAAGGGGGGAAAACGAACAAAGCAAATACAATAATCTGCTTTTATTTTTCTGCTGCCATGCTGTTAATTAAACTAACTTATAAAAATACGTTTATAGATTAGCCCCGGGTTAAACATGACTTCATTTGTTTCGAGTTGGTATAACGGGCAACCATCCGAGTCGCAAGTTGCTAAGCGAACATATTCAAATTTCTGTTCATCAGTGGTGATGGTTTCATAGATTGGTTTCCCCAAGTGAGAGCCTATTGGACGACCATAAGAACGTTTTTGCACTACCATATCTCCTATTTCATCGATTATTTTCAGTGTTAACGAATTATTATTTCTGCTACAAAAATACTATCGGCCAGTTATCGGAATGTTTTAATTTATCTTTTGATAAAGGCATTTTTCGTCACCGTTAAAGTAACTATATAAATTCACTGCAAGCTTGTATATAAAGCAGTCGTAGTATTTCTTAACAAGCTCTACCAAGTCTCAAATCTTTTTTGTCGAAGCGAACGCAATGTGATGAATATCACGCTATGCTAGCAGTATAAATCATAACAAATGGTATAAATTTGGGGTTATGCTGCAAGAAACGAATGGTATCCGACAGGCGGTATTGCTGGTTATTTTGGATGGGTTTGGAGTGAATCCAAGTCGTTTAAATAATGGTGTTGCTCAAGCGAAAACACCGAATTTTGATCGCTATTATTCACAATATCCGCACACCGTTATTGAGGCTTCTGGGCAGAGTGTTGGTTTGCCTGATGGTCAGATGGGCAATTCAGAAGTTGGTCATATGACTATGGGTTGCGGCACGATATTACTACAAGATTTGGTGAAGATTGATCAGGCGATAGCCGATGGTAGTTTCAAACAAAATCCTGTTTTAATTGCGGCCATTGAGGTTGCAAAAGTGGCACAAAGACCTATTCATTTGCTTGGTTTAGTGTCGAATGGTGGAGTACACAGCCATATTCGCCACCTATATGCCTTGTTGGATTTGTGTAAGCGTTACCAAGTTGAACCGGTAGTACATGTAATAACAGATGGTCGAGATACTGCGCCATATGCATTTAAAAATGACTTAAATGATCTCGAACAACATGTTAGTAAGGCTGGTGGTCGTATTGTGACTATTTGTGGACGTTTTTATGCCATGGATCGTGATAATCGTTGGGATAGAATCGAAAAAGCCTGGCGTGCGATAGTGTTGCAGCAGGGGCTTAATGTTAAAACTTGTGCTGAAGCCATAACGATGGCTAAAAACAATAATTTAAGTGATGAATTTATTGAGCCGACAGTTATCAATGGTGGGGTTGAGTTTTTGTCTAACGACACAGTAATCTTTTTTAATTTTAGAAAAGATCGTACTCGACAAATTACATCGAGTTTATTTAAGCCCGATTTTAACGAGTTTGACCGAGGTGAGTTTACACCAATCACGGTTACTTGCATGACCGAATATGATCAATGGTATGGTTTGCCATTTGCGTTTAAGCAAGATCGTCCGGAGTTGTCATTGGCGAGCTATATTAGTCGCCTAGGCTTAAAACAATTTCATTGTGCCGAAACCGAAAAATATGCTCATGTCACATTTTTTTTTAACGGTGGGCAAGGTGAAGAATTTTCTAACGAAGACAGAAAAATTGTGCCGTCTCCAAATGTCGAAACCTATGATTTATGTCCTGAAATGAGCGCAAAAGCAGTGGCTGATGAAACCATTGCGGCGATTAAATCAAATCAATATGCGTTTATTGTGGTTAACTTTGCCAATGGCGATATGGTTGGGCATACAGCGGTTAAATCGGCCATTATTAAAGCCATTGAAACTTTGGATAGTGAAGTGGGGCGGTTATTAGATGTAGCGGTTAAACAAAAATATTCTATTGTACTAACAGCCGACCACGGTAATTGCGATGAAATCATTGATCCGGTTACGGGCCAACCCCATACCCAGCATACTTTATACCCAGTGCCTTGTTTGGTGGTTGATAAAACGGCTTGGCAAATGGCAACCGGCAAGGGACTCAGTAATATTGCGCCAACAGTATTGCAACTAATGGGTTTGGAAAAACCCGAAGCAATGACCGCCACCTCGTTATTGTTAAAGCCTATTTCGTATTAAATGGGTTACTAGCGGTATTGTGTTTTTGTTGTTATATTTCAGTATCAAATTCTCCATAATAAAAATATCATGTCAGCTAAAAAACCAATAATAGCAATTACAGGTGGCTCGGGTGCAGGTACTACTACGGTATCAAAAGCATTTAGAGATATATTTCGTCGTGAAAAAATTAGTGCCAGTTTTTTAGCGGGTGATAGCTTTCGTCGCTTTGACTATGAGCAAATGGAAGCGTTAACACAGGAAAAAGAAAATTGTGGTGAAAATATTAGTCATTTTGGCCCTGAAGCCAACTTATTTGATGAACTTGAAAGCCAATTAAAATTATTTTCTGAAACTGGGCGCTGTAAAAAACGAGAATATATTACTAAGGATAATGACAAAAACTTGGGAAAATTTGGAACGTTTACGCAGTGGCGAGAAATAAAGCAGGATCGTGATATCTTAGTATATGAAGGTTTTCACGGTGGCGTGGTTTCAAATAAATGGACGCGTCGTAAAATGAGTGATTCTCATAACCCAAAAGTTCAACTAGAACGCCGCTCAGTAGCAAAAAAAAATGGTGTTGATGTTGCGCAATATGTCGATCTACTTATCGGAATTGTGCCCGTTGTTAATCTCGAATGGATTCAAAAAATTCATCGCGATACCAATATTCGCGGTATCGAACGCGGCAATGTCACCACAACTATCATACAGCGAATGCAAGATTACATTCATTTTATTGTGCCGCAATTTTCGTATTCGGATATTAATTTTCAACGCATTCCATTAGTGGATACTTCAAATCCATTTATAATACGAGATATTCCGAATGCGGATGAAAGTTTATATGTGATACGTTTTAGAGATCCTAAAAAATATGACATCTTATACTTCGTTGATAAAATCTCTGGAGCCTATTTATCACGCCCAAATACCATGGTGATACCCGGTGGAAAACTACAACTAGCTATTGAAGTTATTTGTAGTCCGATAATTCAAAAACTCTGCCAAAATTAAAGCCTGTTCATTTAACAATAAGCTCGCCGTTAAATTGAAGGTATCCCTATATTTTATGTTCAATACAACTATACTTTTATTACGCCATGTTGATAATGTTTTGAGCTGGAATCTAGGATTTAAACATTAATATTATGAGGTTGGCTTAGATAGTTGAGTAAGTTTTTGAAAACTAAAGCGATAAAAGATAAGTAAATTGCTTATTTTTTGTCCAAATTAAGTTATACTACATTAGCTTAATTTTTGGAATGCACGAATTTAACTGTGCGGATATAAGGATATTCTAATATATAGTTGTAGCGATATGATTACTGAAAAACGTAAGAATAGGCGAATTGAATTAGCGCGTCCTATCCTGATGCAAACCGCTAAAGGCAAGAATATTCCCTTAAAGTGCCTAAATTTTTCAATGGAAGGTGTTGGTTTATTATCAGATCAAAATTTTGAAATGGGTAAACGCATTATCTTAACCATTAATATTGCGCAGCATGGTAAAGTACGGCTGCTAAATTTTTTAGGTGAAGTGGTTTATACCAGCGAACTCAATAATATTTATAATATTGGTTTGAAATTTTTTGATACTGAAATGCCTTCGGTCTATCACTAGACATCTTATTCTGCCCAACCTATTTCACCTGCTGTAGCTGTCCCCACAAGAGTTTGATTTAAACTATTCGGCATAATCATGGTTGTCTCTGATAGCGGAATTCGCGCGCCCATAATTTCGGCTAATTCTTGCGGATATAATGGTTTTTTATCAGGCTTAGCATAACCTTGGGGAAATATTGGATAACCATTTTCGAGAGAATATTTATCAGTTGCACCGATGGTATGCAATAGCTCATGAGTAATAACGACATTATTTTTTTGATTATATAAGCGACTAGCATAGGCATTAACAATGCCGAGCTTACCTTTTTTTAGCCCTAAGGAATGCGCTAACTGAGGCGTTGAACCGGGATCATAGTAAACAACAAAAATTTTGATATCAGGCGAGGGACCGATAAAACTATTGTGCTGATATGCCCAATAACGAATATTTAAACTCCATAACATTACTTTTAAAATGTTGCCATTTTTTGGAGGAGCGGGTGGTATATCAAGAACCGTTGGTGCCAGTTTAACTTGCAGTGGAGTATTTATTTTAATATTAAAATAATCGGCTTCTTCAGCGACAAACGTTTCAATTTGGGAAAATGTTTTTTCTTTTAAATAATTAATATAACGAGTTGTTTTCTTACTGCCATCGCCATTAATAGGATAAATCACCATCCATAATGGTTCGTCCCAACCAGTGCTGCGTAGATCGCTGAGCCAAGTATACATTGCGACAATTACTAAAATAAAGAGTAAAATTAGTATACGAATGTATCGAAACATACTACCAATAGTCATAATAAATGCTTGAGCCAGATTAGAGTGATAATTAAGATACAGCTTATAATAGCCTAAATTATGATAAACTAGTTTAAATTTTAATAAAATAGTTAATCGTATGAAAAAATCATTAGTAGTTGTGGCACACGGTAGTCGTCGCAAAGAATCCAATGAAGAATTAATAACCATTGCAAAAAAATTATCAGCGTCAACGGCTAGTGGTTTTTCGGATGTGTATTATGGTTTTTTAGAATTAGCTGAACCGTCTATTCCTGATGCGATTACTCAGTGCATTAATTCCGGCGCGCAGTCGGTAACGGTGTTACCGTATTTTTTATCCGCAGGTCGACATGTAACGGTTGATATCCCTAATGAAGTTTTAAAAGTACAACAACTGCACCCGGAATGCTCAATCGTTATCACGTCATATCTTGGTGCAGCGGATGACTTAATTGATGTTATTGCCAATATAGCCTTAACAAATTCGAGCAAGCCTGATTCACTATGAGCGAATATCTGTTTAGCTTGCTACTTATTTTTATCGTTTGGTATGTTATTGATAGCATTCGGGTAAAAGAAATAGCCGTTAAACATTGCAAGCGGTTGTGTCAGTCCCAAGAATTTTGTTTATTAGACGAAACGGTAGAAAAATTTTCAACTAGAGCCCTGCGCGATCAATCGGGTTTATTAAAATTACACCGAATATACCTGTTTCAATACACCCTAGATGATTTGCAACGACATCACGGTAAAATAACCATGCTGGGGCATAGGGTCGTTTGTGTTGAATTTGAACACGATGAATACCTTCAAACCTTAAATGCCTAATTTCTTTACTCCATATATTTCAATCACTTATAATTAAGCTCTAACAATACTAGGATTTTAAAGAAATTTTTGAGCATTAAAATGATCAATATTGTTCAAATTCCTTGATCAATCTGAGTAGAAGCATTACGGTTTAAGCTCACTGGTGGTTTGATGAATTCCCTCCATTTAGTAATGTTTTTTCTCCTCTCCGTTAGGCATTGAACTTCTTGATTGGGAGGTTTTTTTTGCCTGTATTTTTGTTATATTCTACTAAATAATAACACTGCTATTAGATTTGTAAAAATATAATTCTGAGTGAAGTATAAAGGGTTAATTCTAAAATTAAGGGAAGTTTAAAAGAGTCTGCTAATAGAGCAATCACCAAATCTGATCAGGTTTTAATGAAATAATAGGAAATACACGGTAATTTTATAGAAAATGGCTTGGACGCTTTTGTCAGAAAGTTGAGGATGGATGAAGGCAAAAAGAGTTAAGTAAATATTAATAATTTAAGTGCACCATTATATAGAGGATAATAATAAATAAAAGAAGGAGGTCGATAATGGGGTGTAAATCAATCACCGGTTTAGTTCTAGATCATCAAAGCAAAATGCGGATAGCTGAAATAGCCACAAAAAAGAAATTATTTAAGGCTCTGAGTGTGTCAATGATCGGCGGCACACTAATGAGTGTCTTGAACGGAAGAAATAAAGCCGAAGTTATAGGGAATATAAAATCAACGGATTTCCAAGCGTTGTCATCAGCGTTTGCCGGTGTACACCTCATAGAGAAACGAGCATTAATGGATATTGCTGATCGCGAAGTCGCAAGACGCATACCAAGTAAGAATAGATTATTTTGGGAAAATATTAGTTATGGCTGCAAGAACTAGATATTTAGTATTTATTATTGGTATGTTCATTTTGAATAATGGGTGCGCTGTTGAACAGGTAGAAGTTATCAAGCAATCAAAAATGAACTACGAAAACGCCTTGAATCAATATAATAAACAAATTCAGTATTGCCTTGACAAAGCACAGAACGTAAAAATTGATCGTTCTATTTTAAGTGATATAAAACTTACAGAGCCAAAGCTACGGATTGCTATTTATTGGCATTACAAGAAAGCACAGGCAAAGTGTGAAAATGAAAAATATGGACTGTTTTTAATTCAACGCGGCATATATCGCGAAGTTTTGAAGCACTATAAAGTAAAACTTGATAATGACAATCCACCATTCTATGATAATTATGAATTATTTGGGGGCAAGTATGAAGATATTGAACTAGAGCTTAAATACTTTAGTTACCCAAAAAAAGAAAGGGACAAGCTTGACGCTATTCAAGAACTAAAAAAACCGTTTAAGTTAGTTCTTATCTTGAAAGGCTGATTGAAGTAGAGACGAACGATCTTGGGAGCGGATTTTGTTACTTCAAAGACCTTATGTTTAAATATAGTTATTAACGGTTCTATTCTTGAATTTTAGCAGTAAGCGAAACTTCAGCAGGAGCAACGCCTGAATATTTTTGTAATTCAGTGGCTTCAAGATAGCGATCACGATTAGAGCCAAACGCGATTAAAATACGAGGTGATAATTGGGCACCGGCACCTGGAAAGCTGCTGAAAATGACTCGGTCATCTTGATTTTGATACAGTGTTTTAATTTTTTTATCAAAGCGCTTAATCCCTTCAACAAAACACTTGAGTTGAACAATGAGCACTTCAATCAAAATTTTGTTTGGTTCAATGGCACCGAGATCATCGGTTAAGGGTAGTGAAAGAACTACAAAGTACTTGGAAACATACGGGGATATAATAGAGGCTTGTATTGTATGTGAAAATTTCACTGTAATAGAAAACTGTGTTTCAGATATTCAATTACATTTAATGCTTAATGCATATTTTGATTGTCAAGATGATTTTGAGTTAGAGGATATTGATAGAAACATTAATAGATTTTTAAATAACTATTCAAATAATAAAATACCGATTCATGCTATGGGTAGAGTATTTAGAGAACGTCATTATCCAGATGTTGAATTTATTTTAACCAATAGTATTTGGAGAAATAAATTTGTAGGAAATCGAATACCAGATAAATTCGCTACAGACTTTGATGTATTATATGATAATTAACAAATATTATTTAGTTTAAATATGAAATCTACACATAACAATCAGTTCAACCTAACTCCGCTAACCCGTGCGTTTTTTGCAAAGAGCGCAAAAAACGCGCCCGCTTGCTCCGCAGGTTAACTCGGCGTTATATGTTTAGTAATGTTATACATTAATAATTTAATCGTAAAATAATAGTCATATAATATTTGTTACATAAATAAGGCTAATGTACAATATATAGATATTTCATATTATAACTAAGAAATATTTCTATTATAGTTGATGGGTATCATGTTACTTGTAGTAGTTCTACATCATAAAAAAGGAATTTTTAAATGGCAGAATACAGTATTACTGGACTCACTTTTGACCAAAGCAATAGATTGGCATTACAAGAAATAAGATATAGAAAGAAATTGTTCAAAGCCCTAAAAATGTCCATTGGAGGTGAACTATTATTAATATCTTCTTGGGTAATAAAAGTTATCAAGTAGCTTGGAATATTTACTCAACTGATTTTAAAGCAATGGCTCAAGCAATTGGTAGTGTAGGTTCCATCCAGTGACGTGTAATAAGTGGCATTGCATGGAGGCAAGCACTGGGACATACAGGAAAAGAAGCTATGTTTTGGAATGGCATACATGACGCACTTGAACGATAAATACGGTATATTATTATGAATATAGTTATGAAATTTAAAATTGTAATAGTTAGTACATTAGTTATAATTGCTATTGCTTTAAATATTTACAAGGTTAGTAAAGTACACGGAAATAATTTAGTAAATAATGCAAAAGATGCGATAATATCTTTATCAACGAAAAAATACAAAACAGCATTAAAAAATTATGAATCTACAATTGATTACTGTAAAAAACAAGAAAAAAATAACAAAATCACAGATGAAAATAAAAAAATATTAAATTCTATTTCATTAACATCACAACAATTAGATAAAGCGATTTATATCCTTAATAAACGAGCGCTATTTTTATGCGAAAGTAAACAATTTGGATTATTTTTAATTGAACGGGGAATGTATAGTGAAACATTAAAATATTATAAAGTTTTACTTGATGATGATTATTATGGTGATGATATGTTATTTGTCACACCACAGAGTCATTTCCAAATTGAGTTAGACTATTTAAAAATACCACGTAAATTGCGCGAGAAAATTGAAAGTATAAAACAACTAAATAAACCATTTTATCCGTTTGATATTATAGAAAGAAATAAATAAAAAATTTTCATATTCAATTTACATTATCTCTATTTTGAGGCGAAAATTATTAGATACTTAATTATTAAGACTAACAGAATACATTAAACTGGCTAAATTAAAGGTGGTTTAAATTGATATTGGAACATAACAAAAAAATCAATATTGACTCATTATACATTGTCCAAAAACCGGCTCAATGTATAATGAGCAAGTTATTTAGACGTTCTATTAACGTTTAAGCGACAACATTAGTAAGGATATGGATTTAATTTATACCAAAACGTAATCACTGCTTAGCTGTTTTTTACTTTTCATTTACGTTAACGAGACAGCAGTGAAATAATAACTAAGTTTTAATAATAAAATACTATAGTGGGAAAGAGTGGATGAATGATAGTCATGAGTTAGGGTTATTAATTAAATCCCACATTCCCATAATAGCAATTGAAACCAAGGAAGAAAAACGCGTTATTGAATTATTTAAAACCATTCAAAAACGTCACAACGTGACAACATTTCAATGGACCTTAACAGAAGGTTTAAATTCCGTTTTGTTAAGTTTTGAAAATGAACATCGATATACCAAACCAGAAGATTTGTTAAGGCATATAAAATCAAATGCTGACGCAGGAATTTATATTTTAACCGACTTCCACACATTTCTTGATGAACCGTTATTAGTACGTTTATTAAAAGATATCGCACTTGATTACGATGTTACTAAGAAAACGATTATCTTATTAGGGCATGATATTGAAGTTCCGGGGGATATTCAAAATTACTGTAGTAATTTTGAGATAAGTTTGCCTGATAGCAAAGCACTCGAATTAATCGTTAAAAAAGTTGCAAAGTCTTGGTCGGAACAAAATGCACAACAAAAAGTTCGGGTTGATCCAAAGGCGTATGAGATGTTGTTGGGTAATTTATCCGGCTTAACTTCGGCAGAGGCAAAACGATTAACGCGTAAAGCAATCTTTGATGATGGTATTATTGACCAATCCGATTTACCGGAATTAATGAAAGCGAAATACAATTTATTAAACCAAAAAGGTGTGCTGCAATACGAGTTTAATACCGAGCAATTTGCCAATGTAGGTGGTTTACGTCAATTAAAAAAATGGTTGGATATTCGACATGCCGCTTTTGTCAAAAATCAACAAGATGTTGTTGATGATGTTTTAGACATACCAAAAGGTGTATTGTTACTTGGGGTGCAGGGCTGTGGTAAAAGTTTGGCTGCTAAAGCCGTTGCCGGACGCTGGAATTTACCCTTATTACGACTTGATTTTGGTGCCATCTATAATAAGTTTCATGGAGAAACTGAACGAAATATTCGAGAGTCGTTAAAAATGGCCGAATCCATGTCACCGTGTGTGCTTTGGATTGATGAAATTGAAAAAGGATTTTCGACCAACGATTCCGATGGAGGCACTTCGAGTCGAGTGCTTGGCACAATACTAACGTGGATGGCAGAAAAAAGTAAGTCTGTTTTTTTAGTTGCGACTGCTAATGACATCAAATCATTGCCGCCAGAGTTAGTCCGTAAAGGGCGTTTTGATGAAATATTTTTTGTAGATTTACCAAAACATTCGGTACGTGATCTTATTTTTAAAATACATTTAGAAAAACGTAAGCAAGATATTAATGTTTTAGATATTGGCCAATATGCTCAAATCTCCGATGGCTTTTCAGGTGCCGAAATTGAGCAAGCTGTTGTTGCAGCACTATATGATGCGCGGGCGAAACAAGAAAACCTGAATGACTCTCATATCATTCATCAAGTTAAAAATTCAAAACCATTATCGGTGGTGATGTCAGAACGAATAACAGCATTACGTGATTGGGCAAGTAACCGGACCGTTCCAGCAGATTAAGTGGCTAAGTTAAACGGCTAAATCTATTTTAATAAGCCATCATTTATTTAGGATTAGCACCTTTAATTAATGGACTGCTCAGTGCTTGACCGTATTCAGCCATCGAGCCGTCATATAAGCGTACTTTGGTAAAGCCTAAATTCTTTAATGTCATGTAAGTTTGGCTAGCTCGGTGACCACTTTGGCAATAAACAATCACTTCTGCATTCTTATCCGTGACACCTACGGCTTGTAAGTTTTTCAATATATCATCAGATTTTTGTTGTTTAAAACCATCTTCAAAGTTGACTGATTGTTGCCAAGGAAACCATTTTGCGCCAGGTACATGGCCACTTCTGCGATTTTTTGGGTTGCCATAATATTCTTCTTTAGAACGAACATCGAGAATCACGGTTTTAGAATCTTTAGATGCAGCCGTTATATCCGCCAAGGTGGCAAGCGTGTTGAACGTTGACTTAGACGGTGTATAAGTCGCTTTAATAGGATTAACCGTCTTATTGGTTACTTTATAGTGACGTAATACCCAGCTAACTAAGCCGCCATCTAAAATGGCCAGTTTCTTATGACCCAGTCGTTCTAACTCCCAGTATAAACGTGAGGCATGAAGCCCGCCCATATCATCATAAATAACGATATCACTTTTTTCTGTAATCCCCATATACGATAGTAATTTGACCACATTATCAGAGCCGATACTTTTAGATATGCGTTTTTTATTACTTTGATTAATCGCGCGGTAGGGTAAATATAAGGCATTTGGTAAGTGAAAACGTTGGAATTGCGTTTCATCACTCATATCAATAATAACAAGATCTTTATTATTTAATTTGTTTTGTAGTGCTTTGCTATCAATAAGGACTGTGGCAGCATATGATTGACTAACAAATAATAATGTAAAGACTAGAATTAAAGTGAATTTTTTTATATGCTGCATGATTGTTTGATTCCGTATTGTATTTAGTAGTATATAAATTAATTAATAACAAAATTTCAAGGCGAGCTGATTATGGCCCAAATTGTATGCAAATACCACAATGAACGACCTGCAAAGTGGTTTTGTGAGCCTTGTCAAATTAATTTTTGTTCAAGTTGTATACCGCGTAGAGCTATCTATGCTGATGTTAAATGTCCAGTATGTCATAATGACGTGCAAGCACTTGCTGCTGAAAATAGCATCGAATCTTTTTGGAATCGTTTGCCCTTTTTTTTCTTATACCCAATAAAATTTTCTTCATTACTATTTTTATTTTTACTCAGTCTGATGTCAATTGGTATTGAATATGATCCGATTTTAGCGATATCCATTCCTATTTTCGTTATTATATTCTTTTTGCGCTATGCCTATATTTCACTCGAGCAAACAGCAAAAGGTCATATGCAAATCCCCGGGTTTTCAATTGATTTATTGTTTAATCAACTTGATATTCCACTAAAACAAATTTTAATTATTGTTGCCGCTATTGCGCTTAACTTTACAGTGTACGATATCATTGGAAAGGGCGCTTTCATTTTCACATTAATATTAAGTATCATCGCAGCACCCGCAAGTATCATGGTGCTTGCAACTGAATATAGTTTTTTTAGGGCTTTTAACCCGTTAATTATTGCAAGGCTTATTATGCGAGTGGGAAAATCCTATGCTATTTTATGCCTATTTTTAGCACTGTTAATGCTGAGCAGTGAAGTCAGTTTTGCTTTAATGTCTAAAGTGATTCCGGTTAAATATATTTGGCCTGAGTACTTTTTTATTAATATGTACTTCACTTTAATAATGTATACCATGATGGGTTATGTTATTTTTCAATTTCATGAACAATTAGGTTATAAAATTGAAATTGATTTAGATCAGCATACGAAAGATGATAATCAAGAAAGTGATCAAAATAAACATGAGTCCATCATTCAGGCTGAGATTTTACTAAAAGAAGGTAAAATAGAATTGGCTATCGATGTTTTATCTAAAGCCATAAAAAGCTTTCCGGCAGATTTTAGCCTCAAGGCAATGTATCAAAAGTTGTTAAAAGTAACAGGCAATACTGACGCGTTAGAACAACATGCCAGTAGTTATATAGAACGATCGTTAATGAGCCATAAGCAAGCGTTGGCGGTAGATGTATTTATTGAAACCAGAGAAATCATACCAAACTTTCTTCCCAATAAAGCAAAAAGTAGATATGAATTGGCGCAATATCTAAATGAAAAAAATTATACTGAGTATGCTTTGGCCTGTGTCAATAATTTGCATCGAGACTTTCCGAGTTACGATGGAATTACTAAAGCTTATTTTCTGGCAGCAAAAATAATGTGTGAAAAACTAGGCGATGACGATAAAGCCATTACGGTACTTGAGTTTGTATTAAGTAATTACACCATTAATGTATTAAAACAAGAAATGCTTGATTATCTTGAAATGATAAAAAATCTTGATAAAGATTCTTTAGAATAAATTCTAAATTACTGTTTGTTTAGCATCGTAACTATCTGGATAATTATTTTTTAAAATCTCAAAATACTGGAGCATTTTTGGTTCATTGCTTTGAGATTTGTAATATTTAACTAAGAATGCCAAGCCACTTGGAATTTTTTCGTAGTTGGGTTGTTGTTCTAATAATAATAATATAATTTTTTCGGCTTCATCAGAGTAAGCAGATTCGATAAACTTACTCGCAATTTGAAATAAAATATCATTACTTAATTGCGGAGGATTTGCAATCTGCTTATATTCTAAATAAATATTATAAAGGAATTTAAGCGACTCTTGATCGGACTTCGTTATTGACAATAAATTTTGTGCTTGCACATGAAACATAGCCGAGCTTGGGTTATGTTTTGAAATATTATAAAGTTGAAATTGAACATTTACATCATCTGGGTTTGTAGCATATAAAGTTTGAAAGATTAAACTCGCTTTTTCAAATTCGAGTTTAGAGACTAAATCAAGCGCTTTATTATAATCCGATAAATATTTATCACTATCGTCATTTTCATTAACATAATCAATATCGACTAAATTTGTGAAGCGTTTAATTAAAAATGCAATTAGTGAACCACTTAATAAACCACCAATATGAGCAAGATTATTAACATTTGACGGACCCCATAACTGTAATGACAAATTGTAAAGTAACCATAATGGTAATAAAATTATGGCAGGGGCTTTGACATAATTAAAATAGACTAATAGGTAGTAAAAAAACTTGATTTTTCTAAAGCCAAAAACCACTGTATACATACCAACTAAACCCGATATAGAGCCCGATGCACCAATGCTCGCACTGGCATTATTTGGATCTAAAACGATATAAAATAATCCTGAACCCACTCCAGCAACTAAGTAAGATGCTATATAAATTGGTCGGGTTAAAGCTGATTCCAGCACAAAACCAAAGATAAATAGAAAAATCATATTACCAATTAAGTGCGCCCAATCGGCATGCAAAAATTGATATGTAAAAAAGTCTAAAAATTCTGGTTCAGATGCGATTAGAGCATACTGATATCCCGTGATGTGGTTTAACTTATGGTCAAATTGATCTCGCAATTGTCTCCAGTGTTTATAATTTGTATCGCTTGGAGTCATTAATGTATTTTGCTCTAATGCTTTTTTGAAACCACCATCAGCCAGCATATCAAATATAACTAGCTGTAACTTATGTTGATTTTTTTTATTCAGAAAAACACTATTTATAGTATTGGCTTTATTTGTTTGCGAATTGTTTTTTAAATACTTAATGTAAATTGGTAGCTCATACTCATATAACATTGAATTCATATAATAATTATAAGTATCTTTAAATTTAACAGTGTCGTTGGTTTGGAAAATGCTAAAAACCAGTACATTAAGCGCAATTAAAACCAAGGTAATATAGGGTGGATTATGCCAGTCAAGTTTTTTATCTAAGGGTAAAAACATAGTCGATAATTATTTTAAGTTGTGTATGATAATAGATTATTACTGGTTTACATTTATATTGTGCTTATAAAATTTCTTAATAAAATATAACCCAAACTTTATTTGCAAAATATTAATACGCTGCTATCTTTAAATCGTTATAAAATTTGATGGTTTTAATTTACAAAATTAATTACAGTTTAATTATATTGATATCGTTTTATAAAAGTTAAACCTTAATTTAATGTGGCATTAATTTTTGTTTGCTATGCTTTTTGAAATCATTAAAAGCAGAGATTTTATAACAAAACAGTTAATAATGATTTTGTTATTTGTATTTACAGAACATATTTTGTTTTATAAATACTCATTATGAACATATATGGTTATATATAGGCATATTATCATAAGAGAACAAGAATATAGTTAAACTGTGAAGCATTTCCGCTTCTAAATTTAATAGTCATCAAATTGAGTCGATACTAAATATATGCACACAAACCGCATTAGCCACGTCACTAGAGGTAGAAATAATATGAAGCCTGTTTCTCACGTAAATGTTCAAGACTCTGTTGTTAGCGTAATTGATAATGGACTTACATTTGATCAATATCTAAATGTTGACGATAAAGAGTATTTGCTTGATCACGGTAGAGTAAGGCATGTCAATGAAGGTGAAATTTTATGTCAACAACATCAAGTTGATAATAAACTTTACATTATTATTATGGGTGAAGTAGAAGTGAGTGAGGAGCGTGAACGCGAGCATTTTGTTCTTGCTCATTTAGGCACAGGAGAATTATTTGGTGAAATTTCTGCAATGTTTAATACGCCAAGAGTATCTACCGTTCGCATTAGCAAACCAACAGTTTTATTAGAATTTAATGGTGAAACAATGCAACACCTAGTGCTAAAAAATGCTGCTTTGTATGATGCCATTATAAGCCGTTATCGAAGTAGAATTACAGAAACAGCATTACGCTCGGTTTCTGTATTTAGACATTTACCAAGTGATATTTTAAATAGTCTTCAAGAATGTGCATCAATTGTGAGTGTGCCGGTTGGTGGCTCTATTGTGCAAGAAGGCGAACAAGGTGACGCTTTATATATTATTATTCATGGTACTGCAAAGGTGAGTCATGCCGAGTATAATCGAAAGCTTAATCTTGCAATTTTACAGTCAGGAGAATATTTTGGTGAATGGTCTCTATTAACCGGCGCGCCCCGAGCCGCCACTGTTTCGGCACTCACTCAAGTTGATGTGGTTCGAGTTGAGTGCAATTCATTTTTGAAATTTATTCAAGAAAATCCTGATATTCGTGAGAGAATAGATCTTGTCGCACATAATCGTCATGAGCAAGCTGATTACCTTGGTCATGTTCGAGGTGCTCCAGCAGATTTAGGGCGTATGTTTAAAAACTTTGATAACGTTAATATTGATAAAGCAAATAAGACCCTGCATCATTAAAAAAGTTTAAATTTCTATAATGACGGCCTGAATATTTGAAATATTCAGGCCGTATTCATTTTGGAACCGGTATAAGGCTTTTGATACCAGATTTGAACAAATTAAATTGAAAGTTACTTAGAATTAACGCTATTATTGAAAAATAGAATTACTTGAGGGATAGAGAATGAATTTATTTTTTTGTAAGGTTAGTTTTTCACGTTTAGTTGTTACAATAAGTTTGATTTGTTTTAGTTTAAACGTTACGGTATCTGCTGCTTTGGTAACAACCTTGGATTCAAGCAAGTTTCAGCAGTCTGTTGGTAGCACAAAAGAGCTAGTGCTAACTCAAATAATTAACAGAATTGAATTACAACAACAACTAGTTGCTTTCGGAGTTGACTCAGAGCAGGCTCAATTACGATTAAATTCAATGACTGACGCTGAAATTGCCACTTTAGCATCTGACATCAAGAACCTGCCTGCAGGTGGCGATGCTTTAACTATAATAGCCGTTATATTTTTAGTTTTGTTATTTACCGATATCGCAGGTTATACCGATCTTTTTCCTTTCGTTAAGAAAACAGCTCGAAATAGTCCGCAAACCCAGCGCGATGGCGAAGTCATTGATCGACGTGTAGAGCGAAAACGAAAAGAGCCTGTTGTGATTGAAAATTAACAGTATTATGCTGTTTCGGTTATTTCGAGGCTTACGTTTTGTTAGTGTTGTTTTAGCTTATGTTTTATTAAATGCATGTGCTGGCACACCTCAAACTGATGCATTGTACAATTTGGATTTTGATGCTCGCTATCCTGCTACCGAATTGACTCAAACTGTATTTTTTCCTCAAGAGCAATACCAATGTGGTCCGGCAGCATTGGCAACTGTATTAAATGATAGTGGTATCGAAGTTTTACCCAAAGATTTAACCCCACTGGTTTATATTCCTAAGAAAAAGGGCAGTTTACAGGTTGAGCTAGTAGCCGCTACACGTCGATTTGCACGTATTCCTTATCAAATTCAACCGCAACTACAACACTTGCTTGATGAGGTTAAATCAGGCAAACCTGTTTTGGTTTTTCAGAACTTGGGTTTAGATTGGTATCCGCAATGGCATTTTGCTGTGGTTGTTGGTTTTGATTTAACTCAAGATGAAATTATTTTGCGGTCGGGCAAACGCAAGCAGCATCGAGTGACATTAGCTTTATTTGAGCGAACCTGGGCAAGAGCAGGTTATTGGGCTTTACGAGTTTTAAGACCCGGTGAATTTCCACTTCATGTTGATGAACTTCGATATTTAACGGCCTTGGTTAGCCTAGAGCGATTAGCGCAGTGGCCGACACTTATAAGTTCCTATCAAGCTGCGGCACTACGCTGGCCAAATAACCAGAATTTTAAAATGGGGTTGGCTAATAGCTATTATTCAAATAAGCAATTGCTAATAGCGAAAGATCAATATTTACAAATTATAAAATTATGGCCAAATTATGCACCGGCATATAATAATTTGGCTCAAGTTTTTCTTGATAATAATGAATTAAATGTCGCATTAAGATATGCTCAAAAAGCGGTTTCCTTAGCGGGTATTCACCAAACTATATACCAGAAAACTTTATCTGAAATTCGAATTAAGCTCGATAAATAGCTTGGTTAGTCTACTATTCGACTATAGAGCATATTTGAAGTGTATATTGGGAGGTTTTTGTGAGCGGTGTTGAACAATTAACTCAAAGAATTAATAATGAGTTTGAAATGGGACGAATTAGTTTGCCATCGTTACCGGAAATTGCACTCAAGGTTAGGAAGGCAGTTAATGATGAAAATAAAAGTTTGCGCGATTTGGCTAACCTAATTCAAACGGATCCTTCTATAACGGCAAGAGTAATACAAATTTCAAATTCACCATTATACAAAACGGCAACAGTGGCTAGAGATTGTTATTCGGCTATTTCGAAGCTTGGTATGAAAACGACACGGGATATTGTTACCTGCCTAGTATTGCACAATATGTTTACGACCACTTATACTTTGGTTCGCAAACGTCTTGAAACAGTTTGGAAAGAAAGCAGCTATGTTGCAGCAATTAGTAGTGTGCTGGCACGAAATGTAGCTCAATTAGAAGTTGATACGGCATTATTAGCCGGCCTAGTGCATAATATTGGGAAGTTACCTATTTTAAAATATATTGAAGAGTTTCCCGAGTTGCTGGAAAATGAGGAGCAGCTCGATCTATTACTGGAGACGATGCATCAAGCTATTGGTGTTAAAATTCTACAAAAATGGGGTTTTGATAGCGACATTCAAAAAATACCGGAGCAAGCAACCGACTTTATGAGAGATGAAGCTGAAACAGTGAGTTATTGTGATGTTGTCATCGTAGCAAAAATACACAGTTTATTTGGTTCTCCACAAGCTACTAAGTTACCGGTATTAACTGATGTTCCCTCATTTAAAAAACTCGCTTTAAGTGATGAAGGAGCTGAAGCGAGTATGAACGTATTACAAGAGGCAAAACAAGATATACAGACCGTGATGCGTTCATTAGTATAATTAACCTGAGTTTGGGGTATGAATAATATTAATAACAAATATTAGAATTTATCGGCATTAAATACTATCATAGCCATAATAATGATAATTAATTTGGGGTTGTTCATGTTAAAGAGAATTTTTATTATCGGATTATCTTTTTGTTTTGGTGCGCCAGTATTTGCTGGATCTATTAATGCTCAGTTAAGCAATGATGCTGCACGTTTTATGTATACCGGTGGTGGTGCGACAAATCGATTACAATATGAAGCTGGGGTAATATACGATAGTAATCAAGATTATCTAGCGATGTCTGGATTATTAGTTAGCGGTGAAAATATGGACGCGCCTATCGTGGCGAGTTTAGGCATACGTGCTTACTATGGTGAAGTAACAAATGATAGTATTCCGACTAGCACGGCTGCCGTCATTGCTTTAGGTGGTGATTTATCATTCTCTCCTGTTACTTTACCGGGGTTTGAGTTTGGAGGGCATTATTATATCGCTCCCGATCCGGTTTCGTTTGGTGATAGTAATAAGTTGATAGATTTTGGAATAAGAGCAGGCTATCAAGTTATACCGCTTTCGACATTGTTCATAGGCTATCAATCGGTAACGGTTGATATTGTAAACCAAGGCAAAGTGATAGTAGACGAAGGTATTATTTTTGGTATGAAGTTTACTTTTTAATTTGCTTTGATTTTCGAATTTTCAGATTTTAAAACCAAAAAACCCGATTAAATAATCAGGTTTTTTTAATGGAAATTTGTTTTTTAGAAATTACTTTATTTAGCCATTTCTTTAAGTGCTTTTAATGCTTGAACTTTTATAACATTTCTTGCAGGTTTTGCTTTAAAAATTGTAGGTTCGCCAGTGAAAGGATTGATGCCTTTTCGTGATTTTGTTGCTGGTTTTCGTACAACTTTAATTTTTAATAAGCCAGGCAAGGTAAAGATTCCTGCCGCATTACGTTTAACGTGACCATTAATTAAGTTTTGTAGTTCATCAAATACCAGTGTGATTTGTTTTTTGGACAGTTCTGTTCGCTCAGCAAGCTCGCTAAACATAACAGATTTTGTTAAAGGTTCTTTAATAGCTTTGATTTTAGGTGCGACTTTTACTGCTTTTTTCTTTGATGTTTTCTTTTTTGCTTTTTTCTTAGTAGCCATGGTTGCTCCAAATTGTGATCGTTAGACGTTTGCGAATTGCATATACAATAGCATACTATGAAAAAAAGTGGCGTTAAAATTCAATTTTTTTCATAAAAAGCTATTATTTCAGTATAAATCGCGTTTTAAACTTAGTTCGTTTATGAAATGAATAAATAAATAATGAAAAGAGATGATGTTTTGCAATGAAAAACGTATATTTAAGCTAGAATTATAGGCTTCTCGTCTTTATTTAAAATTATATAAATGTATATATGTGAAAATGATCAACTTGAAGAACTTGCTACAATACAATTTCAATATCCTCACCAAGATGAATGTAGGCAAGGGTTTGTAATTAAATGGCAAGGAAATCTATATGCTTACCAGAACTTGTGTCCTCATACTGGGGTAGAATTAAATTGGCAGCAAAATGTTTTTTTGAGTTTCGATCAAACAATGATCCAATGTGCTACTCATGGCGCTCAATTTCAAGTGTCTGATGGCTTATGTGTTTGGGGTCCTTGTCTCGGTCAATCATTAATCGCTTTGCCAGTAATACAGTGCTTAAATAAGGTATATTTAGTGTTAAATAATGATGAAGTAGCTTAATTTATACTAAATGGATTAATAAAAGTGAATTATGACTATAAAGAGCTGTGAACTGATGCCGATATCAATTAGTGTTAAGATCCTGAAAAGGGTATAAAATTTTATCCTTTGCGATATACGGTAGAGTTATAATGAGAAAATTAGAAGTTAATATAAAAATTTAAGTGTTCGAGTTAAAATCAAATATAAATTCAAAAATGAAATTACTAATAGTCCTAAGTTGTTTTATCTTAATCAGTGTAACTACACCGAGTTTGGCGGAGACCGTCTATGTCAGCGATAATTTACGTGTCGGGGTTCGACCTAGTCCAGATAGTAGTATAGCACCAATTGATGTTGTTACCTCGGGCATGCATTTGAGTGTTATTGAGAGAGAGGGTGGTTACATTAAAATCAGGACTGGCACTGGTATCACTGGTTGGGTAAAAGAAGTTTATATGACCAAAGATGTGCCAATTCGAGAAAAGTATAATGAGCTTAATGTGAAATATGAAGCTCAAAGCGACATTATTTCTAAATTGAAGCAATCAATCGAAGCTCTTACAAAAGTGAAGGTTGCGCTTATTGCAGATCTTGACAAAGAGCGAATTGAAAAATCAAATATTGAATTACAATTAGCGAGATTTGTTGAAACACAATATGTCGATGAATTGGGAAATAACCAAAATATTTTAATTATCGCTTTTATTGCAATTTTTGGCATTGCGTTTTTAATCGGGATGTTTTGGCACCGTTATTTGATTACTCGGCGATTAGGTGGTTTACGTCTTTAATCTGATTTAAGCTGACATTGCTGCTACCATTAGATCTAGATTTTCACTGCATTCTAATACTTCATTAACAGACTCCGTTATTATATCGTGGCTCAGACCTAATCTTGATACTAATTCTTCTGGTAATATCTCGGTAAAAGCGTCTGACTGGCTGTGTGATTTAAGCGCTCGATCAACTAATAACACCAAACTTGATAACTCACTATAGGGGCCAAGGTAGTCCTCATTGTGATGTTCGGCCACCGTAACACTTAAGAACTCGGGCATATTCCAAGAAGTTAATAAGATACAACCTAAATAGCTGTGGTGTACGCCTAATAGTTGATGTTCAATAACCGTCATTGGAACCTCTGGTTTTGATGCTATTAATTTATTTAACCAAAAATATTCGGTTTCAAATGAACTGGCTAATACTAAATACCCTATGTCGTGTAATAGACCAGCAAGATAAGCCTGACCAGGGCTAGGTCGAAATTCAACGGGACATTTTTGTGACAGTTTTTGGCAAATTGCAGCACTGAAAACCGCATGTTGCCAAATACTTCGAGAACCGAGTGGGCCCGATTTATCCAGCTTGAAGGAATTGCCCATAGCCAAGCCAATCGAGAGATGTAAAACAGTATCAAATCCTAAAACACGTAAAATAGCATCATAAACAGACTCTACACTGCCACGTAAGCCAAATAAGGCTGAATTAGCATATTTTAAAATGAGACTTGTTAAAGCTGGATCTTTTGCAACAATATCCGATAAGGAATGTACCGAAGCCTCAGGATCATTTTGTAGTTGCAAAATTTGAGCGGCGATTTCAGGTAAGATTGGTAATGTTTTTATATTATTTATTTTAGTCATTAAATTCAATCTTGGTGCGCCAATTGTTAAACTGGGTTGATAGACAAACTCAGGCTTGGCTTGTGAAAACTGGCAACCAATTGGGTTGTCTGTAATTAATTTCTCGAGTTGAATACTATCAACACTGAGAAATTGTTTTTCTGTGTCACTTTTAAAAAGTATTGTGGTTAAGTCAGTTACTTCAATATCGATTATTATCTGGATTTTGTATTGGCTCATAATTTCATTAATGGAGCCAGTTAGTGATAACGCATTAAGTGAGCTTATTTCAGAAATAGTAGAGTAATATACTGGTTGTTTAAATATATTGACTATTTTTGCAAGATTTATATGATTACTAGCTGGGCAAATAGCCAAAATGATTGAGTCTGCACTATTGAGCATGGTAATTTTGGCCTGATTCGATAAGCTTACTGCATTTTCAGACCAAGAGTGTTGGATGCTATTTGAAACTAGGTTTTTAATGTAGCTATATTCAACATTACTTAAATCGAATATCTTGCTGAGTAAGCATGTCATTGCCATTTGGGAGTTTAGCCTATAATAGAAATAGAATAGTAATCGGCAGAACGATAATATTATTTAATAGTTATTGTGATGTTTATCGCAAAATGAGCGGTGTCATTTGTTTAGTGAGACCTACGAGTCACTTTATAATACAGAATATATCCTATAATAAGATTATGTTGATTAATCCTTAATCTTGTTGTTAATTTGACGATTTTTTACAAATTGATACGCATTGAGTAAAATCTAACTATACTTACGTGGTAATTTGTTTTAATACAATTTTTTTAATTTATTTATATATTCACTTCAAATACGGTTAATCATGGGGCATGTCGATAAAAATATTCGCGTAGCGGTAAGTCGAGAGAACTTACGTCAGCTCGAACCAATTTCTACTTTATCAGACGAACGTATTGACGAGTTAGTCAGCTTATCCTATGTCGAAGAAGTTAATTTGGGTGTTAGCTTATTCCGTGAGGGCGATGTTGATAATCAAACAATTTATATTCTAAAAGGTGATGTGCAATTAAAATCATCTAGTTCTAAAACTGAAAAAATTATTCGAAGCAATTCTAAGGAAGGACGTTTTCCGTTAGATGATAGTCAGCCAAGACAATGTACAGCCGTGGCCATGAGCCCAGTTGATATTGTTAGAATTGATAATAGTGTACTTGATTATATGATGATGTGGGATCAGTTAGCCGTTGCAGAAATAATAACTCCAGAAAAATCGAGTGCAGCCAGCAAAGACGAACATTCGGCTGAAGATGAAGTAGAAAATTTAGTTAAAAAAGCAGTGTTAGATTCAATTGAAAATGCAAAAAATCCCGAGTCTAGTACGAAAGCAGATTTTACTAAAACAATCAGACCTGAATTAAGTGCGAAAAAAAATACCGGGAAATTAGATCTCGATGTTGGTAATACTCAAAAGCCAGAAACTAAAACAGAAATCAAACCAGAAATCAAACCAGAAATCAAACCAGAAATCAAACCAGAAATCAAACCAGAAATCAAACCAGAAATCAAACCAGAAATCAAACCAGAAGTTAAACCAGAAGCCAAACAAGAAGTTAAACCAGAAGCCAAACAAGAAGTTAAACCAGAAGTTAAACCAGAAGCTAAACCAAAAGTTAAACCAGAAGCTAAACCAAAAGTTAAACCAGAAGCTAAACAAGAAGTTAAACCAGAAGCCAAACAAGAAGTAAAACAAGAAGTAAAACAAGAAGTTAAACCAGAAGTTAAACCAGAAGTTAAACCAGAAGTTAAACCAGAAGTAAAACAAGAAGTAAAACAAGAAGTAAAACAAGAAGCCAAACCAGAAGCTAAACCTTCAAATAGTAAACCGGATACAACGGTTAAACAGCAAGA